>Ga0214472_10006121_pt1 | contig 12605 bp, 11 predicted proteins | sample RVTome_6_FD_207662 | JGI IMG/M metagenome (GOLD analysis project Ga0214472, IMG submission 207662) | Soil microbial communities from uranium-contaminated site in the Upper Colorado River Basin, Wyoming, United States - RVT140D175 | ecosystem: Environmental > Terrestrial > Soil > Contaminated >... | reverse complement strand
ATGGTACACCTCCAATCTTTTTTGAATTCTTGGTAGAACTGCTGAAAAGTTGGAGTGTACCATGGCTTTCAATTTTCATCATTTGTTGTGCTCGCGCCGCCGCGAGAATGGGCGTTCATGAGAAATGCGGGCTAAGTACAACTACCAGGCGCCGACCGATCCATCGGGTGGCGCCTGTGGTGAGAATTGATTTTTGCACCGTATCACAGCAGCATCCCTTTATTTAGAGACATCGAATAAACCGGACAATGGCATTTCGCGGGGTTGCAGCAGTTTTATACAATTACTGTTGCCGACGAGGAAAGACTATTTATCTTTCTCTGCCATTTTAGCTTTCAGTAGAGCCCCAAGGCTGCCGACTTCCTTTGTCGGTTTACTCTTCTTTTCCTTGGTGACAAAAGATTTATATTCAGTGCGTTCCATATCCTGCTCAGCTTCAGCCGATACATAATCGGCAGGTACCAGACTGATCCTTTTTTCGGCGAGATCTATGGAATCAATTGTTACATCGACATTTTGACCTTCTTCCAAGACTTCGCGTGGATGGTTGATTCGTCGTCCGCCACCAAGCTTTGAGATATGGATCAGTCCGTCGATTCCAGGAGATAGAGTTACAAATGCACCGAACTGAGCAAGTCTCGCCACAGTTCCCATGTGTGTCGTACCTATCGGAAATTTGTTGACCACTTCGTCCCATGGATCTGCTTGAGTTTCTTTGTAACTGAGCGAGATTCTATCTTTTTCCCAATCCAGCTTTTTTATCACGGCCTGCACTTTCTGGCCAACGGTGAAATATTCGTCCACCTTATCCACACGACTCCAGCCAATTTCCGAAATAGGGATAAGACCGTCCACTCCACCAATATCGACAAAGGCACCAAAATCTCTGATGGAACTGACGACTCCCTCAATTGTTTGACCTTCCTGAAGAGTTGCCTGCAGTTTCTCACGCAGTTCCGCGCGTTCCGCTTCCTGGATTGCTCTTGCCGAGAGGACAATGTTGCGGCCGTTTTCCTCAAATCTGGTAATCTGAAATTTCATATGGGTTTCCAGGTACTCTTTGGATGCATCCTCTACCCGGCGAAGCCCCATTTGAGAAAAGGGACAAAATCCACGAACATTGCCGCCAAGAGTGACCTCAAAGCCGCCTTTAATCTCGGCTTTTACAAACCCCTCTACAGGAATACCGCTTCGAAAGGCTTCTTCAAGGTGAGCATTGGAGGAGCCGGAACCGATGGAGGTAGTGAAAAGCTGTTCGGCAGATTTTGCCTGGAGAAAATATACATCAAGCTCATCACCAATCTGGCGCGTGAAGTTGCCCTCTCCGTCTTTTATCTCGGAACTATTAAGTACACCCTCGCTTTTTCCGCCAACATCCAGAAAAGTCGTCTCGTCATTAATGCCGACGATGGTTGCTTTAATCTTTTGCCCCGGGCTCAGGTGCCGGATTTTTTTAGTTTTCTCAGCTTTAAAGAGCTCCTCGAAGCTTTCATTGTCTGTATCTGTCATGTTTACCCATTAATAGAAAAGAGAACTACGGTTTATGGTTTCGTCAGGTAAACTGCTTTCCTGACATCTGTTGATGTGAATATGAGATTTACCATGATAAATCATGAAATCTCCAACATGAATATGTTGTATCTTCCATTGCTTAAAGTCAAGAATTACAAAACCGGCTCATTTTCCCTCGGATGGTGATCGGGATGAATATAAAGATTCTATCCCAGAACCAAAGGAATGACCATAATAGATTATATCATAGTAGAACATACTGACAAGTCCTTGTGTCTATTCCATAAAATGCGACTGCCCAAATGTCCTATAAAAGTTCTGATAGGCTGGTGGAATGTATGAAATGTCATGGGGATTTTGCTCAATAGTAAGCGTTATGGACAGCCAGGGATAAAATTTGGTCATTTTCCTGAAACATAAGGTGTTTTGAGCACATTTCGTCAATAAATATTTTTAGGGCCTGTTTGTTAACCGTCGGAAACGCAGCATAAAGACATGCTAATTTTATGGGATGTTCACAAGCGAGATAAATCTCTCTTGAAAGACCACGCAACCGGTGCAACAAAGGAACATTGGAAATTCTCTCCTGGCGAATGATCAAAAATGTGATGCCATCACGGTAATGAAGAGGGTGTTGTCTGTTTGCTCTGTTCTTGTGGAAATCCTGCCAGGCACGAATTTTTTGTTTTACCGGATGCCAAAGTTGATGCTGAAATTTTTTGTCGCCTTTATAACTATTTATGAGCATGGTCATCGATTGTAAATAGTTCTTAGGGAAGAGTCTGCGGTTTTTGGCATGGGGGATAACTTTCTGTATGGAAAAATCTCTGGTATGGGTATACATCGGTGAGCCATAACCAAGGAAGAAGGTCGCCGCCTGCAGAGGGAGAAAAGGGAGAACGAAGTCCAGGTTTTTAAGTGTTTCGGCAATGTCTCCTTCTGTTGTTCCTGGGAAATCCGTTATCAGGTTTCCGTCCATTTTTATGGCCGATGCACTGCACATCTTCATGACAGCTATGTTGTCGATGGTTGTGGTTCCTTTGGACATCTTTGTAAGAATCGAGGTGGATAAAGCTTCGATACCCACCTGAACGGTTGTGAGCCCGGCCTTTCTATAAAGTTGCAGCCTTTTTAGATCTGTGATGCCGCGAATCTCGGCAAAAAAATCAAAATCCATCTCTTTATTCAAGATACTTTTGAAAAACCGATCCGCCTCTTTTGGCGGAAGGGCGTTGTCTGTAAAGGTGAAATTCAAACATTCATGGGTTTTTGTGAGATGAAGCGTTTCTTTCAACATCCTCTCGCTGCCTTTAAACCGATAGTCCTGCCACTGCAGGTTGAGATTACAAAAGGTGCATTTGTTCCACCAGCATCCTCTTGAAAATTCTATTGGTAACAGTGGAATAAAAGGCTGGCCTGGAAAGAGCCGGTGCATTTCCTGAAAGTAATGGCTGTAGTCGGGATAAGGAAGGTCGTCCAGATTGAGCGATACCGGAGTCCGTTCTGATTTGGTATCGGAAACTGGATGTAGGGTACGAATTTTTTCAGGTAAAAATTTTGCCTGATTTGTCAGGAAGCGGCAGAGATAAAGGAGTTGTTGTTCACCTTCACCGTCGACCAGGTAGTCTATCTCAGGGAAATGATGCAGCAGGGACTCACCTATATCACCAGAACATGACGAACCGCCAAAGACAATAGGCACATCGACAGCCTGTTTTATCTTTTTGGCCAGATGCAGAGATGAAAACAATTGGCTAAAACAAAGAGAAAAACCGATCAGGTCATATTGGGTTAATTGGATTTGGGTGAGCCATTGATTGCAGCTTTGCTCTATACGCTCTACCAGTTCATCAAAATCCGGCAAAGGAATTATCTTACCGGCAAGACTTTGTTGAAAGAGCTTTTTTGCGTCGGTTTTTTTTTCAGGAAAAAGAAACGGGGCAAAAAGTGCTTCCCCTGCCCAACCGGAAAGGCTGATCTGGTTGTAAAGCTCGGTGTTAAGGGTTTTTGCAAGATGGAGATAGAAATGATAATTGTCCACCTGGCAATCGGTTTCTCTTTCCAGATAACTTTTCAAAGCGCCTAGCTGAATGGATGGCCTGTTAAAAATAGACCATGGCATGGAAATAAGAGCAATTCTGAAAGGTGGAGAACTTTTGGAACCCATTTATTGCCTGATAATTTCTGTACCTTCAGGGGGGACAAAGGAAAAAAAGGACAGCAGCTCCTTAGAATCTTTGTTTGCAAGGCCATCGACTTCGATATCACTGAGATTTAATACGGTAATGGTACCAAAATGGTCCCGGATATTTATCCGGCGGATCAGGGAATCAGGCGTAACCCATAGATGAATATCCTGAACCTGGGATTGTGCCGTCATTGGAATAAGTTTGATCACCTTGAATTCGGCGCTCTTTTCCGACTGGAATTCTTCTTCGGCAGGTCGAATATGAAAATCTCTCTTCAGAATGCCTTTGCCGGTAAAAAAAGCATAGGTGAGATCTGCGTCGAGACTATCAGCCGGAGAGATAATCATCTGCTGCAGTTTGGCAAAGTACATGGAAAAAAGTTCGCCGTCACTGACCAACACCTGCTTGTCCGGACTTATATAGTCCCAGCGCATATAACTCTTGCCTTCGATTTTTGCAAAAGCGGCTCTGCCTGAAGCTTTCCGGGGGCGCCCGCTCATCTCGCCGCTGGTACTCTGAGTAAAATTGAAGGTAAGGCTATCGATTTTATCGTAACGGGCCTGCAGTCGATCGGTAATAGCTTCCGGATATTCAACGGCTGCATCCGCGCTATGAGCTACAATCGGAAGAAGAAGCCATATAAGCACTAATAGAGTTTTTGTGAACGTTTGCATTAATCGCATAAATGAATGGTTAAATTGGGAGCAGTTGAATCTTGCGGCCAAATATCTTGGTTGCAATGTCTTCGGCAGTTTCTGTCAGGTCGGTAACAAAATATCTGTTTCGGCCGGGATAGTGATCGCTCTCCGCAAGGAAATTTGCATCGTTTTCCAGATGGTTTTTCAGAAAATGAGCGGTTGCTTCCGAGGAATCGATGAGAGTAACTTTCTTGCCGATTCGATCTTGAATGAGGTGCTTGAGTAAAGGATAATGCGTGCAGCCAAGCACCAGGGTGTCAATTTGTTGATTTTTCAGGTCATGGAGATAGCGGCGGAGGATCATTTTTGTCTCACGCTTGCCGGTCCAACCTTCTTCTACCAGGGAAACGAGCAGTGGGCAGGCTTTGGAAAACACTTTATATTCGGGGTTTCGTTTTTTGATTTTTTCTTCATATATGCAACTTCGGATGGTAGCCCTTGTACCGATTACGCCGATTCTGCCCGTGCGGCTATGTGATATCGCCTGTTCGACGGCAGGGGTAATTACTTCGATTATAGGGATATCAAATTCCTGCCTGAGACGTTCGGTCGCTACGCTTGAGGCTGAGTTACAAGCTATGACAATAATCTTTGCCCCGTTTTGTACAAGAAATTTGGTATTCTCAACCGAATAGTCAATAATCGTTCGAGCACTTTTAGTTCCGTAGGGAGTTCGGGCAATATCCCCCAGATATAGGAGAGGGTGGTTGGGCAGGAGCTGTTCAACAGCACGGGCAACCGTCATTCCGCCAACACCTGAATCAAAAATACCAATCATAAATTAAGTTAGAGTTTGTCAAAAGACACGAAATGGGATAAAAACAGGTTAACGCGAACATGTATACCAGAAAATACCATGAACGACAAGCAGACATCAGGACTGTGCGGATTATGGATTTTTCCGGGATTCAATCAATGGAACATGTTGACATAAAGAGTGTTGGGAATTATTTTTGGCCTGAATTAAATGAACAGAGATAAGAAGAATTCCAATTGAAATTCCGGGAATTCTGTTATTTATAGTTAATAATCAATGTCTTAAATGTAATAGGTGAAAACGAAATGCCAGTTTATGAGTACGAATGCCAGAAATGCAACAAGGTTTTCGAAGTTCAACAGAAAATTGCCGATAAACCGCTGAGCGATTGTCCTGAATGCCAGGCCCCGGTGAAAAAACTTATGTCCATGAGTTCTTTTCAGTTAAAGGGCGGCGGTTGGTATGCAGATGGATATTCAAGCACTGCCAATGGTGCCACTGGAACAAAAGCCGAACCTGCAAAGGCTGCTGAAGCCCCCAAAACCTGCCAGACTGGTGGTTGTGCAGGTTGTCCTGCTGCTACATCTGCTTAATTACTATTGGAAAAGCACTTATCTATGAAGCTGGTTTGGAAATAATGACCATCGCATCTCCATAGGAAAAAAAGCGATACCCCTCCTTGATAGCGGTTGTATAACAGGCAAGGAGGGTTTCTCTGCCACATAGTGCGGATACCAGGAACATCAGGGACGAATCCGGAAGGTGGAAGTTGGTAATTAAATTATCGATTACTTTAAACTTAAAACCTGGATAGATATACAGATCGCACCAGTCTTCGACTGCTTCAAGCTGGCCTGTTTTTATCGCGCCATATTCAAGTGCCCTTACAGTCGTGGTGCCTACAGCCCAAATCCTGCCGCCTTTCTTCTTTGTCGTTGTTATTTTATCAACTGTATCCTGTGAAATAGTAAGGTATTCCCGGTGAATCCGATGACGGGTAATGTCCGCCTCCCGTACCGGGGCGAAGGTCCCGTAGCCGACATGCAGGGTGACCTGGCCCAGTAGAGTGCCTTTTCCGATGATGCCATCCAGAAGTTCGTCGGTGAAGTGGAGACCGGCGGTCGGCGCGGCAACAGCCCCAGGCTGGCTCGCATAAACGGTTTGATAACGGTGAATGTCTTCGGCAGTGCTGCCGTTTTTCCTGGAAATATACGGCGGCAAAGGCACCTGGCCGGAAAGTTGCAATGTTTCCGCTAAACCAAGCAATGGATCGTACTGGAGTCCCAGCCTGACCTTGCCGCCCTCAAGGTCCTCTTCAATTGTACAGGACAGCATCTCGTTAATCGTGATCCGTGATCCAATCTTCGGTCGTTTGGATGATTTTATCAGACCGTTTGTGACTGCGGTGCCGCTTTTTTTATCATCTATGACCGGGAATTCCAGTAGAAAAACTTCCGCCTTGCCACCTGTCTCCTTTGTTCCAAGGAGTCGTGCCGGAAAAACGCGGGTATTATTGACCACAAGCATATCGTCTTTGCCGATAAATTCTGCAATATCACTGAAACGATAATTATATGATATATTGTTGCCTGGTTCATCGCTGCCGGAATGAACTACCATGAGCCGGGAGTTATCCCGTTTCTCGGCCGGATGCTGTGCAATGAGATGTTCAGGAAGATGATAGTTATAGGAACTCAGGATAAGGTCTTTTGCCATTATAATCTTGGGGAGTAAAAAATGAGGTCCACGCGCTGTGGGCAATGCATTAAGTAAAATTATGCGTTAAAGTCGTATGCTGTTATTTCGTATTTTCATTTTATAGCTAGAGGAGCTGTTGTAAATACCATGATTCTTGCAGTTGCTGCAACCGAAATAGAAATGATATCTTTTGTTCCTGGATCCACTGCGCCTGGTTTTTGCCGGACGCTGGTTACAGGTGTCGGTCCTGTTGAAACGACACTTCGGCTGACCAGGTTTCTGAGTGTATGTGAGGAACAGTTCGACGCTGTTATTCATTTTGGTGTTGGAGGGGCGTATATCATGCCTGATCAGAGCCACCTGCAGCAGCCAAAGCTCCTGGATATCTGCCTTGCAGAACAGGAAGTTCTAGGAGATTTTGGTGTCTGTCTCGAGGATTCTATTATGTATCTGGATAGTTCTCTTACCGGAGAGATCGTTTATCCCATGGATGCGGCTCTGTTGAAAAAATCCCGGACTGTTCTAGATAGGCTTGGAATTCCGTATCATCCTGGTAATTTTATCACGGTGAATGGTGCTACCGGCACCATAACCCGCGGAAAAATGTTGCAGTCCAGATGGAATGGAATCTGCGAAAATATGGAAGGCGCTGCCGTTGCCAGGGTTTGCCGGGAATTTAACCTGCCTTGCGTTGAACTCCGCTGCATCTCAAATTATGTTGAAGATAGAGATACCACTACCTGGCGTTTGCAGGAAGCCTGCCAAAAAGCCGCACATACGGCAATACAGCTGACAGAAGGAATGATTGATGTTTCCCATAAATAAAAATCTCTCTCTAGGGTTCTCACCCTGCCCAAATGATACCTTTATTTTCTATGGCCTGGTCCATGGGCTGATTGATTCGGCAGGAGTAACATTTGCCGAACCTATATTGGAAGATGTGGAAAGACTGAACCTGTGGGCCATGGCAAAAACACTCGATGTGACCAAGCTTTCTTTTCACGCGCTGGGCCATGTGCTGGATGAATATTGTCTCTTAACAGCGGGTAGTGCCCTCGGCAGAGGCTGCGGGCCACTTCTGGTCTCCGGATCGGTGAGACATTTTGATGAATTACGGCATTTGAAAATTGCCATTCCCGGTAAAATGACGACTGCTGCAATGTTGTTGCAGATGTTTCTGTCGGATTGTCACCAATTGGTAGAATTGGTAGAATTGGTAGAGATGCGTTTCGATCGAATCATGGGGGCGATAAACAGAGGCGAAGTAGATGCGGGAGTTATTATTCATGAATCGCGTTTCACCTATGGGGAGCAGGGTTTATTTTGTCTTCAGGACCTTGGCGAGTGGTGGGAACAAAGCACAGGCCTGCCGATACCGCTTGGTTGTATCGCAGCCCGAAGAAACCTTGGTCGAGACAGGATTCTGGCTATTGATCAAGCCATAAAAAACAGCGTTGCTTACGCATTTGCTCATCAGGATGATTGCCTACCGTATATCAGGAGTAAAAGCCAGGAACTGGAACCGGAAATCGTTCGCAACCATATTCAGCTATATGTGAATGAGTTCTCAAGAGATTTGGGCGAAGAGGGGATCGCTGCTGTCAATGTCTTTATGGATCGAGGCCGTCAAGCCGGAGTGCTGCCCGAAAATGCGTCGGAGTTAATGATATGACAGACGAAGTTCGCTATTCTGTACCAGGGGAGACCAACAGCTTGAGATGTATCGTCGCCGATCTGCCGGTTTTTCAGCTTTCAGGGAAAACCGAAGAGCTACGGAGTAATTTTGCCCGGCAGTTGATGAATTGCCTGGAAGGACACTCTATCAATGGCACCTTTCTCACAAAGGAAGACTCCCTGCATGAGTATGCTCTGCTGTCGCGGGCAAAGTTATATGACTTGGTTATAATCGATACCGGAATCGATCTCCCTGCTCAAGAGATTCGAATGGAAAGCTATGACAAGTCTGCCCATGAAAGATTTGTCTGGACCGGTGGCAATGAGTTGGCTGTTGAGCAGTTTGTCAGTCAACTTATCGGAAAAATGGATGAACTGGTGTCCCGGATACCTATCTGGGCTTGTATTCTGATTGGTGGCAAAAGCTCCAGAATGGGACAGCCCAAGCATCTCATAGAAGATGAGCATGAAATTACCTGGTTGGAACGAACGACAGGCATTGTGCGTCCTCTGGTGGATGGCGTGGTAGTCTCTGGAACCGGCGAGCTTCCTGAAAAGCTAACCGATATTGTTCGTCTTCCCGATATTCCCGGAGTGGTCGGCCCTTTGACGGGTATTCTTGCGGCCATGCGATGGCAGCCGCTGGTGACATGGATGTTTGTTGCCTGTGACATGCCTCACATAACTTCCGAGACGATACACTGGCTGCTTTCGAAACGTTGTTCCGGTTGTTGGGGACGGGTTCCCAGATTAGCAGGGAATAAGCATTGTGAACCGCTTTTTGCCTGGTATGATTTTCGTGCAGCGCAATTGTTTGAAGAACAGAACTGCGTTGGAAATTTACGAATCGGTGCGGTGGCTTCTCATTTAAAGATCGATAACCCGGTTATTCCCGAAACATTGGCTTATGGATGGCAAAACATTAACACTCCCGAAGAGTTAAAGACAGCACTACGATAAACGGCAAAGTCTCCTCCTCTGCTATGTCCTGTTTCCCAGCTTCAGGTGAATTTTTTCATTACAATGCATTTCTTACATACCTTAATTTTTTTATCCCAGGTCGTATGAGTGATATTCTCACAGATGGTGCCGCTTATAAACCAACAGAAATCCCCTGAATTGAATTCCCAAGCTGGACACTGCTCTTTGGTTTCTTCAGGACAATTACGTAATTCCCAGCAATTAACGGTCTCTTGCCGAGGGATCTTTTTTGCCATCAGAAAAATGAGCTGACGTTCAACATGGCTGGGTATTTTTCGCCAACCCTGTTCATAGCTGCAAACAGCTTTTAAGGAGATCCCTAAAAGACTGGCAAGCTCTTTTTGGGTTTTTTCCAGTTTTTTTCTGAGGTCAATGAGTTCTTTACTATCCATATGGATTCCTTGGGACCTGAAAGATTGATGCCTCTGCCGGACAAAATTATCTTCATGCTCATCAAGATGCAGCCAGCATAGCAGCATGTAGGTGCCACATCGTAACATATAACTTGTCCAATGCAAACACAGAAAAAAAAGGGGTAGAGGCAAGTATCATGCGGATAGATCAAACAACTGCTGAAACAGTTGAATAATTAAAATGGATTTGCCGGTCCTGAAGTTTTCGAGTGCGGCGGGATGGAGAGAAGATTACATTTCCTTTTGTCTGGAACGGATATACAATTATCCTAATAAAAAAATAAACCAAATAAAAAGCTTCATCATCATTTAAGGAGGTATCGATGCTCATAGACTCCGACGAGGTAATTGCCGATTTTGATCCGCATTTTAAGATTTTTCATGATCTTATGCCCTTCAAAGTTCAGGAAATCCTCCTTGTCTCGAGTCTCTACGATGCCTATATCATGGAGGAAGACGGGAGTATAGCAACCCGCCTCATCACTGAATATCACGGCCTGAATTTAAGCAAACCTCCTAAAATCACCAGAGTCTCATCCGCTTTAGAAGCGCTTGAGCTTATCGGCAGGAAAAAGTTCGAAATGGTCATTACCATGCCCTATCTGGGAGGTGTGGATGCTTATGAACTGGGGAAGGCCATAAAAAAGATTCAACCCGAACTTCCCGTTATTCTTCTGGGCCATAATCTGAAATCGACTTTTCCCGACAAGATAGATAATCAAGGCGTGGATAAAATATTTCTCTGGTGCTGTGAAGCGGATCTGCTGCTCGCAATAATCAAAAATGTAGAAGACCATCGGAATGTTGCTGTCGATACTAAACGGGCAATGGTGAGAGTTATAATTTATGTGGAAGATTCACCGCTCTATCGCTCACTTTTTCTTCCCCTTATTTATAGCGAGGTTGTGAGACAGACACAATCGGTACTTGACGAGAGCTTGAACGAACGGCACCGTCTTCTGCGGATGAGAGCCCGGCCAAGAATTCTCATGGCGACTAACTATGAAGAAGCGGAGCATTTATATCAAACCTACAAACCTTATGTTTTTACGATAATTTCCGATGCTACTTTCAGAAAAGACGGTCGGCCCGACACGAAGGCCGGATTTGATTTTCTCAATTCAATTCGAAAAGAAATCAGCGACTTGCCGCTTTTGATGGTTTCCACTGAACAACAGAACCGTGCTCAGGCTGAATTGATACCCGCCGTTTTTATAGATAAAAATTCTCCATTGATTAAAGACGAACTGCACAATTTTTTCATGAACAATCTTGGTTTTGGCGATTTTATTTTTCGACTGCCCGATCAGACGCCAATAGGTCGTGCCGCAAATCTTTCCGAGTTTGAGAAGCAACTCAAAGTCATTCCTGAGGAATCTCTTCGGTATCACACCAGAAGGAACCATTTTTCCAACTGGGTTATGGCCAGGGCGGAAGTCATTCTGGCCCGCAGACTTCACAAGGATTATATTCAAGATATAGATGACCTGGAAGATCTTCGGATGGATCTGGTCCATAAGGTGCATTCACTCAGAAAATTGCGTCAACAGGGAGTCGTGGTCAAATTTTCTGCAGAGGATTATGACCCGGATATTATGGATTTTGTCAAGATAGGTAACGGTTCCATGGGTGGAAAAGGAAAGGGCATAGCGTTCATGTGGGCCTGTCTGCAGGGAGCCTATCGCAAAAACTCCGTATTAAGTCCGCGTGTTGTTACCATCCCCAAGACATGCGTTATAACGGCCGATGGGTTTGATGATTTTATTAAAGAGCATAATCTTCATTTTGCTAAATTTCTGCCTGATGATCAGGTGGCGGATATCTTTCTTGAAAAAACACTGCCGGACTGGCTTAGTCAGGAACTTCGAGTGTTTTTACAAAAATCGGAAAAACCGCTTTCCATACGATCTTCGAGCATGCTGGAAGACGGTCAGTTCAGGCCATACGCCGGTCTCTATTCCACATATTTTTTAGCAAATAACCATCCTGATTTTGATGAACGGCTTGGTCAGCTCGAAAATGCCATTAAACTGGTTTATGCATCTACCTGGTATGAAGGTCCGATCGCCTTTTCGAAGGTAACCGGCCATGGGCGAGGAGACTCGATGGCAATAATAATTCAGCAGCTTGCCGGTGATCAATATGGCAACTTTTTTTATCCGGCAATATCCGGAGTCGCTCAGTCTCACAATTTTTATCCGGTTCTGGATTTGCAAGCAGAAGAGGGCATTAGTCATATTGCACTGGGATTTGGAAAAACAGTCGTTGAGGGTGGCAAATCGCTGTGGTTTTCTCCGGCAAAACCAAAAAAAATAGTCCAATTCTCCACTGTTGAAAACATGCTTAAATATAGCCAGCGAGAGTTTTACGCCCTGGATATGTGCCCCGGTCGGAGTCTGCAGCGAGAAACGTCCAATCTGGTGTTGCGATCAGTTCAGGAGGCGGAAAAAGAATTGCCGGTTACCATGCTTGCATCGACGTATATTGTCGAAGAGGACAGGATAAGAGATGCCTGTCTGCCTGGGGTAAAGATTATGACCTTTGCCCAGTTGCTCAAATACTCCGGATATCCTCTGGCGATGATACTGGCGGAGTTATTAAAGGCTGGTAAGGCCGGTATGGGCGGAGAGGTGGAGATGGAATTTGCCGTACACCTTGATCCGGAAATCGAAAAGTCGATTTT
>Ga0214472_10006119_pt1 | contig 12611 bp, 11 predicted proteins | sample RVTome_6_FD_207662 | JGI IMG/M metagenome (GOLD analysis project Ga0214472, IMG submission 207662) | Soil microbial communities from uranium-contaminated site in the Upper Colorado River Basin, Wyoming, United States - RVT140D175 | ecosystem: Environmental > Terrestrial > Soil > Contaminated >... | reverse complement strand
GACTGGCGACTGCGGACTGGCGACTGCTGACTGGCGACTGCGGACTGGCGACTGCGGACTGGCGACTGCGGACTGGCGACTGCGGACTGGCGTCTGCGGACTGGCGACTGCGGACTGCCGTCTGCGGACTGCCGTCTGCGGACTGCCGTCTGCGGACTGCCGTCTGCGGACTGCCGTCTGCGGACTGGCGACTGCGGACTGGCGACTGCGGACTGGCGACTGCGGACTGGCGACTGCTGACTGCGGACTGCTGACTGCGGACTGCTGACTGCCGTCTGCCGGCTGCGGACTGCCGTCTCCGCTCTCGTGACTACCATGGCCCCGCTCGGCCTACAGTGGCCGGGCTTCCCGCGTCCACGGAGATCCCGATGTTCGAACTGCTTGCTCTCGGCGGCGACACCGCCTCGGAGTCGTCCGGCGGCAACGTCCTGGTGACGATCCTCGTCTACGCCGCCATCCTGGGCGGTCTCTTCTACTTCCTGCTCATCCGCCCGCAGCGGACCCGCCAGCGTCGCCAGAGCGAGCTGCTCTCCACCCTCGAGGTGGGCGACGAGGTCCAGACCATCGGCGGCATCTTCGGGACCATCGAGTTCATGGACGACTCCACCGCCGTCCTGCAGATCGAGGGTGGCGGGCGCATCCGCGTCGCCCGCCAGGCGCTGGCCGGCAAGGTCGGTGGCGAGCAGTGACGGGGTCCGGTCTGCCGTCTGCCATCTGCCTGTTGCCGTCTTCCTGACCCATGGGTCGCCGCGCCGCCGTCATCACATTGATCACCACGCTGGTGATCGCATGGGGGTCGCTCCTCGCCACCCAGGCGGCCGACATCACCCCGCGGCTCGGCCTCGACCTCCAGGGCGGGTTCGAGGTGCGCCTCGAGGCTCCCTCGTGTGAGGACCCCGACGTCGTCGTCCAGGCCGTCGAGATCATGCGGCGGCGCATCGAGGCGCTGGGGGGCGTACAGGAGCCCGAGATCGCCGTCGAGGGTGACTGCAACGTGCTCGTGCAACTGCCGGGTGTCTCCGACCGCGACCGGGCGCTCGATGCGATCGGGACCACCGGCCAGCTCGAGTTCCGCCCCGTTCGGACCATCAGCCCGATCCCGGGCCTGAGCCCGGTGTTCTTCAACGTCGAGGAGCCCGAGACCCCCACCACGACCACGGTCCCGGGCGACGGCTCGACCACCACCACCTCGCCCGATGGCGGCACCACCACCACCTCGCCCGATGGCGGTACCACCACCACGACCGCACCGCCCGACACGACGACCACGACGGTCGCCGACACCACGACCACAACCGGCGGTGATGGCACGACGACCACCGCCCCCGACTCGACCACGACCACCCAGCCCAGCGAGCCGGTCGACCCGACCGAGAACGTGATCCTCCCCGAGGGGATCACGTGGTGTGACGAGGTCGACCAGCCGGGGTGCGTCGACCCCGAGACCGGCCTCACCCCGAACCCGGACCCGGACCTCGACGCCTTCCTCGCCACCGACTTCGTCGACGAGGGCGGGATCGTCTACCACCTGGCACCCGCCGCACTCCTCGGCTCCGACCTCGACGGCGCCAGCGCCCAGTTCCAGCAGAGCGGTGGTGGCGGTGGTGGCCTCGGCGTCGGTGGCGGTGGCGCAGGCGAGTGGATCGTGCTGCTCGACTTCAACTCCGAGGGCGGCCGCAAGTTCGCCGAGACCACGGCCGAGCTGGCCGGCTATCCGCTCGGCGACCCGCGCCGGCAGTTCGCCATCGTGCTCGACAGCATCGTCCAGTCTGCCCCGCAGGTCGCGGCGGGCGTCGATCCCGCCGAGGGCATCACCGGCGGCACGGCTGTCATCACGCTCGGATCGGCGGAGAACCAGCAGTCGGAGGCGAGCCAGCTCGCCGTCGTGCTCCGGTACGGATCGCTCCCCGTTGCCTTCGAGCAGTCGGCGGTCCAGTCGGTGTCGGCCACCCTCGGCGAGGACTCGCTCCAGGCGGGGCTCATCGCCGGCATCGGCGGGCTGCTCCTCGTCGCGATCGCGATGATCGCCTACTACCGCGCCCTCGGCGTGGTCAACGTGATCGGCCTGACGGTGTTCGGGTCGCTGATGGTGGTCGCGTTCTCGCTGCTCGGGGAGTGGCAGGGCGTGACCCTCACCCTGGCCGGGGTCGCCGGCGTCATCGTGGCGGTCGGCATCACCTCGGACTCGTACATCGTCTACTACGAACGCATCAAGGAGGAGGTCCATCGCGGGCGATCGCTGCGCGCCGCCATCGACCACGCCTTCTCGCGTTCGATCAGGACGATCCTGACCGCCGACACGGTGTCGTTCATCGGCGCCACGCTGCTCTTCTTCCTCGCGGTCGGCGCCGTGAAGGGGTTCGCTCTGGCCCTGTTGATCGCCACGATCATCGACGTGCTCGTCGCCGTGTTCTTCACCCGCCCCGCCGTGGCCCTCCTGGCCCGCAGCCGGCTCGGTGAGGGCGGATCGCTCAGCATCCGCGGCGCCACCGGCCGGGCGAAGGAGGTGGAGGCGTGAGTGTGTGGAAGGACCTCTACCACGGGGACACCCACTTCGACTTCGTCGGCAACCGCCGCCGCTGGTTCACGATCAGCGCCATCATCGTGGTGCTCTCGTTGGGCTCGCTCGTCTTCAGGCAGTTGAACCTCGGCATCGACTTTGAGGGCGGGACCCTGGTCGAGGTGGAGAACCCGGCCGGCGCCACGGTGTCCGACGTCCGGGACGCCATCTCCGGTCTCGGCCTGGCCGACGCCAAGGTGCAGACCACCGGCGGTGGGTCCGGGGTGAGGGTCCAGACCGGGCAGCTTTCGCAGGACGACGAGCAGCGACTCGTCGAGGCCGTCGCCGCAGTGGCGGGTGTCGACCCCACCGAGGCCAACCGCCAGTCGGTCGGGCCCACGTTCGGACAACAGGTGACCGACTCGGCGATTCGCGCCCTCGTGGTGTTCCTCATCGTGGTCGCCCTCTTCATCACCTGGCGCCTGGAATGGCGCATGGCGGCGGCGGCGCTCGTCGCCCTCGGCCACGACCTGGTGTTCACTGCCGGCATCTACTCGCTCGTGGGCTTCGAGGTCACGCCTGCGACCGTCGTCGCCATCCTCACCATCCTCGGCTATTCGCTCTACGACACCGTGGTCGTGTTCGACAAGGTGCAGGAGAACGTGAAGGAGCGGGGCGAGCGCCACACCATCTCCGCCATCGTGAACCGCTCCATGAACCAGGTGTTCATGCGCTCTGTCAACACGTCGCTCACGAGCCTGCTGCCCATCGGGAGCCTGCTGTTCGTCGGGTCGTTCCTGCTCGGTGCGGCGACGCTGCGCCAGTTCGCCCTCGCCCTGTTCATCGGCGTCGGCACCGGCACGTACTCGTCGATCTTCCTCGCAGCCCCGCTGCTGGCCATCTGGAAGGAACGCGAGGAGCGCTGGTTGCGGGTTCGCCGCCGCCTCGAGCGCAAGGGCGTCGACGACGAGTTCGCCGTCAAGGGCATCATCACCGACGTGGAGGCCCACGACGAGGCGCAGGCGGCGGCTTCGAGCGGGGCCGTACCCCGGCCGCCGAGGAAGCGCAAGCGCCGGCGATAGGTCGCATAGGCGCCCTCGCCCGGGGTGCCAGGCGCCAGGCGTCAGGGCCAGAACCGTGGCACCACCCCGGGTGGTCTCGCCCCATTCGCCATCGCCCATCCGCTTCTTACAATCCAGTGATGAGCCACGGCCTGCGCGACCTGATCCGCGACATCCCCCACTTCCCTGAGCCCGGGATCGTCTTCAAGGACATCACGCCGCTCCTCGCCGACCCGGGCGCCCTGTCGAAGGCGCTCGACGCCCTCGCCGACCCTTTTCGCGGGTCGGCCATCACGCACGTCGCCGGCATCGAGAGCCGCGGCTTCATCCTGGCCCCGCCGGTCGCCGAGCGCCTCGGCGCAGGGTTCATCCCGCTGCGCAAGGAAGGGAAGCTGCCGTGGACCACACGGTCGCGCTCCTACGACCTGGAGTACGGCAGCGCCACGATCGAGGCCCACGCCGACGCCGTGGGAGCGGGGGACCGCGTGCTGGTGGTGGACGACGTCATCGCCACGGGCGGGACGGCCGCCGCCGCCGTCGCCCTGTTGCGCGACCTCGGGGCCGCGGTGGCGGGGATGTCGGTGCTCGTGGAGCTCGGCTTCCTCGGCGGGCGGAGCCTGCTCGACGTGCCGTTCGAGGCGGTGATCGCTTATGACGATTGAGCCTGCGGCCGTCATCCACGACCTCGAGGTCGTGCTGGAGGAGTGGCGTCGCCACTACCCGCAGGCCGACGACGACCTGGTGCGCCGCGCCTACGACGAGGCGGCCCGCGCCCACGCCGGCCAGTTCCGCAAGTCGGGCGAGCCCTACATCACGCACCCCCTCGCTGTGGCGCACGTGCTGGCCGGCTACGGGCTCGATGCCGAGACGGTGGCCGCCGCGCTCCTGCACGACACGGTGGAGGACACCGACGTGACCCTCGATCAGGTGGAGCAGCAGTTCGGGGTCACGGTGGCGGCGCTGATCGACGGGGTCACCAAGCTCGATCGCATCGCGTTCGGCTCCCACGAGGAGTTCCAGGCGGCGACGATCCGCAAGATGGTGGTGGCGATGGCCCGCGACGTCCGGGTGCTGCTGCTCAAGCTCGCCGACCGCCTGCACAACGTCAGGACCATCGCCCCGCTCCGGCCGGAGAAGCAGCGCCGCATCGCCAGTGAGACCCTCGAGGTCTACGCCCCGCTGGCGCACCGGCTCGGTGTGCAGGAGATCAAGCACGAGATGGAAGACCGCTGCTTCGCCATCCTCCATCCCCGCCGCGACCAGGAGATCCGCGATCTGCTCGCCACGCGCGCCCCGAAGCGCGACGCCTACATCGCCGAGGTGGTCGGGGCCGTCGAGCGCCTCCTCGCCGAGCACGACATCTCGGCAACCGTGTCGGGGCGCCCGAAGCACATCTACTCGATCTACCGCAAGCTGGTGGACAGCGGCCGGACCTTCGACGAGATCCACGACCTGATCGGGATCCGGGTCATCACCAAGAGCGTGTCCGACTGCTACGCCGCGCTCGGGATCGTCCACACCCATTGGCCGCCCGTGCACGGGCGGTTCAAGGACTACGTGGCGATGCCCAAGTTCAACCTCTATCAGAGCATTCACACCACCGTGCTCGGGCCGGACGGCAAGCCGCTCGAGGTGCAGATCCGCACCCTGGAGATGCACGAGCGGGCCGAGCGCGGCATCGCCGCCCACTGGAGATACAAGGAGGGCGATGCCCCGTCGTCGCCCGAGGCGGTACGCGAGATCACCGAGGGCAGCGACGAGTTCGACTCGCCCGCCGAGTTCCTCGCCGGGCTGAAGCTCGACCTCTATCAGGACGAGGTGTTCGTGTTCACGCCCGCCGGCGAGGTGAAGTCGCTCCCGGCCGGGGCCACGCCGGTCGACTTCGCCTACTCGGTCCACACCGAGGTCGGGCACCGCTGCACGGGGGCGAAGGTGAACGGCCGTCTCGTGCCGCTCAGCACCCGCCTCGAGTCCGGAGACATCGTCGAGATCATCACGTCGAAGGCCGACGACCCGAGCCGCGACTGGCTCAAGTTCGTGAGGACGGGCCGGGCGGCGGCCAAGATCCGGCAGTGGTTCACCCGTGAGCGTCGCGAGCGTTCCATCGCCGACGGGCGCGAGCAGGTGGGGCGGTTGCTGCGCAAGGAGGGGCTCGGCCTGGGGGCGGGGGAGCGCGACGAGTTGTTGGCCGAGGTCGCCCGCGGGCTGGGGCACAGGGACCGCGATGCCATGTACCAGTCGATCGGGGATGGTGCGGTCCAGGCCGCCACCATCGTCGGCCGGCTGCGCCGCCTGCTCGAGCCCGATGCGCCGGAGGAGGAGTTCGTCCCGACGCCGCGCGCCCCGCTGGCGCCTCGCTCGCCGTCGCGCGGCGTGGTGGTCGAGGGGTTGTCGGACATGTGGGTGCGCCTGGCCCGCTGCTGCTCGCCGGTGCCCGGCGACCAGATCGTCGGGTTCGTCACGGTGGGGCGCGGGGTCTCGGTGCACCGATCCGACTGCACCAACATGGAGGCTCTCGAGGACCGCACCGAGCGGATGGTCGAGGTGTCCTGGGGCGCCGACCAGGCAGACCGCTTCACGACGTGGGTGCAGGTGGAGGCGCTCGACCGCTCCGGCCTGCTGCGCGACGTCACGATCGCGCTTTCGGAGCTGGGCATGAACATCGCCTCGTCGTCGACCAGCACCGGGAGCGACCGCATCGCCGTGCTGCGCTTCGAGGTCGAGCTCGCCGACGCATCGCAGGTGGATCGCGCCGTGGCGGCGATCCACGGCGTCGAGGGCGTGTTCGACGCCTACCGCCTGACGCCGGGCGGTGGCTGAAACCCGGTCAAGATGCTGCGACGCCACGCCGATTCATGGCCTGCGGGATCAACCAGCCCGCTGGGGCTCCCATGTCACGAACCGAGAGCGGCTTCACCCTCGTCGAGGCGGCCGTCGCCGCCTTCCTGGTCGTGGTGTTCTTCCTCGCCTTCGCCTCCAGTGTCGACATCGCCGCCGACAATTCCCGTTCCAACCGTTTCAGCCAGCAGGCGACCGCGCTTGCCTCCGCCGAGGTGGACTACGCGCGGGTCCTCTCGTGGGACGAGCTGGCGATGACCGCCGTCGACGACGCCCAGCCCATGCTCAACGCCGCCAAGACCCATCTCCTCGCCGCACAGGCCGGGCTCGCCGCCGATGAGCCGCTGGTGGTGGACTCGGGCGGGATCGTGGCACCGAAGGCCGTCCACACCCATGACGGCCAGGACTACACCGTCTGGCGCTACGTCACCGACGCCGGAAGCGACCTGCGGCGCCTGGTGGTGCTGGTGGTGTGGGACAACGAGGGCAACGAGCAGACCTTCCAGACCTCGACGATGATCAGCCAGGTCACGGCCGGGGGCAACGCCGGGGGTGTGACCTCGACCACCTCTCCCGGCGGATCCACGACGACCTCGTCGTCGTCGACCACGACGTCGACCTCGACGTCGACCTCGACCACGACGACGAGCACGACCACGACCAGCACCACCACGACTCAGCCTGAGGGCCCGTTCCTCCACGTCGTCGACATGGAGATCGACCTCGACGAGGGCAAGGACAAGGCCAAGGTCGAGGTATGGATCGAGGACGACGACGGGGACGGCTGGAAGGGCATCGTGGTCACCGGCACCTGGAGCACGTCGCCGTCGCAGCCCGGGTACCCCTTCTCGACCGACGACGAGACCGACAAGAACGGCACGGCCAAGTTCACGCACAACGACGGCCACCCCGACGGCACGACCGTCCAGTTCTGTGTGACCAACGTCGAGTACCCCGGCTACACCTGGGCCGGGGGCACGCACTGTGTCAGCGCCGAGTGGGACGACTAGCCCGGTCCCCCGGGTCCCACGTCCCCGGTCCCTGGTCCCTCCCCGGCTTCGGCCGTGGACACCTGACTAGTCATCTCGGGGTCAGGGCGGATAATCCTCACCCATCACGCAGAGTGGTCGATAACGGATACAGAAAGTATTCATGTGATGACCACTTCACGGCTCCCCACCCAGCGCGACGATTCCGGGTTCTCCACGGTCGAGCTCGCTGTCGCCCTCGTCGTCACCGCGATCCTCGCTTCGGTGATGTTCACCTGGATCTTCAGCGTGTACACGGCCGACGACCGGCACCTCTCCAACGACCGCGCCATCGAGGATCTCCGCACCGTGGTCGATCAGCTCAGTCGCGAGGTCAGGTCAGCCGAGCACCTGACGGCGGTGGGCGACAAGAGCCTCAGCTACTGGCTCGACTCCGACCGCGACGACGTCCAGGAACCGGGTGAGACGATCACATGGACGATCCAGCCCGACGGGGGCGTCATCCGCTCCACCGACACCACCACCGGGTCCGTCCTCGCACAAAAGATCGACTACGGGTCCAGTCAGTTCTCCTACGACAGCTCCGACCCGGTGTCCGTGGCGCGGGTCACGATCTCGCTCGTCGCCAGTGCCGGCGCCGATGGCGAGAGCGACACGGCAGGCATGGAGACCGACGTCTATCTCCGCAACGCATGAAGAAGGAGCGTCCGATGAAGAACCCCAGCAGCCATGTCGGGCGAGCGCTCGGCCGCATCCGAGATGACGAGCGCGGGGTGGCCATGGCGATCGTGCTGATGATCGGCGTGATCCTCGTGCTCCTCTCCACGATCATGATCACCCGCGGGTTTCGCCAACTGGGGAACACGGCCAACAACCGGAACTGGGACCAGTCGCTCAGCGTCGCCGAGTCCGGCCTCGAGGTGGGCCTGGTGGCGATCGACGACGACTTCGACTGGGACACCGGAGAGGTCATCCCGTTGTCGGTCATCGGGACCGAGTCGGAGCGCGGATGGGCGGTCGCCGCAGCCGACGCCCGACCCGCCGAGGACGTCGAGTCCACCCCCGAAGGTGAGTTCGTGGTGGTCAAGCCGTCGAACCGCGACCTGCTGTTCTCGGTGGCCTACGTGCCTTCGCGCGAGGCCGCCGAGCGCCGGGTCCGGGTGGTGCGGGCCGCCCTCTCGTTCCAGCCGACCTCCAACTCGTGGTCGCTGGACATGGCCTTCCTCACCGACATGGACCTCGATATCTCTGGCAACCCCACCTTCCACGGCAACGCTGCTTCGGGCCACTCCAATGGACACGTCACCGTCCCGGGCAACCCCACGTTCCACGACGGCTGCCTCACCGCGTCCGACGGAGGGACGATCTCGGGCAACGTCAACGACCACTCGGACTGCCCCGACGATCCCTACAACCAGCCCGAGGAGTTCGTGCCAGACATCGTCGCCGGCGACTTCTGGCACATGAGCGAGTACGACATGTGCCCCGACGGCAAGGTGCGGGCCGGTCCCGCCCATCCGGACTTCTTCGACACCGTCGGGACGGCGCCCTGCACCACCGGGCACATCCTGGAGGACGACGCCATGGCGGACCCCTTCAACGGGTGGAAGTTCGAAGGCTGCTGCGACTCGAAGCTCAACGCCAAGTGGGACCTGTCGGATGGCACGGCGATCGACGGCGCCTATTACTTCTTCGAGGGATCACCCAACGTGAGTGGCTCGCCCGGCACCAACAACAGTCCGTGGCACGTGCTCATCGTCGCCGAGTCGAAGGGCTCCTGCCCCGCCAACGTCGGCGGAGACTTCACCACGTCGGGGAGCGTCGTCATCGCCCCCTATACGGGGCAACCGGTCCACTCCGGGAACAACGTCGCCGTCATCGCCGAGCGCGACGTCGAGTGGAGCGGCGCCGGGCGCCTGAAGGTCCCGGGCATCGTCGGCGCCGGGGAACAGATCAAGATCAGCGGGAACCCGCAGATCGAGGGAGCGTTCATCGCCCAGTCGGAGTGCGATTCACCCGACGACAACGTCGACGCCAACCAGATCACCGGCAACCCCACCTTCACGCTCACCGGCCCCCTGGAGACCATCTGGGTCACCGAGCAGGGCCCGCCCATGCTCGAGGTCGCCGGCTGGGACGAGCTCTGACGACATCCACGTTCAAGATTTCGACCAGCGGGGGCCGATAGCACCATGTGAAGCGCCACCCGACCTGGCGCCTCCGAATACGGGTGCGCGGTGGCGACGCAGGCTTCAGCATCGTCGAGACCGCCATGGCCGGGAGCCTGGCGGCCATCTTCGTGATCGGCATGGGGATGAGCATGCTCCTCGCCATGTCGGGCGCGCGCGACAGCCGTCTGCAGCAGGCAGCCCACTCGGTGGCGCTGGAGCGCATCGAGCTGGCGCGAGGGACCCCGTGGGAGGGCCTCCGGATGTCGTCGATCGACCCCGATGCTCCTCTCCTCACCTCCGCGCATACAGCCGTGTCCGCCGATGCCGCCTCGCTCCTGGTGGACGAGGTGCTTGCCGTGGACGGCACCGATGGCGTGATCGAGCCGTTGGTGGTCCAGGCGCGCGAGGGCGTGACCTATACCGTGTGGACCTACGTCACAGCCCCCGACTTCGACACCCGTCGGGTGATCGTCGAGGTGCGCTGGGACGTCGATGGCCGGCCCGAGCAGTTCGTGTCCTCCACCCTGATGTCGAAGGCGTCGTCGTGATTCCCCGCGGCGAGCGCGGCGCCACGCTGGTGGAGCTGTCTGTGGCGCTGCTCCTCGGTGCCCTGGTGGCGGCGATGATGGCGGTGTGGGCGTCGTCGGTGGGCAGGGCGGAGCGGGAGCACCGCGCCGAGGACGAGGTCATGGGAGAGCTGCGCTACGCCAAGGAGCTCCTCAGCAAGGACATGCGCAGCGCCCGCGGGTTCTTCACCACCGAGCCCGACACGGTGTCGGTGTGGATCGACGCCGACCGCGACGGCGAGGTCGGGCTGGGGGAGACCATCACTTGGGTGCTGGGTGACGACGGAACGCTCACCCGGCAGGTCGACGAGACCGAGGCCGGGGTCGAGGCGGACGGGCTCGACGTGGAACAGAGCGGGTTCGGCTTCCTCGACGCCCTGCCCGACCCCGTGCGTGAGGTGTCGTTCGTGCTGGTCGGGACGTTCGACGAGGGCGGTTCGCACCAAGAGCGCGCCGTGGCAGCCACCGTGGCGGTGCGCAACGCCGGGAGCTCGGCGTGATCGCCCGGCTCACCCGACGCGACGACGGGGCTGCGATGCTCATCACCATCGTGGTCGGCAGCGCCCTCGTGCTCGTCACGACCATCATGCTCATGCGGGGGGTGACCCAGCTCGGGTCGACGGCGGCCGACGGGCGGTGGGACGGCGCCCTCGACACCGCCGAGTCGGGCCTCGACCTCGCCCTGCAGCACCTCGAGATCGAACCGGCGTGGGGCACCGGCGAGGAGCCACCCTCGTTCACCTCACCGGCCGAGGAGCGGGCCTGGGCCATCGCCGCCGCCCGCGCCCGTCCCGCATCGGAGGTCATCGAGGTGCCGGGCGGTGAGGCGGTCGTCGTCAAACCGGACGGCATCTCGTACGTCTACGCCGTCGGGTTCCGGCCGAGCCGGGACGCCGAACCCGTCAGCGTGCGTGCGGTGCGGGTGGGCTACGTCCTCCACGAGGTGGAGTACATCGTGGAGCACGCCCTGCTGGTGGGCGACGACATGATCTTCACGGGGAGCGCGCTCGTGAACGACACCAACGGCAACGAGGGCGCCGCCGTGCACGTCAACGGAGAGGTGACCTTCGGCGGGGCGGCCGACATCGAGGGGTGCCTGTCGTCGTCCTCCTCCACACTCGGCGGCGACGTCAACTGCCCGGCCAGCCCCACCGCTCCCGAGCCGCTGCCCGACCTCGACCCGCTCGTGATGTACCCGTTCGCCCACTACGTCCTGTGCGGCGGGAGCGCCTTCGGCGGGCCGGCCCACGACACCGCCCCCGACCCCGACGAGACGCCGTGCAACGGCAACGAGACCGTCGTCCTGGTGGCGGGGTGGGCGTCGACGCCCAAGTCCGGGGTGTACGAGTGGAAGACCACCTCGTCGTCGGCCGCCGAAGGCGTGGTGTACATCCATCACGGCAACTTCGTCGGCAAGCTCGGCGACAGCTCGTCCGACCCGATGGATGTCACGATCGTCCTGTCGGCGATCGGCGACGGCACCTGCACCGGGCTGCCGAGCGGCAACCTGGAGCTCGCCGGGAACTCCAACTTCGAGACCCATCCCTCGATCGAGGCTGCCGGCTACGACATCGCCATCGTGGCGCAGGGCGACGTCGACATGGAGGGCAACGTCGAGGTCGACGGGATGATCATGCTGCAGGAGCAGATCGACGACCGAGGCAACGCCGACCAGTGGGGCGCCGTCGTCGCCGTCGGGGCGTGCCACACCACCGGTTCGCCCGTCGTGGAGAGCACGATGACCGGCAACTCGTCGATCAACTACCCGGGCCCGCTCCCAACCCCGTTCCTCAGCACCGAGCTGCAAGCCGAGATCACGGAGTGGTTCGAGCTGTAGGGGGATGGTTTCTCCCCCCACATAGGGGGAGGGGGCGCTCCCTGTCCGTTGGTCAGAGGTGACGCGACCGCTACCGCTACCGCGACCGCGACGGTCAGAGCCGACAGCCACTGCCACAGCTACAGCAGACCGAGGCCCTTGAGACCGTCTGTCGTCTGTCGTCTGTCGTCTGTCGTCTGTCGTCTGCGGTCTGCGGTCTGCGGTCTGCGGTCTGCCGTACCCTGGCGGAATGCTCATCGACTCGTCGGTCCTGTGGCTGGCCGGTACCAATTGCTGGGTGATCGCCCCCGAGCCGGGCGGGCCCGCCGTCGTGGTCGACGCCCCGCCCGATGCGGAGGGTGTGGCCGGCCTGCTGGCCCGCCACGACCTGTACCCGACGGCGCTGCTGCTCACCCACGCCCACATCGACCATCTCGGGGCGGCCGGCAGCGTGGCGGCGGCGCATCAGGCGGCGGTGTACCTCCACCCCGACGACACCTGGCTGGCGCAGGACCCCGGGGCGCAGCTGCGGGCGCTGTGGGACACACTCCCGCCCGGTGACTACGACCAGCCCGATCGGTACGAGGCGCTGCAGCACGGGCAGTCGCTCCACCTGGCCGGCCTGGCCATCGACGTCATCCACACGCCCGGCCACACGCCGGGCCACTGC
>Ga0214472_10006118_pt1 | contig 12614 bp, 13 predicted proteins | sample RVTome_6_FD_207662 | JGI IMG/M metagenome (GOLD analysis project Ga0214472, IMG submission 207662) | Soil microbial communities from uranium-contaminated site in the Upper Colorado River Basin, Wyoming, United States - RVT140D175 | ecosystem: Environmental > Terrestrial > Soil > Contaminated >... | reverse complement strand
CCTCGCCTGTCACGCGGTCGCACTGCGTGATTTCCGGAATGCCTTGAATGATCCTGGCCACGCGCTGCATTTCTCCGGGAACCGGACGGACCCGGAACCAGACTGCGATGGGAAGCCCGATGGCTTTGGGTGAGATTATCGCGCTGTAGCCGGTGATGATTCCGGCCTCTTCCAGCCGCCTGACGCGCTCAGCGACGCTGGGTGGGGACATCTTCACCTTCCGGGCCAGTTCCGCTGTGGTGGTGCGGCCGTTCTCGATCAGCGTTGTCAGAATCACCGCGTCGATCTCGTCCAGACCAGCATTTTCGTATCCAAGGCGTTTCATGTGACATAACCTGATGTTACGAGGTAATGAGTCATAATTGGCTTACTATACCTATATAAAAGGCGCATTACAGCCTTCATACTGCGGATATGAAGGGGATATGTGATGACATCCGAAATTGCCACGCCCACAGGTCTCAACCGCGCCGCCGAAGCCGTGCCGCCTCATGCGTGGTTCGGTGTCAGCGCGATATTTCACTATCTGGGCCCGTCCTTCGCGGTTTTACTGTTCCCGGTGGTGGGTGTCCTTGGCGTGGCCTGGTTCCGCATCGCGACGGCCGCCCTGATCTTCGCGCCAATCACCAAGCCCTGGCGCACAATGCGGGAGGCAGACGCCAAGACGCGCTGGCTGCTGATTGGTTTGGGCATCTGTCTGGCGGTGATGAACACGTCGTTCTATCTCGCTCTCGACAAGCTCCCAATGAGCCTGGTCGCGGCGATGGAGTTCGTTGGGACGATCGGCGTCGCCCTCTTTGGGCTTAGAACCAGACGAAATGTCCTGGCGCTTGTTCTCGCCGTTATCGGCGTGTTCACCCTGATCGACGTGAAATGGGCGTCCGACCCGCTCGGTCTGTTCTGGGCGGCCCTGAATGCCGGCTTATTCGTCGGATACATTATCCTTGGACATAAGGCCTCCGAAGGGGGCGCGAGTGGTGGGGTCGAGCGTCTCGGCGCTGCGATGGTAATCGCCTTCGTGATCCTCATGCCCATCGGTTTCCTGGAAGCGGTTCGGGCCTTCGGAATGCCGCTTATCGTATTGGCCGGGATCGGCGTGGGCATTTGCTCGTCGGTGATCCCTTATGTCTGTGACCAGCTTGCCATGTCGCGGCTGCCGCGCGCGTCATTTGCCTTGCTACTGGCGCTCTTGCCTGCGACGGCGACGATCATCGCCGCCATCGTCCTGGCGCAGATTCCAACCTCGCAAGACCTTCTTGGCATTGCCCTCGTCATGACAGGGATTGCTGTGCACAGACCGGCGCCAGCTGTTCACCAGGCCACCAAGCCAGAACAGATTGCATGACCCCCAAAACCCGCCATTCGCTGCACGGCGCCGAATGTCGTGGTTGCTCTGGCGTTCAGCAGCGCACCGCCGGCCGAAAAGTTCTGATTCAGGTGACATCTTCCGGCCGGACAGCCCCGCTTTGATTTTCGCCGCTTGTCAGGGCAGGAGAATTATCATATCCATGTAATGTTATTATATTACATTCAGGCAATCGATGGAGACTCACCTAAATGCACATGGAATTCGCCAGAAAACTCAGCGCTCTGGCTGTCGGCTCGGTTCTCCTGTTCGCACCCCAGGCCCTGGCGCAAAACAACCAAAGCACCAGCGAAGCCAAAAGCCACAATCACGAGCACGCGCAAAAGCACGCGTCCAACGATGTCTACAAAGGCCTGTTCGATGATGATCAGATCGCATCCCGAACACTCAGGGACTGGGAGGGTGACTGGCAGTCGGTCTACCCCTATTTGCAGGACGGCACTCTGGATCCGGTCATGGAGTACAAGGCTGCCCATGGCAAAAAGACCGCTGAAGAGTACCGTGCGTATTACATGACCGGCTACCAGACGAAGGTCGAGCGTATCGTGATCAGGGGCGACAGCGTCACTTTTCACGAAGACGGCGGGTCCGTCGAAGGCACATACGCCGGCGACGGTTATGAAATACTGACTTACAAAGCCGGTAATCGCGGCGTGCGCTACATCTTCACAAAAACCGCAGGCGACGAGAAGGCGCCACTCGTCATTCAGTTCAGCGACCACCGCATCGCGCCCGCGACGTCCGACCATTACCATCTCTACTGGGGATCCGACCGGGCCGCGCTTTTGAACGAGGTGACAAACTGGCCCACCTACTATCCGGCGGCTCTGGACGGCGAAGAGATTGTAAAGGAGATGACGGCGCACTGATAATATAGTCGAAACCACGCGGCGGACGGGTCTGGTTTGCGTTTCTGCCCATCCGCGCGCGAATTTACGCTGTGCGCAGCAGAAGGATTTTCCACGCCCGCAACAGACTCGAAGCGCTTTGTCGCCGTTCGCCCCGTTTGCCGATGCGCCGTCTTATCGCGGGCTTTCCATGACCAGAAGCAGGACCGCGCAATCCGACAGGGCTTCGTAGGAATGGCTCACGTCCCCCGGATAGCGGAAGTAGTCGCCGGGCCCGATTTCCTCCGTCGCGCCCTCCGGTCCCAGGCGCACGCGGCCGCTGGAGACGAGAGCGTACTCAATGGTTCCCGGCGGATGCGCGTCCGACTTTTTGACGGAGCCTTTCTGCAGCTGCACGCGGTAGAGGTCCCGCTGGCTGGCCGGCGGACATTTGGCAAGAAGGGTCGCGGAAAAGGCCGAAACTTCCGACGATAACAACAGGCCTTCGTCCGCCCTGATGACCGTGAGCTCGGTCTGGGGCGTTTCGAAAAGACAACTGAAGGGGATATTCAGGGCGGAGGCGATGGCCCAGAGCGTTTCCACGCTCGGGTTTCCCTGTCCGGCTTCCAGTTGCGACAGTGTGGACTTCGCCAGCCCGGCCTGCGCGGCCAGGGCCGACAGGCTCATACCGGCCCGGCTTCGCTCCTTCTGAACCGCTCTGGCAATCATGGCAACGGGTGTCATGATCTGTCTCCGTTCGATATATAATCAAATGTTCGGTTTGACGAACGACCGCCAGATGTTCATTATATAGAACATCGTTCGATTCAACAGATTTATTCGCTGCCGGCCAAATAGTATCGGTCATATGATACAGGGCGGCACTGCATGATCCATTTCGGGAAAAACCTGATGTCCGAGGTGAGCCTCTCGTCTAAACTCCGGGGCGATATCCGGGGCGATATCCGGAGCGGCATCAAAGATGCGTTGCCCATTCTGCTCGCCGTCGCGCCCTTCGGTGCGGTGTTCGGTGCGGTTGCCATCGAGGCGGGTCTGAGCTTCGGCGAAATGCTGCTGACGTCCATGACGATCTATGCGGGCGCCAGCCAGTACGTCATGGTCGAACTCTGGGGGCAGGGCGTTCCCGCCTGGTTTATCATCCTGTCGGTCTTCGCGATCAACTTCAGGCACGTCCTCTACTCCGCCTCCATCGGGCGGAAGCTGCATGCCTTTTCCCGGCTTCAGAAGAGTCTGGCGTTCTTTCTGCTGGTGGATCCGCAGTTTGCCGCCTCCGAGGCGCGCGCGGCGGAGAGCGGATTGCGGCCCGCTTACTATTTTTCCTATGCGGCCGTTGTCTACGCGACCTGGACCGCAGTGAATTGCGCCGGGGCGCTGTTCGGCGCGCTTATCGAGGCACCGGAGAAATATGGCGTCGATTTCATCCTCCCGATCTACTTTACCGGACTGGTGGTCGGCTTTCACAAGCGTCCCGGTTTCCTGCCGATCCTTCTGATCAGCGGCGGCGCTTCCCTAGCGGCATACTTTACGATCGGGAGTCCCTGGCACATTACGCTGGGCGGGCTTGCGGGCCTGTTGTATGCGGCGATTACGAGTCGTCCAGAGCCGGAACTGGCCGACCCAGGGCAGACTGCGCCGGAGCGGACACATGCATGATACGGTTCTTCTTATTCTGGCCTGCGCCGCCGTCACCTATCTCACCCGCATCGGCGGTCATCTTATTCTGTCGCGCTTCGGCAGCATTCACCACTCCGTGCAGTCCGCCCTGGCGGCCGTCCCCACCGCCGTTCTGACGGCGCTGGTGGCGCCCTCTCTCTTCACCCATGGAGGGGCCGAGGCGGGGGCGATCCTGATTTCAGGTCTTGTGGCGCTGCGCGCGTCACTGATGGTGAGTGTCAGCGTCGGGCTGGTCGCCCTGGTGGTTCTGCGCGGGCTGTAAGCGTTCAATCCAGGCCCTGGTCCGGGCTTCGGGGGATTGTCGTCATGAAAAGCCTGCCCCGTCCCGGCAGGGCGTCATCGATTCCGGCCAGACGCAGCATATGCCAGGCCAGCGCCGGATTGCTCGACAGCACCGGTTTATCCAGTTCCGCTTCGGTTTCCTCGATCACGCCCGCGACCCGCAGGTTGGTGCAGGAAACGAAAACCGCGTCGCAGTCTTTGCCGTCGCGTCCCTGGGGCCGGCCGATCTCGAGGATCGCGTCGCGGATGGAGGCGGGCGTGATCCGGGCGACGATGTCTTCTTCGCTCTGGCTGAAGGACCCGACCCGCGAAATCTGAAATCCCTGCTGTTCCAGGTGCGCGCGCATGGCCCCGGTGACCTCCGGCAGATAAGGGGTGACAAAGCCGATCCGGACCGCACCCAGGGCCCGCAGCGCAGCCTTGACGGCGGTGATGGGACTGGTGACGGGGATCCGGGCATAGCCCGCGCCCAGGCCGCGCCTGATGGCCTGGGCGACCTTGTCCTCGCCGATGATGGTGGCGCCCGAGGTGCAGCCGTATCCCACCACGTCGAGGCCGGCGGCGGCCGGAAGCAGCTTCGCGGCGGCGGGCAGGTTCGCTTCCATCCGGGCCAGGGTTTCGCTGGTGACGTCCGGGTCGCTTGGAATGCGGCTGTGGTAGAGGGCCAGTCCCTCCAGATCGAGCAGGCCGCGCAGTTCCGGTTCGATGGTCCGGTCGGTTTCCAGAACGATCAGACCCAGTCTGGCGCGGGTGCCGATACCCTTGTCGGTTTCGAAGGGAAGGGGCGTGGGGGTCATTTTACACGATCTCCGGAAGTTCGGTCTATCCCGGCGAGCCTAGATCAGATCCGGTTTAGATGGAATCGCCTGCGGCGATCCGTCGTGCCGGAGAATCTGATCTAACTATATGATAGTGAGCGGATTCACATATTTCGCCGAAACCACGAAGTGGTTCCGACAAAACATGATCCGCTCTAGCCTGTTTCGGGCAGTTCAGGGGCCGCCCGCCGGGTCAGCCACTCGGCGCCGCCGTCGCGGATCACGATGTTTTCTTCGTGCACCATCAGCTTGCCCGGCGCGAAGCACATGCCGGGCTCCAGGGTGATGACCATGTTGGGCACCAGCAGGGTGTTGTCGGTTGCCGTGTTCGAGGGCCACTCGGTCAGCTGCATGCCCAGGCCGTGTCCAAGGCGCCCGACGTCGTTGCCCAGTGCGCCGCCGTCTTCCAGGACCTTCCACATGGCATGGAAAAGGTCCGTTGTGGTGGCGCCCGGCCGGGCCGCCTCGAAACCCGCCCGGGTGGCGGCGAAAAGGGTTTCGTAGGCGCGCCGGGTCTGATCGGCGGCCTTGCCGATGGCGAAGTTGCGGTCGAAGTCGCAGAAGTAGCCGTCGAAGGTCGCGCCGGTGTCGAGGATCAGCAGATCGCCCTGCTGCAGACGCCGGTCGGAAGGGGGAGAAATGATGTCGTCGTACCCGCCCGGACCGGCGCCGCCGGCCAGGTAGGGCACATCGTCGGCGCCGCGGTTCAGGATTTCCGTCCTGAAGATCCGGAAGGCCTCGATCTCGGTCCGCGCCTGCGTCAGCAACGCCGGCAGGGCCTCGAAGGCGCTTGAAGTCAAACCGCAGATATGGCGGATCTTGTCGATCTCGGCGTTGGACTTGACCATGCGCAAACTGCGGACAATGCCGGTGGCATCGACGAAATCATTGCCCGACAGGGTCTTGCGGAGCTTCTCGAAGTCCCCCAGCGGCATGCGGACATGGGTTTCGGGACCCATGGGCACGCCGATCCGGCCGGTCGTGCCCGCCGCGTCGCGCAGGGCCGCGCCCAGCAGCGTGACGCCGTCGTCGGCGGGGCGCGGGGCCGGCCAGGTGCGGATGTCCTCGATCCAGGTCCGCGCCATGGCATCGGCGCCGATGGCCGGGATCACGGCGATCGGTTTGCCTTTCGCCGGCACCACCAGAAACCAGGGCCGGGTCGGGCTCTGCCAGAACTGGGTCTGGAAACCGGAGAAATACCGCACCTCGGGTTCGGTGGAGAGCAGCAGCGCCGAAACCCGCTGCGCCGCCATCAGTCCTTGCGCCGCCTGCAGCCGGGATTCGAATTCCGTTTCCGGAAAGCCCCGTTCCGGCGCCTGACGCTGTGTGAATTGAAGATTCGAATCGGTCATGGGAATAAAAACCAGAGCATGTGGGGTATCCGTTTCGACGATGTCGGTCCGCCCAATAGTCTCTGCTTGCCCGCCGGGGGTCAAATGGCTTTGCATCCGCGCGGGCCCGCGACGATCCGCTCAGCTGTAAATCTCCAGCCGCGGACCCGCCGGATCAAAGAGCCCGACCGCGTTCTAAAGCCGGAAGGGAATATAAAGCACGATCTCCGGAAAGACATAACAGAGCAGAACCGTGAAGAGCATCAGCAGCAGGAACGGCCAGACACCGGCGGCGACTTCGCCGATCCGGGCCTTGCCGACCGCCTGGATGACGTAGAGGTTCAGGCCGACCGGCGGGGTGATCAGGGCGATCTCGATCAGGATGACGAAAAAGATCCCGAACCAGATCGGATCGACGCCCAGTGCCGTCAGCGAGGGGGCCAGCACGGGGACCATGATCAGCATCATGGAGAGCGCTTCCAGGAAAAAGCCCATGACGATCAGCAGCAGGGAGACCGCGAGGATGAACATCCAGGCCTGGTCGAAACTGCCGGTGATGAACAGCGAGATGTCCTGGGGAATGCGGTAGAGGGTGATCGCCTTGCCGAAGATCTTCGCCCCGGCGATGATCAGCAGGATGGTGACGCTGGTGACCATGCTGTCGATGACAGCGGCCTTGAACCCGCGCCAGTCGAGAGTCCGCAGCACGAGGGTCGTGATGATCAGTGCGAAGGCGAAGCCGATGGCGGCCGCTTCGGTCGGCGTGAAAATGCCCCAGTAGATTCCCCAGATGATCAGGGCCGCAAGCGCGACGGACGGCAGGGCGCGCTTGCTGGCGGCGACGCGGACGCCCCAGGTCGCCTTTTCGCTCTTCTGGTATTGCGACGAGCAACCGGCGTAGACCATGGAGAAGACTATGAAGAGACCGACCAGAAGCAGTCCCGGTCCGATGCCGGCCAGAAACAGCTTGATGACCGACTCCTCGGTGATGAAGCCAAAGATGATCAGCGGGATCGAGGGCGGGATCAGGATTCCGAGCGTGCCGCCGGCGGCCAGCAGACCCAGGACGAATTTCCGCGGATAGCCGCGGGATTCCATTTCCGGAATGGCGACGGTTGCAATGGTCGCCGCGGTTGCTACCGAACTTCCGGAGATGGCGGCGAAGAGGCCGCACGACAGGACGGTCGCCACGGCCAGGCCGCCCGGCCAGTGTCCGACCCAGGCCTGAACCGCGGCAAAGAGATCGCGCCCGACGCCGCCCTTGAGCAGCACGTTGGACATCAGCAGGAACAGCGGCACCGACAGCAGGATGAAGCTGTCCAGGCCGCCCATAAGCGCCTGCGGAACCATCAGCGGCGAGAAACCGCCGGCCAGCAGCAGACCAAGGCCCAGGCCACCGAGAACGTATGCGACTGGAACGCCGACAAGCAGAAGGCTGAAGAGGGCCGCGAGGATCAGAACCGTGGTCACGCCACCTCTTCCTTGTCATGCCGGGCTGGGCCGGCCGGTTCGCCGGGGACCTGCCAGCCGGGTCCGCGCCAGACCTTGAACAGCTCCATCAGGCACTGGAGGAAAAGGATCGCGAGCCCGAAAGGAATCAGGGCTTCGGTCCACCAGTTCGGGATATTGAGCATGGTCCCGCTCAAGCGGTCGGTCACAAAGGAATCGAGGGCTATGCTGAAGCCTCCGTAGCCGACGACGGCGGCGAAGGCGCCGATGAACAGCAGGGTGAAACTGTCGGCGAGCTTCCGGCCCAGCGGGCTGAAACGGACATAGAGCGCTTCGATGGCAATGTCCTGCCGACGGTGCAGGGTGCTGCCCAGGGCAAAGAGAACGGCCGCGATCATCAGGATTTGCGAGACTTCCGCCGCCCAGATGGTCGGGGCGTTGAGGGCATAGCGCGCAACCACCTCGTAGGTCAGCATCAAACCGGTCACGACGAACAGCCAGGCCGCGACGTTCCCCAGAAAGAGGCTGATCGAATCGATCACACGCACGGACATCCCCTGTTGCGATTGTTGATTGGTGAAAGACGGACCCGGTCCGGCCCATGGAACCGGTCCGACAGGTTCCCCTGCGCGATGGATAACGCCGGGAGGAGAGAAAAACCAGGAACAGTCTTTTGCCCCTGGTTTTCAGCTTTGGATCGCCTGGACCCGGTCTGCAGGGCCGGAGTCCTTTACTTCTGCAGCTTTACGGCCGCATCCATGATCTCTTTGCCGAGAGCGCCGGCGTCGGTGGCGAACTGGTCGTAGACCGGCTTGGAGCAGGCGCGCCAGGCATCGATCTGCCCGGCGGTCGGATCGACGATTTTCATGCCGTTCTCGAGCGATGCCGCGTAAGCGTCCTTTTCGATCTGAGCGATGTCGTTGCGCACTGCGTCGTCGGCAAGGGCGGCGGCGTCGGAGATGATTTTCCGGTTCGCTTCGGAGAGGCCGTTCCAGAATTTGTCGTTCACCACGACGACGAATTCGATGTCGGCGTGCTGGGTCCGGGTGATGGTGTCCATAACGTCCCAGAGCTTGCGGGCGGTCACGCCGGATACGCCGGTCATGCCGACGTCGACGGTGCCGCGCTGATAGGCGAGATACTGTTCGGAGCCTGAGACCATGGTCGGCGCACCGCCGCAGGATTTGACAAACTCACCCAGGGTCTTGCCGAAGACCCGGATCTTCCTGTCCTTGATCATGTCCGGTGTCGAAACCGGGTCGCCCTTGGACAGCATCACGGCGCTGCCGTAGGCCTGCCACCAGAGCACCCGCGCGCCGGTCTGCTTCAGGATGGCGGCGTCGAGCGGACCGCGCACCGGGCTGTCCTTGGCCGTCGCCTTGCGGACCAGGTCATCGGAATTGAACATGAAGGGCTGATAGAAAATATCGACCGCCGGAACGTCGCCGACGAAGCGGGTGAGCGAAGCCACGCCCATTTCGATCGCACCGGATCCGACTGCCTGAGGAACCTGCTTGTCCTTGTAGAGCTGGGCCGAATCGTAGATCTGCACTTCGATGCCGCCGTTTGACGTCTTCTCGATCTCGTTCTTGAACAGGATCAGATTCTGGCCGAGATGGCTTTTGAGCGGAAGCTGCAGCGTGATGCGCAGCGTGGTGTCCGCCGCCTGGGCCGCAGTCGTGGCCGCAGTCGGGGCCAGCGTCACACCAGCGCTCAACAAAGCCGCGGCAGCCGCTATCGAAAGATATTTTCGCATAGGTTTTCTCCCTGATGAGCCGTGACGGCGACTCCAATTTTTTGTTTCCGCACCAGTGATGCGGTCAGATTGCCCATAACTTGCCAAGCAATCGCCTGACTGTCATCAAAAGAAAATACCGGACTCCGGTGAAGCCCTCCGGTGAAGCCCTCCGGTGAAGTCACGCAGGGTGGCTCCGGATGAGGCCCGGCAAAAGCCTCAGGCAGTGATTGATCCCGGTGGGCTGATGCTGGATGCTCCCGGTTCTTTTGAATGACAACACCAAAGCTGCAAGGACAGGAATATGCAACAGACCCCGGCCGCACGCTTACGAGAGCTTCTGGCGAAGCCGGAACTGCATGTCATGCCCTGCTGCTTCGATGCCCTGAGCGCCCGCCTGATCGAACAGGCGGGTTTTCCGCTGAGTTTCATGTCCGGCTTCGCGGTCTCGGCGGCACGGCTCGGCGCGCCGGACACCGGACTGATATCCTACGGCGAGATGGTCGATCAGGGCCGCAACATCTGTTCCGCCGTCTCGATCCCCGTGATCGGCGACGGCGATACCGGTTACGGCAATGCCCTGAACGTCAAACGGACGGTCGACGGCTACGCCCGCGCCGGTTTCGCCGCGGTCATGATCGAGGACCAGCTCGCGCCAAAGCGCTGCGGGCATACCAGGGGCAAGATGGTAGTGGAGCGCGAAACCGCTTTCAGCCGTATCCAGGCGGCGGTCGATGCCCGGAGCGAAGGCGCGGACATTCTGATCCTGGCCCGTACCGATGCGCGCCATACCGAAGGGCTGGACGAGGCTATCGCCCGGGCGCGCCGCTTCAGCGAGATCGGAGCCGACATTCTGTTCGTCGAGGCGCCGCGCTCGGAAGAGGAGATGCGCAGGGTCTGCCGCGAAGTGCCGGGCATCCATATGGCGAACCTGGTTGAAGGCGGTGCAACGCCGCTGCTGCCTCCGGAGGTTCTGGCGGATATCGGTTACCGGATTGCGGCCTATCCGCTGACGCTTCTTTCCGCCGCGATGAAGGCCATGAACGATGCCCTGGCCGAGATGAAACAGGGCCGGCATCCGGAGTCGCAGCTGCTGTCGTTCAGCGAGCTGCGCAGACAGGTCGGGTTCGACGATTACTACGAAGCGGAATCCCGCTACGCCGATGCCAGAAAAGACTGAGGGCGCCGCGCGATCAGACTCCGGGTCATGGATCCCCCGATGAACTAGACTTCGGGCCTGCCGTGTTCATCGAAGAAAATCGCGAAACCAAGCAGGTAATCGGCATGGGACTCGTCTGTGCCGAGGGGCAACATCACCCGTTGAAACCGGGTCGCGACACCGGACGGCCGCCAGGTTGCCCTGCCTTCGCGGAAGACCGGATGCAGATGCTGGATGCAAAGCCGGACGTCGTCGTGGAAGTCGCTGCCGGTATCCTGCGGGACGAGTTCGCTGATCTTCTGACCGGTTACTTCACGGCCATAGACTTCGCGAAAACGGGTTCCGGCAACGCGCACCATGAAGTCGTCATCCGGCAGGCGCTCCAGCAGATAGGTCGCGGGAAGCAGACGGGGAAAGTCCATGGGATCCACGTCGGTACGCGACGGCATTGCCCTTCGACCACGATGTTCGTTCCAGTACCGCAACGCCCAACACAAAGATTCGTGTGCCTGTTCCGGCAGCGTGTCCGAAATCTGCATTTCCGCCGCATCACCTGTGACAGTGACGGAATACATCGTCTCTTTCCTTGTTTTTTTAATTTCGACGTTTTCCGACCACACCGCCATATCAGATAGCCGCAGGCTTTCCCGCGGCTCCGATCTGCTGACACGGACCTGATAATCGGCGCTGCAGGGCTATGCGGCCAATGCCTGAGCGGCGATTGTAAAATATTGAATCCACTCCAGAATTCCATTTGCGTGCTGGCCAGCCTAATTCCATGGCTGATTCAAAGCCAGGCTCAATCCGAACAAAACAGTCAGAATCTTAACGAATTGGGAAATGAGTCTCTTTTCGGAGTTGTTCAAAATCTCGCCTTAAGTTTCATAGGCATGCGAAGACGCACAGGTCACTGGGCTTGTTCTGTCCGACCGTTTCCACGCTTTTCGGAGGGAAATCTTTCCCAGATTACCGCGTCGAATAGTCATGTTTCAAAATGCATGACCCCCGCGATCGACTGGACATCCAGGCCGCTGTCGGACAGGGGCAGGATCAGGCGCTGATAGAGCTTGCAGTCGTTGGAATCGATGGTCTCGATGGTGTTGCGCGTGAAGACCGGCGCATGACTGCGGATACAGCAGATATGCTCTTCCATCGTCTCCGCCAGAATTTCTCCGCTCAGCAGTTCCTTGAAACTCTGGCCCTTGATATGCCCGCCGTAGCGCTGATTGACGGTTTCGCCGACCAGCCGGAAGCGAAAATCGTTCTTCTCCACATCCAGCAGCAGAATGTGTGGCAGCAACTCGGGAATCGACAGCGGGTCGATGGCGGTTCGCTCCGGCAGTCTGTCGCACGTGCAAAGGGACTGCCAATACGCCAGCATCCGCATCAACTTTCCGTCGGCGGACTCGGGCATTTTTCTATCTCTGTCGATCACCTGCAGCGTTTTTTTCCGGCTCAGACGCCGGTTGGAAAGGCGCAGGTTGATTCCAGCCTCTTGGGTGCTATCCACCTTATCAGGTTACCACTATTTTGGGAATAATAATTATTTTTAAGCCAATGAGTAGCATTTTGAGCCCGTCGTCATGAACGACTATTGCCATCGATGTCGAATTTCCTGCTGTGTTCTTTTTACCCCATTGATCGTTAAATTATTCAAAAAGGACGATTTACTCAGAAATTCGAGTGACTTGCGGGGTTGTGTGTCAAAAAGCCGGCACAGTGTCCGCGAAGATGCCTGGCCGATCTGAAAGTAGAGAACTTCCGAAGCGGCTGCGATATGTGCCTCGAGGTGCTGTCGGGGATGCAGGAAAGCCGCTGAACCGCGGAGCGATGACCTCAAGGAAGCCCAATTGATTCCGATAGATACTCCCAATTAATTAAAGAATGCTATAGCCTGAAACGAGGCAGAACGAACAATTGGCCGCAAACCGACAACGCGGCTTTCAATCCGG
>Ga0214472_10006117_pt1 | contig 12616 bp, 9 predicted proteins | sample RVTome_6_FD_207662 | JGI IMG/M metagenome (GOLD analysis project Ga0214472, IMG submission 207662) | Soil microbial communities from uranium-contaminated site in the Upper Colorado River Basin, Wyoming, United States - RVT140D175 | ecosystem: Environmental > Terrestrial > Soil > Contaminated >... | reverse complement strand
GTTGCGCGCCGACGCACCACTGGTCGGAACCGGCATGGAGCGGATTGTCGCCCATGATTCCGGAAACTCGGTGGTCGCCCGTCATGACGGGCGGGTTGAAAGCGTCGATGCCGGTCGCATCGTTGTTCATATCGATGAAGGCGAAGTCGACGAAACCGGAACCGGAGTCGATATCTACAATCTGCTCAAGTTCACCCGTTCCAACCAGAATACCTGTATCAACCAGAAACCGATCGTCAAGGTCGGTGACCGGGTCAAGCGCGGCGACGTGATCGCCGACGGGCCTTCCACTCAGTGGGGAGAACTGGCGCTCGGGCAAAATGTTCTGGTTGCCTTCATGCCGTGGCACGGCTACAACTTCGAGGACTCGATCCTGATCTCTGAAAAGCTGGTCAAGGACGATCGTTATACCTCGATCCATATCGAGGAGTTCGAGTGCGTTGCCCGTGATACCAAGCTGGGCAAGGAAGAGATCACCGACGACATCCCCAACCTGGGCGAAGACGCGCTGAGCGATCTCGACGAGTCCGGTATCATCCGCATCGGCGCCAACGTCAAGCCGGGAGACATCCTGGTCGGAAAGATCACTCCCAAGGGAGAAACGCAGCTGTCTCCGGAGGAGAAATTGCTGCGGGCCATCTTCGGTGAGAAGGCGGGCGATGTTCGCGACACCTCTTTGCGGGTTCCGCCCGGCGAAGAAGGGGTGGTTATCGGCGCGCGGGTGTTCTCCCGCAAAGGCTTGGACAAGGATGCCCGGACCGAGCACATTGAAACCCTGGAGATCGAAAAGCTGCTCAAGGACCAGGATGATGAAATCCGCATCCTGAGACAATCGACCCGCAGCAAGATCAGATCGATGCTGGTCGGGCTGACCTCCGCGGTTTCCATCAGCGACGACGAGGACAATGTACTGTTGCCGAAGCGGCGCAAGATTGCTGAAGACGCTTTTGATCTGGTTCCCTTTGACCGCTTGCGGGAAATTTCGGTGACCGGCGAGGTCGAGATCGAGCAGAAGATCAGCGACCTGCTGAACCGTCTGGCCGAGCGGGAGCAGCTGGTTCGGGCGGTCTTTGAAGACAAGATCGAAAAATGCAAGCGCGGCGATGATCTGCCCCCCGGCGTGATCAAGATGGTCAAGGTTTACATCGCCATCAAGCGCAAGCTCCAGGTCGGTGACAAGATGGCCGGCCGCCATGGCAACAAGGGTGTTCTTTCGCGGATTCTGCCGGAAGAGGATATGCCCTACATGGAGGACGGCACTCCGGTCGAGATCGTGCTGAACCCGCTGGGCGTCCCGTCGCGGATGAACGTCGGGCAGATCCTGGAGACGCATCTCGGGCTGGCGGCCCGCGGACTCGGCAACCAGATCCAGAAAGTTCTCGATCAGCAGAACAGCGGCGACCTGCTGCGCACGCAGATCAAGGACGCTTATCGCGACCCGGAGCTGGACGGTTTCATCGATGCCCTGGCCGAGGACGACCTGCGCGTCCTGGCCCGGCGTCTGGCGCATGGCGTGCCGATGGCTTCGCCGGTCTTCGAAGGCGTTGCCGAGGAGCAGATGAAGGCGGAGATGGTACGTGCCGGCTTCAGCAGCAGCGGCCAGATGATCCTGCATGACGGCAAAACCGGTGATGCGTTCAAGGAAAAAGTCACGGTCGGGATTATGTATATCCTGAAGCTGCACCACCTGGTCGATGACAAGATCCACGCTCGCTCCATCGGTCCGTACAGCCTGGTCACCCAGCAACCGCTCGGCGGCAAGGCGCAATTCGGCGGCCAGCGGCTCGGCGAGATGGAAGTCTGGGCCATGGAAGCCTATGGTGCTTCACATGCGCTCCAGGAATTCCTGACCGTAAAGTCGGACGATGTCGCAGGGCGGACCCGGATGTACGAAGCAATCGTCAAGGGGAAGCATACCCTGGAGGCAGGTTTGCCCGAGTCATTCAACGTTCTGATCAAGGAACTGCAGGCCCTTTGTCTTGATGTTGACCTGCTCGAAGAGGAGGAAAGCTGATTTCATCGGTTTTCATCTGTCGGCTGTCACGTAAAATCATAACGCTGAGTACTCATCCTACAAGGAGAATGCGTTTTGGAAGATATCTTTAGTCTGTTTGAGCGCCCCAAAGATCCGTTGAGCTTCGACTCGATCCAGCTCTCCCTCTCTTCTCCCGAGAAGATCAGGGAACGCTCTTTCGGCGAGGTCAAAAAACCGGAGACGATCAATTACCGGACCTTCAAGCCGGAGCGGGACGGACTTTTCTGCGCCAAGATCTTCGGTCCGACCAAGGACTACGAATGTAATTGCGGCAAGTACAAACGGATGAAGCACCGCGGCATCGTCTGCGAAAAGTGCGGTGTCGAGGTTATTCCGAGCAAGGTCCGTCGGGAGCGGCTCGGTCACATCGACCTGGCCTGCCCGGTCGCGCACATCTGGTTCCTCAAGTCGCTGCCGTCACGCATCGGCAACCTGCTCGACATGACGCTCAAGGACCTGGAGAAGGTTCTCTACTTCGAGGCCTATGTTGTCCTGGAAGCAGGGGACACGCCGCTGGAGCGCGGCCAGCTGCTGCCCGAAGACAAGTACATCGAAGCGATGGACGAGTATGCCGGACAGTTTGTTGCCGGGATGGGCGCCGAGGCGATTCGCGATCTGCTGGCCGAGCTCAACCTTGAAGAGGTTGGCGACCAGCTGCGCATCGAGATGAAGGAGGCGACCAGCGAGGCCAAGCGGAAAAAGACCTCCAAGCGTCTTAAGGTCATCAACGCCTTTCGGCAGAGCGGCAACCGTCCCGAATGGATGATTCTGGAAACCCTGCCGGTGCTGCCGCCCGAGTTGCGCCCCCTGGTGCCTCTCGACGGCGGCCGTTTTGCAACCTCGGACCTCAACGATCTTTACCGTCGCGTCATCAACCGCAACAATCGTCTCAAGCGGTTGATGGAGCTGCGGGCTCCCGAGGTGATCATCCGCAACGAAAAGCGCATGCTGCAGGAATCGGTCGATGCGCTGTTCGACAACGGCCGGCGCGGCCGGGCGATTACCGGCCCCAGCAAGCGGCCCCTGAAATCGCTCTCCGACATGCTCAAGGGCAAGGGCGGCCGCTTCCGCCAGAACTTGCTCGGCAAGCGGGTCGACTACTCGGGACGTTCGGTTATCGTGGTCGGACCGGAACTGAAACTGCATCAATGCGGTCTGCCCAAGAAGATGGCCCTGGAGCTGTTCAAGCCGTTCATCTACCAGAAGCTGGAAGAGAAGGGTTTCAGTACCACCGTCAAGAGCGCCAAGAAGATGGTGGAGAAAGAGAAACCGGAGGTTTGGGACGTTCTGGAAGAGGTGATCAAGGAGCATCCGGTGATGCTCAACCGGGCGCCGACCCTGCACCGTCTGGGTATTCAGGCGTTCGAGCCGGTGCTGATTGAGGGCAAGGCGATCCAGCTTCACCCCCTGGTCTGTACCGCATTCAACGCCGACTTCGACGGCGACCAGATGGCCGTCCACCTGCCGCTTTCGATCGAGAGTCAGATCGAGGCCCGGGTGCTGATGATGTCGACCAACAACATCCTCTCCCCGGCCAACGGCAAACCGATTATTGTGCCGTCCCAGGATATGGTTCTCGGCCTCTACTATATGACCCGCGAGCGGCCCTTCGTGGCCGGTAGCGGCAAGATCTTTGCCTCTCCCGACGAAGTCCGCATGGCCTATGACTCCGGCACCGCTGATCTGCAGGCCGGGATCAAGGTCCGGATGGTGGTGGAAGAGGGCGGTGAACCGGTGCGCGTCGATACGACGATCGGTCGGATTCTGCTGCGCGAGGTCGTGCCGAGCGTTATCCCCTTCAGCCACGTCAACAAGGTGATCGGCAAGAAGCAGGTCAGTGAGTTGATCGATGTCAGCTTCCGCCTGGCGGGGAACAAGGAGACCGTCATCCTGGCCGACCGGCTCAAGGAGACCGGGTTCCGTTATTCGACCCTGGCCGGTGTTTCCATCTGCCTCGATAATATGGAAATCCCCGCCTCGAAGGAGGCGCGCATCAAGGCTTCGGCTGAAGAGGTCAAGGACATCCAGCAGCAGTACACCGAAGGTTTGATTACCGATGGCGAACGCTATAACAAGGTCATCGATATCTGGGCCAAATGTACCGAAGATATCGCCGGAACCATGCTCGGCAATATCGCCGTCGACAAGCTGACTTCGGAAGACGGCGAGACGACCGAAGTCCCTTCATTCAACGCGATCCACATGATGGCCGACTCCGGCGCGCGGGGCAGTGCCCAGCAGATCCGTCAGCTGGCCGGCATGCGGGGCCTGATGGCCAAGCCGGACGGTTCGATTATCGAGACTCCGATTACCGCGAACTTTCGTGAAGGATTGACGGTTCTTCAGTATTTCATCTCAACCCACGGTGCCCGTAAGGGTCTGGCCGATACCGCCTTGAAGACGGCGAACTCCGGTTATCTGACCCGACGGCTGGTTGATGTCGCCCAGGACGCCATCATCACGGAGTATGACTGCGACACCCTTGACGGTATCGAGGTTTCCTCGCTGACCGAGGGCGGTGAAATTATCGAACGTCTTGGTGACCGGATTCTCGGTCGGGTTGCGCTCGACGATATTGTCGATCCGATCACCGACGAGCTTCTGGTGGAAGCGAACCAGATGATTGATGAAGATCTGGTGGCACGGATTGAAGAAGCCGGAATCGAACGGATTAAAATCCGTTCGGTGCTGACCTGCAAGAGCGGTCGCGGTATCTGCGGTCTCTGCTACGGCCGCGACCTGGCCCGGGGTCATCAAGTCAACCTCGGCGAGGCGGTCGGGGTCATCGCCGCCCAGTCGATCGGCGAGCCCGGTACCCAGTTGACGATGCGGACCTTCCATATCGGCGGTACGGCGTCGCGCCGGGCCGAGCAGACCACGCTTGAGGCGCGGTTTGACGGCAGCTTTAAATTCATCAACCTGATTACGGTTCTCGACAGTCAGGGGCATCACGTCGTCATGAACCGCAAAGGTGAGGTTGCGGTGGTCGATGACACCGGCCGTGAGCGGGAGCGTTACACCGTGGTCTACGGTGCCCGCCTGAGCAAGCTGGAGGGCGCTGCGGTCACCACAGGGGATATGCTGGCCGAATGGGACCCCTATACGGTGCCGATCATTACCGAGGTCGGCGGGGTGGTTCACTTCGGAGACATTGCCGAAGGACTCACCATGGAGGAGCAGGTCGATGAAGTGACCGGCCTCTCCCGTAAGGTTGTCACCGAAGCGAAGACGGCTGACAAACGGCCACGGATCACGCTGAAGGGGGAGGACGGCAAGACCGCGAAATTGCCGAACGGCAGTCCTGCCCGGTACATGTTGCCGGTCGGCGCGAACATTACCGTCGAGGAAGGCAAGGTGCTCCATGCCGGTGCGATTCTGGCCAAGATTCCCCGTGAAACCACCAAGACCAAGGATATTACCGGTGGTCTGCCCCGGGTCGCCGAACTTTTTGAAGCCCGCAAGCCGAAAGAGGTTGCGGTTATCTCGGAAATAGACGGTGCGGTTTCCTTCGGCAAGGACTCGAAGGGGAAGCGCAAGATCATTGTCACTCCGGAAATCGGCGAGCCGAAAGAATACCTGATTCCCAAGGGCAAGCACATATCCGTTCATGAAGGGGATTATCTGCGGGCGGGCGAGGAACTCGTAGATGGTTCTTCGAATCCGCACGATATCCTGCGGGTTCTCGGCAGCAAGGAACTCGCCAAGTATCTGGTCGACGAGGTCCAGGAAGTCTACCGCCTCCAGGGGGTCAAGATCAACGACAAGCATATCGAGACCATTGTTCGCCAGATGCTGCGGAAGGTACAGATCAAGGATGTCGGGGACACCATGTTCCTGCTCGATGATCAGATCGATCGCTGGCAGTTCGAGGAAGAGAACGACCGGATGTTGGCCGACGGGAAGCAGCCGGCGATCGGTGAACCGATCATGCTCGGTATCACCAAAGCCTCGCTTTCTACCGACTCCTTTATCTCTGCCGCTTCCTTCCAGGAGACGACCAAGGTGCTGACCCAGGCGGCGATTCAGGGCAAGGTCGACTACCTGCGTGGCCTGAAGGAAAATGTCATCATGGGCCGCCTGATTCCTGCCGGAACCGGCGTTGCCAAATACCGTGCCGCCGAGCTGCTGACGCCGGAGCCCGAGCCGAAACTGGAAGAGCCGCCTGACCTGGATGAAGAGTACGAAGAGGCTGTCGAGACGGCACTGCCCGAAGCGGGTGAAAATGCCGAAAACTAAAGGCTTTTGACGGTCGGTGGAGAAACTACATTGACGCTGATATTTGTCTTGACAAAGACGGTGTCGGTTGATAATGTCTGCAGGTTTTTTCCCCTAAGAAAGTCGGGACTTTTGGGCCCCATTAATTGATAAGATTCGGGAGATTGATCAATGCCAACCATTAACCAGCTGATTCGCTACGGCCGCAAAAAGAAGGTCAGCAAGTCGACCGCGCCTGCGCTGAAAAGTTGCCCCCAGAGACGTGGTGTCTGCACTCGTGTCTATACCACTACACCCAAGAAGCCCAACTCCGCTTTGCGGAAAGTTGCTCGTGTCCGTCTCACCAACGGGATGGTTGTTACTTCTTATATCCCGGGGGTTGGTCACAACCTTCAGGAGCACTCCGTGGTCTTGATCCGCGGCGGCCGGGTAAAGGATTTGCCCGGTGTTCGTTATCATATCGTACGGGGCACCCTCGACCTGGCTGGTGTGCAGGATCGGAAGCAGGGTCGCTCAAAATATGGTGCCAAGCGCCCGAAGTAAGAAATTGTCAGCCTGAGAAGAGGACGTTATGCCCAGGAGAAGAGAAGTGCCAAAGCGGGTGATCTTGCCCGATCCAAAATATCACGATCTGTTGGTGGCCAAGTTTGTCAACGGACTGATGCTTGGTGGAAAAAAGAGTACCGCGGAGCAGATCTTGTACGGTGCCTTTGACTTGGTTGCCGAGCGGTCGGGCAACAACCCGATTGAGGTGTTCAAGGGTGCGATGGATAATATCCGTCCGATGCTTGAGGTCAAGTCACGTCGCGTCGGCGGTTCCACCTATCAGGTTCCGATTGAGGTGACCGGTGGTCGTCGTACGGCTCTGGCAATCCGCTGGTTGATTACCTATGCCCGTGGTCGCAATGAGAAAACCATGCGTGAGCGGTTGGCCGGCGAGATTCTCGACGCAGCCAACAATCGTGGTGCTGCGGTCAAGAAACGCGAAGATACGCACCGTATGGCCGATGCCAACAAGGCGTTTGCCCATTACCGCTGGTAGAAATTTGGCTTGCGCCTAGCAGGAGTAACAAAAAGTGGCTCGTAAGGTAGCTTTAAAAAATACCCGGAACATCGGCATCATGGCCCACATTGATGCCGGTAAGACCACCACCACTGAGCGGATCCTCTTTTATACGGGAGTATCGCATAAGATTGGTGAGGTGCACGATGGTGCGGCGACCATGGACTGGATGGCGCAGGAGCAGGAGCGTGGCATTACCATTACCTCAGCCGCGACCACCTGTTTCTGGAAGGACCATCGTGTCAATATTATTGACACCCCCGGGCACGTCGATTTCACCATTGAGGTCGAGCGCTCATTGAAGGTTCTTGACGGCGCTGTCGCAGTTTTCTGTTCGGTCGGCGGTGTTGAGCCGCAGTCCGAAACTGTCTGGCGTCAAGCCGACAAGTATGGTGTTCCGCGTATTGCCTTTATCAATAAGATGGACCGTATCGGCGCAGACTTCGGCAACGGGGTCGCGATGATCAGGGATCGTCTTGGCGCCAACCCGCTGCCTCTGCAGTTGCCGATCGGCAAGGAAGATTATTTCCGCGGTCTGGTTGATCTGGTGTCGATGAAAGCCCTCGTCTGGAATGATGAGTCGATGGGTGCCAGTTACGACGAGATTGAAATTCCCGCAGAGATGCAGGATGAGGTCGCTGCCGCTCGCGAAGCCCTGATTGAGGAAGTCTCGTCTCACGATGACACGCTGATGGAGAAATACCTCGGCGGTGAAGAGTTGACCGAGGCCGAGATCAAGCAGGCGATCCGCCGGGGTACCCAGGATGTCCATTTCTGTCCGGTCCTCTGTGGCAGCGCGTTCAAGAACAAGGGCGTACAGACCCTGCTGGACGCTGTCGTCGATTATATGCCTTCGCCGCTCGATGTTCCTGCCATGCACGGTGTTCATCCCGATACCGGTGAGGCCCTTGAGCGCCCCGCTGATGACAGTGCGCCGTTCGCTTCCCTGGCGTTCAAGATCATGACCGACCCCTTTGTCGGACAGCTGGTGTTCTTCAGGGTTTACTCCGGAATCGCTGAGTCTGGAACGACCATCTTGAATTCGACCAAAGGCAAGAAAGAGCGCTTCGGTCGACTGCTGAAGATGCACGCAAACAAGCGTGAGGAGATTAAGCAGGTCTATGCGGGTGATATCGCCGCCGCTGTCGGTTTAAAGTATACCACCACCGGTGATACGCTTTGCGACATCAACAAGCCTTCCTTGCTTGAGTCGATGGAATTCCCGGAGCCGGTTATCCATCTCTCGGTTGAGCCGAAGACGAAGAGCGACCAGGAAAAGATGGGCGTTGCGCTCGGCAAGCTGCTCTCTGAGGATCCGTCGCTGCGGGTTCGCACGGATGAAGAGACCGGCCAGACCATCCTCTCCGGAATGGGTGAGCTGCATCTCGACGTTATTGTCGATCGGATGAAGCGCGAGTTCAGCGTCGAATGCAACGTCGGTGCGCCTCAGGTTGCGTACCGTGAATCGATTACCAAATCGGTTGAGGTACAGGGTAAGTTCGTACGTCAGTCCGGCGGCCGTGGACAGTACGGCGATTGCTGGCTGCGCATCGAGCCCGGTGAGCCGGGAGAAGGTTATACCTTCATTGACGCAATCAAGGGCGGTGTAATTCCGAAAGAATATATCCCGGCCGTCGGTAAGGGTGCAGCGGAAGCCTCTGAAAACGGTATCCTTGCTGGATTTCCGATCGTTGATGTCAAGGTTACCTGCTACGACGGTTCTTACCACGATGTCGATTCCAACGAAATGGCCTTTAAGATTGCCGGTTCCATGGGCTTCAAGGCGGGTGCTGCCAAGGCCGGTCCGGTTCTGCTCGAACCGATCATGGCGGTAGAGGTGGTTGTTCCCGAGGAATACATGGGGGATGTCATCGGTGACTTGAACAGTCGTCGCGGCCGGATTATGGGTATGGAGGGTCGCGGCGGTGCGCAGGTGGTCAGTTCTCACGTGCCTCTTTCGAGCATGTTCGGTTACGCGACCGATCTGCGCAGTTCGACCCAGGGCCGTGCGACCTATACCATGACCTTCGATCATTATGACCAGGTGCCGAAAGCGTTGAGTGAAGAAATCATCGCCAAGGTCAACGGCTAATAAGTTACTGACGAAAGAGAGGTTTGAGATGGCTAAAGAAAAGTTTGAGAGAACAAAGCCGCACGTCAATATCGGGACCATCGGTCACGTTGACCACGGCAAGACGACTCTGACTGCTGCCATCACCAAGGTGCTGTGTGAGCAGTCCGGCAAGGGCACGTTCAAGGCCTTCGATCAGATCGACAACGCTCCGGAAGAACGTGAGCGCGGCATCACCATCGCCACCGCCCATGTCGAGTACGAGACCGAGAACCGTCACTATGCCCACGTTGACTGCCCCGGCCACGCCGACTACGTCAAGAACATGATTACCGGTGCCGCGCAGATGGACGGCGCGATCCTGGTCGTCTCCGCCGCCGACGGTCCGATGCCCCAGACCCGCGAGCACATCCTGCTCGCCCGTCAGGTCGGTGTCCCGGCCATGGTCGTCTTCCTCAACAAGGCCGATATGGTCGATGACGAGGAGCTGCTGGAGCTGGTCGACATGGAGATTCGTGAGCTGCTCTCCAGCTACGACTTCCCCGGCGACGACATTCCGATCATTGCCGGATCGGCCCTGGCCGCCCTCGAAGGGCGCGATGACGAAATCGGCAAGAACAAGGTTCTGGAGCTGATGGCGGCTGTCGACGAGTATATTCCCGAGCCCGAACGTGCTGTCGACCGGCCGTTCCTGATGCCGGTCGAGGATGTGTTCTCCATCTCCGGTCGCGGTACCGTCGCCACCGGTCGTATCGAGCGCGGCATCGTCAAGGTCGGCGAAGAGATCGCGATCGTCGGCATCAAGGACACCGTCAAGACCGTGGTCACCGGTGTCGAGATGTTCCGCAAGCTGCTCGACCAGGGTCAGGCCGGCGACAACGTCGGTATCCTGCTGCGCGGCATCAAGCGCGAGGACATCGAACGCGGACAGGTACTGGCCAAGCCCGGCAGCATCACCCCGCACACCAAGTTCAAGGCTGAAGCCTATATTCTGACCAAAGAAGAGGGCGGTCGTCATACCCCGTTCTTCAAAGGTTATCGTCCCCAGTTCTATTTCCGGACCACGGATGTGACCGGCGTCGTGACTCTGCCCGAGGGGGTCGAGATGGTTATGCCGGGCGACAACATCGCCTGCACCGTCGAGCTGATCACTCCGATCGCAATGGACAAGGAACTGCGTTTCGCTATCCGTGAAGGCGGCCGTACTGTCGGCGCCGGCGTGGTCAGCGACGTTATCGAGTAACATCCACTAAAAAGGAAACCTCTCCACGGCTACCGGTCGGGGAGGGGTCTTAAGGAATACGCCATGCGTGATATCGTCACCCTGGCTTGCACAGAGTGTAAGCAGCGGAACTATACCACCACGAAAAACAAGAAAAACACGCCCGACAAACTCGAGTTCAACAAATACTGCCGTTTTTGTCGCAAGCACACTCCCCATCGGGAGACCAAGTAACTGAGCCCCGCGCAAGCGGGCTGTTCCCAGGGTTGATCTGCAGGCCAGTAGCTCTAACGGTTAGAGCACCGGATTCCAAATCCGGGTGTTGAGGGTTCGAATCCTTCCTGGCCTGCCACTTTTGGCAACAACACCAGTGAGGCCGATGTAACATGATTGGAAAAACGAGCAAGTTTCTCACCGACGTTAAGGTGGAACTGAAAAAGGTGACTTGGCCGACTCGCAAAGACACCTATGCCTCGACCATTGTTGTTATTGTGCTGGTTATGGTCTCTGCAGTATTTCTCGGCGGTGTCGATGTGATTCTTTCCCGTCTGATCCGTCTGATCCTCGGTTGAGGAGAGTTAGGAAGCTGCGATGGCTATGAAGTGGTACGGCGTCCATACCTATTCCGGGTATGAGAACAAGGTGAAATTGAACCTGGAGGAACGGATTCGTTCGACGGGTGTAGAGGACTATTTCGGTGAGGTTCTGATTCCTTCGGAGACCGTGGTCGAAATGCGCAAGGGTGAGCGAAAAACATCCACGCGTAAATTTTTCCCCGGTTATATTCTGGTGCGGATGGAACTGAACGACGAAACCTGGCATGTGGTCACCGGGACGCCCAAGGTGACCGGCTTTGTCGGCGGCGGACAGACTCCCCCGGCAATCCCTGATGAAGAGGTGATGAAAATCACCAACCGGATGGAAGAGGGCGCGGAGAAGCCGAAGCCGAAGGTCGAATTTGAGGTCGGCGAAACGGTACGGGTTGTCGACGGGCCATTTCTCAACTTCACCGGCGTGGTCGAGGATGTTCGTCCGGAGCGTGCCACCCTCAAGGTTATGGTCAGTATCTTCGGTCGGGTGACCCCGGTCGAACTCGAATTTATTCAGGTAGAGAAAACCAACTGAGCGCTGATGCCCAGTTCGTTTCAAGGAGTCAGTAATGGCCAAGAAAGTCATTGGACAGATTAAACTGCAGATACCCGCCGGCAAAGCGAATCCTTCGCCTCCGGTCGGCCCCGCGCTTGGTCAGCACGGGGTTAATATCATGGAGTTCTGCAAGGCGTACAATGCCAAGACCCAGGACCAGGACGGTTTGATCATTCCGGTGGTGATCACCGTTTATGCCGATCGCTCCTTCTCCTTTATCACCAAGACCCCGCCTGCCGCGGTCCTGCTGCTGCGAGCCGCCAAGCTGCAGAAGGGGTCCGGTGTGCCGAACAAGGACAAGGTCGGTAAGGTGACCAAGGATCAGATTCTGGAAATCGCCCGGCTCAAAATGCCCGACCTCAACGCATTCTCTGAAGATGCCGCTATGCGCACCATTGAAGGCACCGCGCGCAGCATGGGGATAGAGATCGCCTGAGCAGGCGAATAGTGGAGATAGATCATGGCAACAGGTAAGCAGATTAAGAAAGCCAAGGAACAGATCGATCGGTCGCAAGTCTACGGGTTGAAAGACGCTCTGGACCTGCTCAAAAAGGCCTCCTTCACCAAGTTTGACGAATCCGTCGACGTGAGTGTCCGTCTTGGTGTCGACCCGCGTAAGGCCGACCAGATGGTTCGCGGCGCAGTCGTGCTGCCCAACGGCCTTGGTAAGGACGTCCGCGTTCTGGTTTTTGCCAAAGGCGACAAGGTTCAGGAAGCCGAGGCTGCCGGTGCCGATTACGTCGGCGGTGACGATCTGGTCGAGAAGATTCAGGGCGGCTGGTTCGAGTTCGACACGGCGATTGCCGCACCCGACATGATGGGTGTGGTCGGCAAGATCGGTCGGCTGCTCGGGCCCCGCGGTCT
>Ga0214472_10006116_pt1 | contig 12619 bp, 9 predicted proteins | sample RVTome_6_FD_207662 | JGI IMG/M metagenome (GOLD analysis project Ga0214472, IMG submission 207662) | Soil microbial communities from uranium-contaminated site in the Upper Colorado River Basin, Wyoming, United States - RVT140D175 | ecosystem: Environmental > Terrestrial > Soil > Contaminated >... | reverse complement strand
AGATGCCTTGCGTGTCCATCCGCGTGATCCACACGTTGTCGGTGAGCCGGTCTTGGTTGGCGGGCAGGTTGAAGTCGGCGAAGTCTTCCTTGGTGAACGTAACCCGCGGCCCCGTCCAGATCGTCATGGCCGCCGCGTCGCCGCCCAAGGCTCCGCCGACCAGGAACCATACGAGTGAGGCGATACCGTTTGCGCGAAAACGCATCAATGCTGCTCCTTCGATTATTCAGCCTTTGAAAGAAACAACCGGCGCCGTGGCGGCGAATGTCGCGCGCCGCCGTTTCATTCAACCGCGCCCCCTGGCGCGGTGTCAAACAAAAACCGGATCTATTCAGCCAAATGGCGGCCGTCCGCGTCTACGAAAGTCACTCCCGCCGCTCGACCGGCCAGGGTTCGACTCCGCAGCGAGCGGCCCAGGCGTCCCAGCGGGCGGCCAGTTGCCGGACGCGTTGTGGATGCCGGCCGGCCAGGTCGTTCAACTCCGTGCGGTCGGCCCGCAAATCGTACAGTTCCCAGGAACCCTGGTGCTGCGCCACCAGCTTCCAATCCCCAACGCGCACCGCGCGGTTGCCCTGATGCTCCCAGAAAAGACCGTCACGCTCAATCGGCTCTCCGGCAAACGCCGGCAGCAGGCTGCGGCCTTCGGGCGGTAGGATTTGGCGATCGACGTGTTGTGATGGATACGCGACGCCGGCAACTTCGAGACACGTCGGCATCAGGTCGATGACGTGTCCCGGCTCGCGTACCCATCGCCCGCTGCGCTCGATGCCGTCGGGCCAGTGGACCACCAGCGGTGTGGCGATGCCGCCTTCGTGCGTGCTCATCTTGAAGCGGCGCAGCGGCGTGTCGGCCGCGTTGGCCCACTGGAGTCCGACGCTGGCATATGACAACGCGGCGCCGATCGGCGCGCCGTCTCGGCCACGGCTGAATCCGCCCGGCCCGCCTTCGGCCGAACAGCCGTTGTCCGAGAGGAACATGAAGAGCGTGTTGTCTAGCACGCTCAGGTGCTCGAGGCGTTCGACCAACCGGCCGACGTTCTGGTCGATGCAGTCGACTTGCGCGGCGTAGATCGACATCCGCCCGGAGAGGTCCGCACGCTTTGCTTCGCTCAATTCATCCCAGGCGCCAGCCTGAGGATCCCGCGGGCTCAGTCGGCATTCGCCGTCGAACAGGCCCATCTCTCGTTGACGTTCGTACCTGGCGGCGCGGACGGCGTCCCATCCCTGATCGTAGACGCCACGGTAGCGGTCGATATCCTCCGGCTTCGCCTGCAGCGGCCAATGCGGAGCGATGTGCGCGAGGTAAAGGAAAAACGGGTTGCCTGACTCGACGGCTTCTTCGACAAACTGCAATGCATAGTCGGTGAACGTGTCGGTCACGTACAAATCATCGGGCGGCTCCACGCGCTGGTTGTCGTGAACGAAGAAGACGTTCGTGCGCACCTTGAGCGTGTCTTTGAAATAGACGCCTCCGCCCGACGGCGTGCCAAAGAAGCGATCGAAACCACGGTCCAACGGCCACCGCCCAAGCTGCGTGCCGACGTGCCATTTTCCCGTCATCAACGTGGTGTACCCAGCCGGCCGCAGCGCTTCGGCGATGGTCACGCAACGATCATTCAGATAACCCTGGTAAGCCGGAATTCCGTAGTCGCCCGTCATGTGGCCGACGCCCGCCTGATGCTGGTACAGACCGGTCAACAGCGCCGCGCGGGTCGGGCAGCAGCGGGCCGTATTGTAAAACTGCGTGAATCGCAAACCGCCGGCGGCCAGCCGATCCAGATGCGGCGTGCGGATTTCTCCGCCGTAACAGCCGATGTCCGAATAGCCCAAATCGTCGGCCATGACGATGACGATGTTCGGCCGCTCGGCCGCGTCAGCCGAGGAGACGAAAAACGCGGCGCAGAAAAGCAGAACACGATGTCGTGACGGTGTATTGCGGCTCATGATGGGGCGGCATCCCAAAGTTAATGTTTCGAGTGCAGTGACAAATTCAATTGCACGTGGAGGTACGCTAATCTTCGCTCATTCACGCTCATAAGATTAGCGAGGATTAGCGTAGATCAGTGTTCTCATAAGAATGCGCGGTTTGCCAGCTTCGTGCAATTCTCTACGGGCGAATTGTGTCAGGGAAATCCGCCGGCGTGGCGTCGCACGCGGGCGCCGTGGGCGGCCAGTGCGCGGTGTTCCGCTTCCGTCGGCGCGCGCCAATCGTCCAACAGCATGAGGTTCTGCCGCAGTTCCGCCACGCCGTCGGGCGCCATCAGCGCGACGCTGACGGCGGGGTGTGCGAGGGTGAAACGGTAACAGTCGACGGCGCTGGGGGGCGAGAAATCGGACGGATCGTCGGGCGTCGGCTGCAACAGCGCTCCCCAACGCAGGCAGGTAAACGCGACGACCGGAGTACTCGACTTCGCAGTGACGGGAAACACGTCCCGTTCGGCCCCGCGGTGCGCCGCGTTGTACCGGACCATCAGTAGATCGAGCCGGCCTTCGGCCACGGCGGCGGCCAGAGGGCGTTGATGGCTGGTCAGGCCGATGGCCCGCACGCGGCCGTCATGTCGCGCGGCCTCCACGACCTCGGCTGCGCCGCCGGCGGATGTGATCTCGCGCCACTCATCGGGATGTTCGACATAGTAATACGTGACCACGTCCAGGTAGTCCGTGTTCAACTCTGCGCAGAGACGGCGCAATTCGCGGCGGGCCGCCGCGGCCGTGCGGGATTCCAACTGCACGGCGACGAAGACCTCACCACGGCGCGATCCCAGCGAGCGCACGGCCTCGCGCATGCCGTCCGGATGGCCGCACCAGTTAAGATAGTTGACGCCGCGGTCAACCGCCTCCAGCACCGCGTCCGCGTCGAGCCGCGTATTGCCGCGCGTGGCCAGTCCCAGCCGGCACACGTCGCCCAGCGGACCGATCCGGGCGAAGCGAGGAAATGCCGTATGGGACGCGGCGGAGTTCATTCTTCCGGTGGGTCAGCGGTCGCCGAAGTTGCTTTCGTCCCGGCCAATGCCTCGGCTTCCTGCTTGGGCACCGCGATGTCGTACCAGCCGATCATCATCTCTTCCCAGGTTTGCTCGCCCCAACGCACCTGCTTGCCGGGATCGGGGTTGGCCAGGTTGTCTTCCGAGTTGTCGAAATGGGCCGTGCACAACAGCTTCGTGCCGGCGGGAATCAGTTTCGATTCGGCCAGGATATACGAGTTCTGCCAGTTGAAATCGTACCGTGGCACGTCGAGCAGGATTTCTTGACGGCCGTCGGGATACGTGACTTCGTACTTGAACGACTTGCCCCGCATGTGCATGTGTGGGAACAACGACAGCAGCAGCGTATCGCGTTTGAATGTCTTTTCGGCCTCGACCTTGTGGTTGTTCGCGTGCGGCGGAATCTGAAAACGGAAATTCATCGCGTTGGTCGTGGCCATCTGATGCGTCACGTCGGCTTCGTCCATGAAAATCAGGGCGATGCCGCTCTTGTCCTTTTGCGGACTGCCGATCGGCGTGTAGTGAACCTCGAAGATCATCTTGGAACCGGCCGGGATACGCTTGGCCATGCCCTCAGGCGGCACCAGCGGACGAGTGCCCGGCGCAAAGCCGGCCAAGAATGTAAACCCGCGAATGTCGCGGTCCTCGCTGCGCACGCCCGCTTGGCCCGGCGGTTTGATGTAGACGATGATGTGGTGCACCACGGCGCGGTTGCCGGGGCGGCATTCAGCCAGCCGCACCCACTTGTCTTCGGTAAAGCCGGGATCGACCGTGTAATAGCGGTACCCTTCCACGCCTTCGGCCTTCACGTCGACCGGCTCGTCCGTCATGTAAACGATCGTGTCCGGCTCACGGGGCAGGAACCACGCATCGTGAAACTCACGCGCTGCGGGCAGATCAGCCGGGTCCCCTTCCGGGCAGCCGTTTTCGACCCAGGTGTCAATCAACTGTTTTTCGTTTTTGGTCAGCCGGTTCTCGTTGGCAAACTGTCCGTGCGTCGGATCGGCGTGCCAGGGGGGCATCCGCCCGTCGGCCACCACCTCTGCGATCATCTCGCCCCAGCCGGCCACTTCGTCGTACTCGGTCATGGCGAACGGGGCGATCTGTCCCGCGCGGTGGCATTCCAGGCAGCGATCTTGGATCAGTCGGGCGATCTGGTTTGAGTAGGTGACTTCGGAGTCATCACTCGGATCGCGTACGCGGCCGATCAAGCAGCCTTTGGCCTCGGTGACCGGCACGCTGACGGGCTTGCCGTCCAAGAGTTCCGCAATGGCTTCGGCCAGGTCGCGGCGGTTGGGTTGCGGCTGCGCCAGTCCGACGCCGGCGCCGAACGTGTATTGCGCGTCGACTCGGCCGTGGTAACGAATCTTGCGCTCGGCGTCCAGCAAGAAAACCTCCGGAGTGCGCGTCGCCCCGCAATGATCGGCCAGCTTGTTTCCTAAATCCTTGAGGATCGGGATGTCGAGATTATGTCTTTGAGCGTGCGCGGCGATCTCGGTAATCGAATCCTGCACGTTGGAGTTCACCCCCCAAATGACGACGCCGCGCGGCGCGAACTCCTCGGAGAGTTGTTGCATCCGCGGCGCGTACAGTTTCGCCAGCGGGCATTCCGTGCCCATGAAGTAGAGGACGATCAATGGATTGTCCTCCAATTCAGCCAGCGAGTGTTCCTTGCCCCGAAAATCGCGCAGCGTGAAGTCCGCGACCTGTTTGCCGACCAACGTCGATGCCTGGTCGCCGGGGGCGTCTTTTGCCATGGCCGTGCCGGTAGCCAGCGATGCCAGGAAGCAAGTCAGTAAATAATACTGTAGGACGTGCATCGTGAGGTGGCCTCTTTTGTTTTCTACTCTTTTTTGCCGATCCGAGTTCGGTCCTTAAAAAAAGCACGCCGATCCGTTCTCTGCCAACGCGGGCCGGCGTTCGGCCGGCTGCGAATCATAGCAGGTGCTCCAATCCGCCCAAAGCGAGCTCCGGCCGACTCCATGCCGGCAATGTTTCAGATGCCCAGCCGTTCGACGCCGCCGGCACATGGGAGCATTGTATCCGATTATTCCGTTTCAGTTGATGTGTCCGCGTAACAATTTGTATCCGTGCCCCGGACGCATGAAATAGCACTGCTTATGCCGTAGTAGTTGCCCGGCCGTGCGTGGCAGACCTGGCTGAACCGCCGCTCCTGGCACGTCCGCCTCACGTCGGCTCGCTTCGAGCAACTCGTCGTTCGTCGCCCTCTTCCCCTTCCCCAGATCAGAGTCACACGGCGTCCCGGTTGAAACCATGACTTGAGGAGCCGTACGAGAGATCATGTACGGATCTGTGGGAGCCCTGGCCGAGCAATCGGCCAGGGCCACCCGGCCGGGCCTATGGGCGAGCGGACGCGGGCGATTGCGCGGTGGATTTTTGCGTGGGTGCGCTCGAAGTGCGGCGATGGTCGGCCTTGTCGATGCGGATTTTCGCGGGACCCTGCGGATCGCTCGCCGTTGAATCCACTTGCACGGCGTCTTCGTCCAACGGCGTCGCCGGCACGTCGTCGAGTTCCGCGGACGCGGCGGCCGAAAATGCGGCCCGGTACTGGGCGATTTCCGGATGCGCGGGCTCGACCTCTTCCCATTCCCGCAGGATCGCTTCCGCTTCGCCCTCGCGCCCGGCGGAAACGAGCGCCACGAACAGCCATTTCAGGCAGAGCGGATCGCGGCAGCCGGCCGAGTAGGCCGTTTCCAGATACGCCAGCGCCGGGATCGCGTTTTGCTGGGCGACCAGACACGCGCCACGCACGGCGCTGCGCAGCGCCTCGCGATGCGGCGTCTCGGCAGGCAGCCGCTCAAGCTCCTCGAGCGCCTCCTCGGTCCGACCCCGCTTGATGCTCAGATGAATCAGATGCCGGCGCAATTGCGGGGCGTCGCCCTGACGCTCAAGCGCCGACTGCAGCACCGACTCAGCACGTTGATGGTCCCCCTGCAATTGGCAGATCAAGCTCAGACAGGCGGCGGCACTGGCGCGGATGCCGCGCAAATGCCACACGTCCGGTTCGACGGCGCCGTGCTCGGTGGCCGCTTGAAACGACCGGGCAGCCAGGTCCAGCCGATCTTGGGCTTGCAGGTAGTTGCCCATCGCGCATAACAGTTGGGCGTCCAGCGGAAACACTTCCAGCGCCTCCAGACAGATCGCCAACTGCTGATCGCGGTCGGTCGCGTCGCCGGCGAACGTCGTCAGCAGCCCGTAGTAGGCCTCGAGCATGTCGGTCGAGCCGCGCCTGCTCAGCCGCAGCGCCTGATAAAACGCCGCCGCGGCCTGTTGACGTTCACCCAGCGCCATGAAGGCCTCGCCGCGGGTCGTCAACATGGCCGGACTGAGTCCGTGCTGCTCGATTTCCAGCCGGGAAAGCTCGAGATTGCGGCGTGCACGGGCGGCCTTCACCTCCGGATCGTGGTCGCGCCGGTGCCGCACGATGCGCCACCGCGTGGATTCGATTTCCAGCCCCGCGGCCAACAACGCCGCCCGCGGCGTTTCGCGCACGCGCCCAGAAAAAACCGGCGATTCCAGCCGCGGCATCAACCGTACTTGAGCAATCTGCTCCGGGGCGGCGCCGGAAATGGCCGGCGGCACCTCGACAAACAACTGACACGCGCGGGTGGCGTCCGGTCCGGAATCGACGAATTCACGCAGCCATTCGGCGGTTTCTTTCGGCAAGGTCTCCCCGGCGTCGAGCCAAAGTACCCAACGCCCTCGCGTGGCCGCCAGCGCGGCATTGCGGGCGGCGGAAAAATCATCGCTCCATGTGGTCTCGATGACCCGCGCGCCGTGGCCGCGGGCAATCTGAGTGCTATCATCGCTGGAGCCGGTGTCCGCGACCACGATTTCATTCGCCAGGCCATTGAGGCTCTCAAGCGTGTCGGCAAGCACTTGTTGCTCGTCGCGGACGATCATGGCGACGGACAGACCGACGTCGGCAGTTTCCCTGGATTCATGCGACATGGGCCGCTCCTTGGCAAGGGACGCGCGATAAGGAACCGTCGTGGCAACCCGGCCGCGGCGCATTCTGGGCGCGGGCATCCTTGGCACGGACATCGCGACGGGCGGGGCAGTCTAGCGGCTTGCCCGGCCACGGCAAAGGTCGATTTGCGTGGCCCTGCACCCGCGGCGGGGATTGTGTAGGATTCCGTATTGTCTGCGCGTCATCGATTGAGCAGAATTGTCAGCAGAAACGACGCGTCCTACTGGTGGGAGCGGATGATCTCTTCCAGGTCGTCCATGTATTGGTCCTCGTCAAAGGCCGCCCCGTACTGCTGCATCTGCCAGAACTGTTCAATGAAGGCGCGGCCGATTTCGTGGCGGATGTCGTGCCGGGAGACTCCGTGCTCGGCGAGTCGGCGACCGACTTCCACGATGCCGGCTGGCTCGTCGGCCGCCAGTTGCCGCTCGACAATCACGTGGATCATCAAGTGCATCCGCGGGTTCATCGGCTCGCCGTCTTCGCCCTCGATTTCTTCCGGCAAGGTGTCGTTTTCCCAATCTTCGCGCCACTCCGGATGGTCGGCCAGCGCGATCTCGAAGGCTTGTTCCTCGCTGAGTTGTTTTCGTTTCGCGGTCATGGTTCCATTGCCGGGTAGATCGATTGTCAAACCTCCAGCCATTTCAAATGCGCCGTCACCGCGCCGCCGGGCAATGACACGTCGATCCGCGCGGAATCGGTCCCGGCAGCGACAAATTCTGGAATCGCCCGCAGGCACAAGTCCATCAACTCGATCTCCCAGGCCAGCGGCGTGCGCTGGACAAATCCCGGATTGACTCGCATTAACGTCGGGTACGCTTCGGGACTGGCGACGGGCCACTGGTGTTGTTCCATCGCTTCCAGGTCCCAGGGCGAGATGTCGAAAATCTCGCCGTACGTGACCGACATACCGGCAGAGCGCCGCGCGACTTCCTCTTGATTGAATTGCCCGGAAAGAATGCTGCGCAGCAACTCCAAATCCTCGTAGATGGCCAGCCCCATCTCCATGCCGCGCTGCCCCATCACCACCGCGTGGTACGGACTGCTCGTAAAGCGGTCGCACGCCACTTGGATCACAGTGTCGCCGGGAGCGGACCTCCAGGGGCGGCGGCGATAGAATTCGGCCGCCGCCGTGAAAAAGCTGCCGATTTGATCCAGCGCCACGCCAGGTGAATCGACCAGCGACGGCTGCTGCCTGGGCCCGGTAATCGATTGGATCATATCTTTGGCCACACGCCTGGCCAATGTCAAGTCGTCGCCGACGACAGTGCGCACGTCAACAGGATCCAAGGACAGGGTCAATTCGTCGCGCAGTTCGGGCGACTCGATTTCCACGACGCCCGGTCGCCGGGGCGGACCAACCGCCGGTTTTTGCATCGCGTGCCGGATCAGTCGGCCCGAGTTTACGGGGGTCGGTTTTTCGGGAAACAACTCCGTTGAAATGATCACCTCGGTGACGGTTTCGACGATTAGCAAAATCCAGGGGCGCTTCAGCTCGCCATCCATGTCCAGCCACGTCGGGACGCGACGGACTACCGCTTGCCAGATTTCGCCGGTCTGCTGCGGCAGCTTGAGCAGTTGTAGCGCATCATCGCCCCAGGAATCTTTGCCCGGTGAATCTTCCTCCGCGTCCCATGTTCCACTAGCCGTGGGCGTAGCGGCGATGGTCTTCAATAGATGTCCGAAGACAATATCGACGGCCGTCACATCCTCGCTCATCCGGCAGGTGATACCCAGTTTCTTCAGCCGCGATTTCCAGGCGCCCAGCCACACTCTGCGGGCTACGTGGATTTCCTTAGGACGGCGCGGATCGCGGTCTCTCGGCTCGAGCATCGCCGCTGTCAAGCGGTCCCAAATAAGTCGATCTTTCGGGCGCTCATCATAAAGATCGGTATCGAGGAGTTGCCCGTTGCCGGCGTTGACAATTATCAGGGCCCAATCCGACTGCGGCGACGTCTTTGCATCCGACTGTGGGGTCACGGACCGCAAGTCCATTTGCCAGATTTCGTCTTCAGCTTGTGGCAACGCCGCGATGGCCGCTTTCGCTTGTTGCGGTGAGATCTCCGGTCTCGAAGGGCGGACCACCGGTATCTTCAATGTCGCCCGCAGCCAGGTAATGGCGCCCGGGGTGTTCTTCCAGGCTGGCAAATGTTGCATCGCATAGCAGATTGCCTCGTCCTCACCACCCAAAGTGAAGTGATCAGGGCCGTATTCCGGCAGCAGGCCGCCGTCCAACAGGTATTCCGGCACGTACTCGTTGGTTTCTACCGCTTCGCGGAGCAAGTCTCTTGCCCGTTGGGAATCGCCTTCCCGGCGGAATGCCAACAACACCCGCGTATAAACCCATTCCGCCGTGCAGTCGACTTCGTACTGCGCCAACAGCTTTTCCAAATCGTCATGCCGTTCCAGGTGCAGGTAGATCGACGCCAAGCGGAAGCGGATGCCCTGATTGTCACCCGAATTAAGACGCAACATCTCCTGGAAATGCTCTAAAGCTTCTTCGCACCGACCGGCCGACCACAGGCTGTCCGCCAAGCCTGCGCGCGCTCGCATGTACGGTCGCGTGGGCAGATAACCCCAAAAGTGGCCCTCAAACTCCTCAAATCCGTCATCGCCCAATGCCCGCTCACCTGCTTCGACGCCCTGTTGATAATAGGCGAGGGCTTCCGGCAACGACGCGGCGTGTTCGGCCAATAGCACGTAGGCGTCCGCGCAATCGGGCGATAATTCAAGAGCCTTCCGGGCCAGAGCGATCCGTCGTTTCGGATCGCGCTCTTCGAACGCCTCGTAGACCAGATCCTGGGCATCGTCCATTTCTGCCGAAGCTGTTAAATCTTCCGGCAATATTTGCCGCATCACGGCCTCGATCATCCGCCGGTCAGGCAAGCCGCCGAAATCGACTGGCGCTGATGCTGACCGATCACTTCTGCTGGCCTTTCGTTTTTTTGTCTTCCGTTTGCTCATCCGCGAGACTCCTTTCCTGGGCACGGTTCGGGGATCGGGCCGGTGCCGTAATTGTAGATAAAATCGCCGCTTGGCAATACCCGCGCCCATTGTTTACAGACCTTCCCAGAAGCGACATTCCGGCAAATTGTGCGGTCCGGCGGACTGTTGGCGAAAAACTTTTGACCCCGCCATTCCGATTTCCTGCCGGGATGTTGCCCTTTAGTGCAGCAGGGGGCCAACGGCCGCCTGAGCAACGATCAACGCGAGTTGAAGGGAGCAAAACATGGCGCCAGCGACGTTCGATTGGCTGTTTGCCCGCGAGAGAGAGATTGTCCGCCACCGCAACCGGCGGATCCTGGCGGCCGCCACCCGGCGGGCGCGTCGCTTGGCACACGAACCTCGGCTGAAGCGACAACTCTCGCCGTTGGGAGCCGCCCACCTAAACTAAGTTCACCCCACCACACATCCGCAGGCGCGCGGGACGGTCCGGTTGATGACAGCGGTTGCAGAGGCCGCTCCCGTCGCGCTTGTGGTGTTTTGTCTTGCGCTTTTCCAGGCAGATTGACCGTTGTCCCGCCCTGTTGCGGTACGGTCTTGTGGCGACGTGGTCGGGTTTGAGGCGCGGTTTGCGGACCGTAATGAGCTGCTCAGTTCATGTTACGCGCTGCAATTCAAGGCGAATTCCCGGCGAACTCGGGGAGACCTCAGGTCGCAGGTGCGGCACGGCTTTAGACCGTGGCCCGGCGTTTGGCGCCGGTTGCGAACGGCGGTCCCAGCGCGATACATTGCCGGCACGTCAGCGGTACTCCAGTCAACACAGGCAATGATAGAGAGATCTCATGCAATCTTCGGCGCGGGAGTTTTTGGAGGAAATCCTGGCCACGCCCAGCCCGTCGGGCTACGAGCGGCCGGTGCAGGAGTTGGTGCGCAATTACGTCGGCAAGTTCGCCGACGAGGTGGCGACCGATCTGCACGGCAACGTGATCGCGGTCAAGAACCCGGCGGGCCAACCCAAGGTGATGCTGGCCGGACATTGCGATCAGATCGGGGTGTTGATTACCCATATCGACGACGACGGGTTTCTCTCGGTCAAAGGCATCGGCGGCTGGGACCCGATGGTGCTGTTGGGCCAGCGAATGACGGTCTGGGGCAGCGACGGACCGGTGCCCGGCGTGATCGCCCGCAAACCCATTCACCTGCTCACCGACGAAGAACGCAAGCAGGTGCCGAAGATGAAGGACCTCTGGATCGACATCGGCGCCAGCAACAAAGAGGACGCCTCGAGCGTGGTGCGCGTGGGCGACCCGGTCACCATGGAATTGGGCCTGCACGAAGTCCGCGGGCGGCTGGCGTATGCCACGGCGATGGACGACAAGTCTGGGCTGTGGGTGGTCGTCGAAGCGCTCCGCCGGGCGGCCACCGAAAAATTAAATTGTGCGCTGTACGCGGTTTCCACGGTGCAGGAAGAGATCGGACTGCGCGGCGCGCGGACCAGCGCGTACGGCATCGATCCGCAGGTCGGCATCGCCGTCGACGTGACCCATGCCACGGACTGTCCGACGATTGACAAGAAACAAGAAGGCGACGTCCGGTTGGGACGCGGACCGGTCGTGTATCGCGGCCCCAACATGAACCCCGTAGTGGTCGACCGCTTGATCGCGGCGGCCGACGCCCGCGAGATTCCCTACCAGTTGGCGGCCGACAGCCGCGCCACGGGCACTGACGCCAACGCCATGCAGATCAATCGGGCCGGCATGGCCACGGGGTTGGTCAGCGTGCCGAACCGCTACATGCACAGCCCCGTCGAAATGATCTCTTTGGACGACATCGACCGCGCGGCCGACCTGCTGGCCGCCTTCGCCGCCGGGTTGACCGGCGATGATGACTTTACACCGTAGCGTTCTATTGAAAATGTTGGGTGCCACTGCTGGCTTGTCCAGCAGTGCCGCGATAGCGACGGGAATCACTTCCGGGCAAGCCAGTGGCACCCAGGCGCATATCGTAACCCGACGCGTAAGCGAGGGACCGAGGGACGACGCGTAAGCGAGGGACCGAGGGACGACGCGTAAGCGAGGGACCGAGGGACAATGCCGCGTTTCTCTCGCTCACGCTTCGGGTTACGAATGATGCGGGCTATCGCGCCACGCCGCCGACGTCCCAGTTGGCCTCCGGGGCGGCAAAGGCGATGTCGCACAGCGACTGGAATTCCGGCGGGACTTCCGTGGCTTCGTGCAACAGCTCGCGCAGGAAACGCCGTTCGCTGTCGCGGATGCGGCCGTCGGCATAAATCATCTTCAGCAGGTAAAAACTCTCGTCCGCGCCGATCCGGCCGTCGGCCAGAATGACCCGCTTCAGGGCCGGGAAGAACAACTCGTCGAACTCCGGGCACACCTCGCGGGCCTCGGTGAGCAGTTCGACCAGCAGCTTCACGTCCGACAAATCGAGCTGTCCGTCGCTATGGACGTAGTCGCGGATGACGTCGACTTCCGCCGGCGTGATCTGTCCGTCATGCAGCAGTCTTTCGCGCAGTGCGTGCAAATTGCCCATCGGTTGCTCCTGGTCGTTTGAGTTGAAGCGTTTCACAACTGTAGCTTGCTACACGGCCAGCCGGCGTGGCGCGAGGTTTGGTATTGCCATTTAAATCGTTCGTCGTGACTTACACGGTTTTGACAAGTTGAAAACTTCGCAATTGAGGGGAGGGC
>Ga0214472_10006115_pt1 | contig 12619 bp, 10 predicted proteins | sample RVTome_6_FD_207662 | JGI IMG/M metagenome (GOLD analysis project Ga0214472, IMG submission 207662) | Soil microbial communities from uranium-contaminated site in the Upper Colorado River Basin, Wyoming, United States - RVT140D175 | ecosystem: Environmental > Terrestrial > Soil > Contaminated >... | reverse complement strand
TCTCGACGAGGCCGGCGTCGCGCGGGCGGCGATCGAGAGTTTGGCCGAGAATTTCTCCGATGGCGTGGTGGCGCCGGCGTTTTGGATGATCATCGCGGGGCTTCCTGGCGCTGCACTCTACAAGGCCATCAATACGGCCGACAGCATGATCGGCCATCGCACCGAGCGCCACCAGGATTTCGGCCGAACGGCGGCGCAGCTCGACGACATCGTCAATTTTCCGGCCTCCCGGCTTTCGGCGCTTCTCATCGTTGCCGCTTCTTACCTGACCAAAGGCGCGTCGGCATCAGGGGCGTGGCAGGCGACGTGGCGGGACGGCTCCAAACACGCCTCGCCCAATGCCGGCTATCCCGAGGCGGCCATGGGCGGCGCGCTCGGCCTTGCTCTCGGCGGTCCTCGTGTTTATGGCGGCGCGCCCACCGACGGCGCCTTCATGGGCGATGGGCGGCGCGAGGCCAATGCCGCCGACGTCCGCGCTGCGCTCGATCTCTATAGCCGCGCCGACGGCCTCCTCATCGCCATCGTCTTCGTGCTGGCGGCGCTTATCGCGATAGGGTGAGAAGCCGGCCGACATCGATATGGGTAGCAAGATGAGCGGCGAGCCTGTCGAGCGTCTCCTCGATCAGAGTATCGTAGGCGATGGTTGCGCCGCCGGGCGCAACACGCTTGAGCCAGGCGGAGCGCTGGCGGTCAGTGGCAAACAGTCCGTGGATATAGGTCCCCATCACGCGGCCATCGGCCGAGACCGCCCCTTCAGCCGACCCATGGGCAAGACGGGCGAAGGGCCGCGCGCAGTCGGCGCCTTCGGTCACCCCCATATGCATCTCGTAGCCGGTGAACGGAGCGCCGTCGGACGTCGCGCCTTCCGCCGGCTCGAGCCGCTTCTTCCCCGATAAAGTCGTCTCAACATCGAGTAGGCCGAGGCCGGCAGCCGTTCCACGTGGGCCCTCGATGCCATCAGGGTCATGCACCTTGCGGCCGAGCATCTGATAGCCGCCGCACAGCCCAAGCACGATTCCGCCGCGGCGCAAATGGCCGGCAATGTCGATATCGAAGCCGGCGGCGCGCAGCGCGGCGAGATCGGCTATGGTCGCCTTGGAGCCCGGCAGGATGACCAGGTCGGCATCGCCGGGCAATGCGTGGCCGGGGCGCACGCGCACGATCTCGACGGTGGGCTCGGCGTCGAGCGGATCGAGGTCGTCGAAATTGGCGATATGCGGCAGGACGGGAACCGCGATCTTGAGCCGCGCGTCGGGCTTGGCAGGGCGTGCGCCGTCGAGCGCCAGAGCATCCTCGGCCGGCAGAAGCCGCGCCTCCGGGAAGAAGGGAACGAGGCCCAGCGCCTCCCAACCGGTCGCGCCTGCGATCCTCGCCATACCGTCGGCGAACAGCGCAGGATCGCCGCGGAATTTGTTGACGAGAAAGCCGCAGATGAGGCGCGCATCGTCGGCATCGATCACCGCCTTGGTGCCGACCAGGCTCGCGATAACGCCGCCTTTGTCGATATCGCCGATCAGCACGACCGGCACTTGGGCGGCGCGGGCGAAGCCCATATTGGCGATGTCGTTCGCGCGCAGATTCACTTCCGAGGCGCTGCCTGCCCCTTCGACCAGCACGATGTCGGCCTCGCGTTTCAGATGGGCGAAGCTCTCCTGCACGAAGGCCATCAGCTCGGGCTTGAGACGCTGATAGTCGGCAGCCGACGCCCTGCCATGAACGCGGCCCTGCACCACGATCTGCGCGCCGACCTCGCTCTGCGGCTTGAGCAGGACCGGATTCATGTGCACGCTTGGGCTGACGCGGGCGGCGCGCGCCTGGAGCGCCTGGGCCCGGCCGATCTCTCCGCCGTCCACGGCCACCGCCGCATTGTTGGACATGTTCTGGGGCTTGAACGGCAGCACTTTCAGCCCCCGCGCCACAAGCGCCCGCGCAAGCCCGGCAACGATCAGCGACTTGCCGACATCTGAGCCCGTGCCCTGGAACATGAGTGCGCGGGCAGGCATGCGTTAGAACTCGATGCCTTCTTGCGCCTTCACGCCGGCGGCGAAATGGTGCTTCACCAAGGTCATCTCGGTGACGAGGTCGGCGGCTTCGATCAGTTGCGGCTTGGCGTTACGCCCGGTGACGACGACGTGAAGATCAGGCCTGCGCGCCTTGAGTGCGGCGATCACCCGATCGAGATCGAGATAGTCGTAGCGCAGCGCAATGTTGAGCTCATCGAGGATGACGAGGCCGAAGCTCGGATCGGCCATCAGCTCCTCCACCTTGGCCCAAGCACGTTCAGCCGCGGCGATGTCGCGGGCGCGATCCTGGGTCTCCCAGGTGAAGCCCTCGCCCAAGGTGTGCCAGGAGATTTGGTCGCCGAACTTGGCAAGCGCATCGCGCTCGGCCGTGTGCCAGGCGCCCTTGATGAATTGCACGACGCCGACGCGCTTGCCCCGGCCGAGCATGCGGAGGGCCAACCCGAACGCTGCCGTGGACTTGCCCTTGCCGGTGCCGGTGTGGACGATGAGGAGACCCTTCTCGACGGTCTTGCCGGCCACCTCGTCGTCCTGCACCGCCTTCCGCTTGGCCATCTTGGCGCGATGGCGCTCGGCCTCTTTCTCGTCGATCGCCTTGGTCATGGCGTACCCTTCAATTGGAGCGGAAGCCCGGCGACCATGAAGATCACGCGGGAGGCGCGGGCGGCGATCCGCTGATTGAGCGTGCCTTGCAGATCCTGGAAGCGACGGGCCAGCGCGTTGTCCGGCACGATGCCGGCGCCGACCTCGTTTGAGACCAACACGACCACGCCGTCATGGTTGGCCAGAACGGATTCGAGTTTGGCGATCTCGCGGTCCATGTCGGCCTCCGCCAGCATGCGATTGGAGAGCCACAAGGTCAGGCAGTCCACGAGCACTGGGGTGCCCGTGGGCGCGGCCCCAAGGGCGGCGGAAAGATCGTGCGGCGCCTCGACGGTCTGCCAACCGGACCCCCGCCGGGCACGATGGGCAGCGATGCGCTTCGCCATCTCGGCGTCACGCGCTTCGGCCGTCGCCACATAGAGCCAAGGCGGCGGCAGCGCCTCGATCAGGCTTTCGGCATAGCGGCTCTTGCCGGAGCGGGCGCCGCCGAGGACAAGGGTGAACCCCGTGCCCCCGGCTTTGGCCATTGCCATTAGCGCATCACACTCCGGGAATGAGCTGCCCGAGCAGGGCTGTCAGTCCGACGCCCGCGACCGCTGCGCCCACGAGGCGTGGCGCCACCGCCGACACCTCGGTGCCGCTGCGGCGGGTGACGAGCGCAACGCCCATTGTGAGCGCGCTTTGAATCACGACGAGGCCGATGAGATAGGCCCAGAGCGGCGTCGGCTCGGCGCCGAAGATCGATTCGCCGTAGGCGTAGCCGTGGGCGACACCGGCGAGACCGAACAGGGCTGCCCAAACGGCGAGCGGAAGCTCACGTCCGCGGGCGATGAGGAACCCGGCGAGCACGACGGAGGAGGCGACGATGAGCTCGGCGCCGGGAATGTCGACCCCATTGACGTGAAGCACCACGCCCATCGCCGAGGCGGCGACGAACACGATCGGCAGCGCGAGACTGAGACCGCCCACGCCGACGGCAACCCCGACCGCGATCAAAAAGGCGAGATGGTCCGGCCCGATCACCGGATGGCCGAGGCCTGAGAGGAGACCCTCGCCGAAGGTGGAAGGCATCTTGCCGCCCATCACATGATGGGCAGAGGCGGGCGCGACTGTGAGCAGGAACGAGGAAAGAGCGAGAAGAGCCGTGCGGTGAAGCGAAGAGAAGCTCATTTGATCCCCCATACGCCCTCCACCCGAGGGCGCGGCTAAGGTTGACGCCGCCGGCAGGTCTCCTGGCTCGCGGGTCTCAGCCTTCCCTCGGCCTTCCCGGAGCGGATCGGCTCCAGTGGCAGGTGGAGGGATGCTCGCCGCCTACAGTTGCGGGGGCAGCCGCGGAGTTGGAGCAAGTCCTCACCGCGTTCCCTTTTTTAGTCCCGCCTCATGCGGGAACCGACGACGGCAGGACTATAGCCGCCTTCCCGCGCTTCGCAAGGGCGCAGGCCCCCAGAGCGCATTGACAAAGGGCGCACCGGCACCGTTAAGTGGCCGAATTCGACGGTCTCTCGGATGAGAGGAACAGGGAACGCGGTACGGGGAGTCCCCCAATTCCGCGGCTGCCCCCGCAACTGTAAGCGGCGAGCCCGAGCCACAGAGCCACTGGGAAGGACCCCCGGGAAGGCGGCGCAGGCTGAGACCCGCGAGCCAGGAGACCTACCGTCGATTCTAGTCGCTCGCCGGGCGGGGTGCCTCGGAGCGGTTGGTCGGTTGGCGGCCAGTTCGGAAGCTCCGGGCGCGGTCGCCGTAAGCACCCTTAAGTCGCAGGCGACCCGTCCCGAGGAGCGACATCAAGGGGTGACTCTCACCAGCATCGCAGAGGACGACGATCAGGATATCGAGGCGACCGCCTCGACCACGATCTATGTCTGCATCACCTGCCGCCGCGCGGGCGATCCCGAGGACGGCTTGCGTCCCGGCCTTCTCCTGGCGCGCGCCACGGCCCGCGCGGCCGAGGGCACCGGCGTCACCGTGCGGCAGGTGCGCTGTCTTGCCAATTGCAGCCGCGCATGCAGCGCCGCCATCAGGCGGGATGGAGCCTGGACCTATGTGTTCGGCGGGCTTGAACCCGAGCGCGACGTCGGCGCCCTGATCGAGGGCGCCAAGCTGTTCGCGCGCGCGGCGGACGGCCTCATGCCCTGGCGCGGCCGCCCCGAGATCCTGAAACGTGGGCTGATCGCCCGCGTGCCCCCCATCGATTTCGAGGAGGAGAGCGAAATGAGCGTGTCACTTGCCCGCGTTCCCTGCACCATCGTCACGGGCTTCCTCGGCTCGGGCAAGACGACGCTGATCCGCCATGTGCTCGCCAACGCCAACGGGCGACGGCTCGCCGTGATCGTCAACGAGTTCGGCGATGTCGGCATCGACGGCGAGATTCTCAAAGGCTGCGGCGACGCCGCCTGCCCCGAGGACAATATCGTCGAGCTCGCCAATGGCTGCCTGTGCTGCACCGTCGCCGACGAGTTCGTGCCGGCGCTCGACCAGATCCTCGCGCGCGAGCCGCAAGTCGAGCACATCGTCATCGAGACTTCAGGCTTGGCGCTGCCGAAACCTCTGGTGCAGGCGTTCCATTGGCCGGCCATCAAGAGCCGTGTCACCGTTGACGGCGTGGTGGCGGTGGTTGACGGCGCGGCGCTCGCCGACGGCCGGGTCGCCACAGACCTCGCGGCACTCTCCGCCCAGCGCGCGGCCGACACGGCGCTCAACCATGACGACCCGATCGAGGAGGTGTTCGAGGATCAGATCGCCTGCGCCGATCTCGTGGTCTTGAACAAGCGCGATCTGCTCGACGCGGCCGGGATGGAGAGGGCGCTCGCGACCGTGACCGGCGCGCTGCCCCGCGCCGTGCGCATCGTCACTGTCGCCGACGGCAAGGTCGATCCCACAGCACTTCTGGGCTTGGGCGTCGGCACCGAGGCCGACATCGAAAATCGCAAGACTCGTCATGACGCGGAGTTGGAGCACGATCACGACGACTTCGACAGCTTCGTCGTGAGGCTGCCGGAGATCGGCGATCCGGCGTCCATCGCCGAGCGCATCGCGGGCGTTGCGGAGGCCCACAACGTGTTGCGGGTGAAGGGTTTCGCGGTGGTGGCGGGAAAGCCAATGCGCCTCCTGATTCAGGCGGTGGGGCCGCGTGTCAGCCATCATTACGACCGCCCCTGGGGCGCTTCCGAACCACGCCAAGGGAGTCTCGTGGTCATCGGGCTCAAGGGCCTCGATCGCGACGCGGTCGCCAAGGCGCTGCTGGGGTAAGGCATGCATCTCCTCCAGACCACATCCGCGACCCTCGACGACATCGTCGAACCGCTCGATTTGGGGCAGCCGCCGGGCGACATTGTCGTGTTGTCTTTCGCCGACAGCGATCTTGCCGGTCTCGCCGCGGCTTACGCGGCGGAGAAGGATCGCCTTCCGAGCGTGCGGCTCGCGCATCTGCGCGACCTGCGTCACCCAATGTCGATCGACCTTTGGATCGATAAGGTCGGCCGTCATGCCAAGGTGATCGTGGTGAGGCTGCTCGGCGGTCTCGACTGGTGGCGCTACGGAGTCGAAGCGCTTGGCTCTATGGCGCGCGAGCGGAGGATCGCCCTTGCCGTGCTGCCGGGTGAAGACCGCGCCGACAAGCGTCTCGATGAGGCCTCGACCTTACTGCCCGATGAGCTTGACGCCTTGCTTGCCTTCTTCCGCGAGGGGGGCCGCGAGAATTTGCAGGCGCTGCTTCGCCGCCTCGCCTTCCATGCGGGGCTAGATCTCGCTCTGCCGGAACCGCAGGCGCTCCCGCGCATGTGCGCCTATGTGCCGGGCGAAGGCGCGGTGACGCTGGACCAGCTTGCCGCCGGGCTTGTCCCGGGGCGCGCCGTGGTGCCGATCATCTTCTATCGCTCCGCGCTGCTTGCTGCCGACACGGCGCCGATCGATGCCTTAAGCGAGGCGCTTGCCGCGCGCGGACTGGCTCCGGCCCCGCTGGTGATCCCGAGCCTGAAGGACCCGCAGGCGAGCGACTTTATTCGCGGCGCGATGATGCGGCTTGCGCCCGCCGTGATCGTCACCACCACGGCGTTTGCCGCCGGAGGCGATAGCGAGGCTTCGCCGCTCTATTGCGTAGACGCGCCGGTGCTGCAAGTGGTGATCGCCACCACGCGGCGCGCCGCCTGGCAGGAGAGCCCGCGCGGTCTCGGGCCGGCCGACCTCGCCATGCATGTGGTGTTGCCCGAGCTCGACGGCCGCGTGCTGGCCGGCGCCATGGCCTTCAAGGATGCGCTGCCGAAGGACGATGCGCTCGCCTTCACCGCCTTCGCCAGCCGCCCTGAGCCTGACCGCATCGGCATGGTGGCGGACCGCATCGCCGCCCTCGCGCGGCTGCAAAAAACCCAGCGAGATCAACGGCGTATCGCGGTGCTGATGCCCGACTACCCGGCGGCAGGCGGCCGCGCCGGCTATGCCGTGGGCCTCGACGTGCCGGCCAGCATCGTCGCCCTTCTCGCCGACCTCGCCGACGCGAGCTATCGGATCAAGGACGCACCGCGGAGTTCCCCAGAGCTGCTCGAAGCGGTAGACGCGGGCGGCGCCGCAGCGGCACTTTCGCTGAACGACTATCGCCGGCTTCTCGGCGAGCTTCCGGCCGAGGTTGCAGCCCGCATCGAAGCGGTCTGGGGCGAGCCAAGCGACGACCCGGATGTCCGCGACGGCGCCTTCCGTTTCCGCGCCGCCGCGTTCGGCAATGTGGTGGTGGCGCTTCCTCCCGATCGCGGACGCAGCTCAGACCGGCGCGCCGCCTACCACGATCCCATCCTGCCGCCACGCCATGCCGTCCTCGCCTTCGGGCTGTGGCTCAGGCACATGGTCAAGGCCGACGCCATCGTGCATATGGGCGCGCATGGCACGCTCGAATGGCTGCCGGGGAAGGCCGTAGCGCTGACCAGCGCCTGTTTCCCCGAGGCGGTCGTGGGTGCGCTCCCCGTGTTCTATCCCTTCATCGTCAGCAATCCAGGCGAGGCGGCGCAGGCCAAGCGGCGCATCGCCGCCGTCACCATCGGCCATCTGCCGCCGCCGCTCGTCAATACCGAGCTCTCAGCCGCGGCGCAGAAGCTCGAGCGGTTGGTCGACGAATATGCCATCGCCGATGGGCTCGACCGGCGGCGGCGCGAGCGTCTGGCGCGCCTCATCATCGAGACGGCGCAAAGCACGGGCCTCGCCCGCGAGGCAGGCGTCGCTCGCGAGTTTTCTCCCGACGAGGCGCTGCGCAAGATCGACGCCTGGCTGTGCGACCTCAAAGACCTCGCCATCAAGGACGGCTTGCATGTCTATGGGCGCCCCTCGGCGACGGACATCGCCGACCCCCTGTGGCAGGGATGCGCCGAGGCCGAGCGCGCGGCGCTCATCGCCGCGCTCGACGGCAAGCATGTCCCCGCAGGTCCTGCCGGCGCGCCGCAACGCGGCCGCCGCGACGTGCTGCCCACGGGACGCAATCTGTTCACCGCCGATCCCCGCCTCCTGCCGACGCCGACCGCCGTGGAGCTCGGTAGGCTGGCCGCGGACGATGTGATCCGCCTCTATCTCCAGACCCATGGCGAGATGCCGCGTTCTCTGGTGATCGATCTGTGGGGCAGCGCCACGCTCAGGACCGGCGGCGAGGAGATCGCGCAAGGGCTCGCGCTGATGGGCTGCGGGCCCATGTGGGACAAAGCGAGCGCACGGGTCACCGGTATCGAGGTGCTGCCGCCTGCGGCGATGGGACGCCCGCGCGTCGACGTCACCTGGCGCATCTCGGGGTTGTTCCGCGACCTCTTCCCGGCGCAGATCGCGCTCATCGACGCGGCAACGAGGTTAGTGGCCGAGCGCGCGGAAAAGGACGACGAGAACCCCCTCGCCGCTTCGGTTCGCTCTCAACGCAGCAACGGCGGCGGAATGCTGGCCCGCATCTTCGGCACGGCGCCGGGCGCCTATGGCGCGGGAGTCGAGGACCTGCTCGGGCAGGACAGCGACCGCGCGGCAATCGGCGCCGCCTATCTCGCCGCGACCTCGCATGTCTATGGCGGCGCGGAAGGGGAAGGCATGGCGCTGCCTGGCGCCTTCGCGGCGCGGGTCGCCGCCGCCGATCTTCTGCTGCATGGAAGCGACGATCCTTCCCGCGATCTGCTCGAAGGCGCGGAGGACGCCGCCCATGTCGGCGGCTTCGCCGCGGCGTCAGCGTCGCTTGGACGCGAGGCCGATCTCATCGTTCTCGACACGACCGATCCCAACCGCCCGCGGGCGCGGCCGCTCGATGCGGCGCTGGCCAGGATCGTGCGCGGGCGCGCCGTCAATCCGCGCTTCATCGAAGGGATGATGCGGCACGGGGCGCGCGGCGCCGCCGAGCTTGCCGAGACGGTCGATCGCCTCGTCGATTTCGCCGAAACCACGGGCGCGGTCGCGAGCGCGTTGTTCGACCTCGTGCATGAGGCCTATCTCGCCGACCCGCACGTGCGCGATTTCCTCCTGCGCGAGAATCCGGCTGCCGCGCACGCCATCGCCGCAAGGCTCGAGGCGGCGCGGCGCAGGGGGCTGTGGCATCCGCGCCGCAACGATCTCGGCGCCGATCTCAGCGCGCTCGAGGCGGAGACCTCGCTATGAGCCGAACTCACGTCCGCGGCGCTTGTCCCGGCCTGTCGGCCCCCATGGAAACCGGCGACGGCCTGCTGGTGCGCCTCATGCCGGCCGGTCCGATCCCCCTCGATGCGTTCATCGACCTCTGCGAAGCGGCACGCGCACACGGCAACGGCACCACGGAGATCAGCGCGCGCGGGAGCTTGCAAGTGCGCGGGCTCACGCCACTCTCGGCGCCACGCTTTGCCGGCGCGGTCGCGGCGCTCGCTATCGATCTTTGCCAGGGTGTGCCGGTCCTCGCCGATCCGCTGCCGGACGATCCCGCCGCTCTGATCGATGCCAATTCAATCGCCGCCGCGCTGCGCCGCGCCGTCGCCGGGGCCGGGCTTTCGCTTGCGCCGAAAGTCTCGGTGGTCGTGGACGGCGGAGGGCGCCTCAGCCTCGATGCGCTTTTCGCCGACATCAGGCTCCGCGCCGTGGCAACGACCGAGGGACCAAAGCTCTATCTCGCGCTTGCCGGCGATGCAGCATCGGCAACGCCGCTCGGTGTGATCGCCAAGGACCAAGCCGTCGATGCCGTGCTCGTCCTCCTCACGCTCATTGCCGCGCGGGGACCGGAAGCGCGCGCCGCCGACATGTTGGGGGCACAAGCCTCCCGGTCTGGGAACGGTACAGCGCCAATACGGACTCGCTCAAGCGCCATCGGGCGTCATGCGCTTAAGGACGCTGCGTTCGCCATCGGTCTCGGGCTTGCCTTCGGTCATGCCCAGGCCGAAACGCTGGCAGAGCTTGCCCGGATGGCGAAGACCAATGGCGCAGGCTGGGCCCGGCCTGCGCCCGGCCGCGCGCTCTTGCTCGGGCCTCTCACCGAGGCAAATGCGACGGTAACAAAACAGGCGGCAGCGGGGCTCGGTCTCGTTACGGAGCCATCCGATCCGCGGCGCCGCATCGCCGCCTGCCCGGGGGCACCCGCTTGCGCGCACGGATTGATCGCGGCCCGCGCGCTCGCGGCGGAGATCGCACGCCACTTACCGCTTTCCGGCGACGGGATCGCCATCCACATCTCGGGTTGCGCCAAGGGCTGTGCCCATCCTAAGGCGGCCCCGCTCACCATCGTCGGCACCGCGCAGGGCTGCGGCATCGTCCGCAACGGATCGGCGCAGAGCACGCCATCGGCCTATGCTGACCAGGCCGATCTCCTCGCTGAACTCGGCCGCATCATGGGCAGGACGCGCGAGGCCGCCCATGCTTAAGCCGCAAGACTATCTCCGCGACGGTGCCGCCATCTATGAGCGCTCCTTCGCCATCATCCGCGCCGAGGCCGATCTCGCCCGCTTCTCAGCTGAGGAAGCCGAGATCGCCGTGCGCATGATCCATGCCTCGGGGCAGGTCTCTGCCGCCAAGCTGATCGAATTCTCGGCCGGCTTGGTCGCTGCGGCGCGGGGAGCGCTCAAGCGCGGCGCGCCGATCCTGTGCGACGCCGAGATGGTGGCGCACGGCGTCACCCGCGCGCGTCTTCCGGCCAAGAACGAAGTGGTCTGCACCTTGCGCGATCCTTCGGTGCCTGAGCTTGCCGCCAAGCTCGGCACGACCCGTTCGGCCGCCGCGCTCGATCTTTGGGCTGACCGGCTCGACGGCGCCCTCGTCGCCATCGGCAATGCGCCGACGGCGCTGTTCCGTCTGCTTGAGAAGCTGGAGACGGGCGCGCCGCGCCCCGCGGCCATTCTCGGCGTGCCCGTAGGCTTCGTCGGCGCCGCCGAATCCAAGGAGGCGCTCGCCGCCAATTCCTTCGGCGTGCCCTATCTCATCGTGCGCGGGCGGATGGGTGGCAGCGCCATGACCGCCGCTGCCGTCAACGCGCTGGCGAGAGAGGGCCTATGAACGGCGCCCGTCTCATCGGTGTCGGCGTCGGCCCGGGCGATCCCGGGCTCGTGACCTTGAACGCGATCACGGCGCTCAACGAGGCCGATGTGGTCGCCCATTTCGCCAAAGCGGGGAACGCCAGCAACGCGCGGACCATCGCCGCCTGCCACTTCAAGGAAGGCATCGAGGAACTGCCTCTGCACTATCCGGTGACGACGGAGATCCCCAAAGCCGACGCCGCCTATCGCGATGCGATCCGCACCTTCTATGACGGCGCGGCGAGAGCTATCGCCTCGCGTCTCGACCAGGGGCGCATCGTCGCCGTGATCGCCGAGGGCGATCCCCTGTTCTACGGCTCCTATATGCATCTCCATGTGCGGCTCAGCCCCCGCTATCCGACCGAGATCGTCGCCGGCGTCACCGGCATGTCGGGCTGCTGGTCTTCAATCGGCACGCCGATCGCGCAGGGCGACGACGTGTTCACGGTGCTGCCCGCGACGCTTCCGGAATATGAGCTCGAGCGGCGGCTTGCCGACACCGACGCCGCGGTGGTGATGAAAATCGGCCGGCACCTCGCCAAGGTGCGCCGCGCGCTCGACCGCGCCGGGCGGCTCGACCGCGCCATCTATGTGGAGCGCGGCACCATGACCAATGCCGCAGTGATGCCGCTCGTCGACAAGCTCGACACCATCGCCCCCTATTTCGCCATGGTGCTGGTGCCGGGCTGGGAGGGACGGCCGTGAGCGGACGCCTCATGGTGATCGGGCTTGGTCCCGGCGACGACCGCACTCTCACACGGGAGGCGCATGACGGGCTGCTCGCCGCTGACGCGCTTTACGGCTATGGGCCCTATCTCGACCGCGTCCCGGTGCGTTCCGGCCAGGCGCGGCATCCTTCCGACAACCGCGAGGAAGGCGCGCGCGCCGAGGCCGCGCTGCGCCATGCCTTTGAAGGTGCAAAGGTTGCCATCGTGTCGGGCGGAGACCCAGGCGTGTTCGCCATGGCCGCCTCGGTGTGCGAAGCGATCGAGACCGGGCCGGACGCCTGGCGCGGCCTGGACATTGCCATCATTCCCGGCATCACCGCCATGCTGGCGGTCGCTTCACGCGCCGGCGCGCCGCTCGGCCACGATTTCTGTGCGCTGTCGCTGTCGGACAATCTGAAGCCGTGGGAGCTGATCGAGCGGCGCCTCGATGCGGCGGCGGGCGCAGGCTTCGTCATCGCGCTCTACAATCCTGTCTCGCGGGCGCGGCCGTGGCAGCTTGCCAAAGCCTTCACCTTGCTCGGCCGCCATTTGCCGGGCGCGACCCCCGTCATTTTCGGCCGCGCGGTGGGACGAGTCGACGAGAGCGTGACGATCGCCACGCTGGCTGCCGCCGGTGAAATTGCCGCCGACATGGCCACGCTCATCATCGTGGGCTCGCGCGAGACGCGCCTGATCGCGCGGCCGGGTCAGAGTCCGCTCGTCTATACGCCGCGGGCCGTCGAGAGTGTCAGCGCATGATCGAGCCAGGCGAGCACCTCCTCGACCATCTCGGCGGAAGGGACGTCCG
>Ga0214472_10006114_pt1 | contig 12620 bp, 7 predicted proteins | sample RVTome_6_FD_207662 | JGI IMG/M metagenome (GOLD analysis project Ga0214472, IMG submission 207662) | Soil microbial communities from uranium-contaminated site in the Upper Colorado River Basin, Wyoming, United States - RVT140D175 | ecosystem: Environmental > Terrestrial > Soil > Contaminated >... | reverse complement strand
TTTGCCCGTCTGCTTGACGACACAGACGGTCATATCGCCCTCGGATCGAGTACGCATGATATGGTAATTCGTTTTCTCTCAGCCTTGCCACTTGTAAAGCGTCCTCGCATCGTAACCACCGATGGTGAATTCCACAGCCTGAGACGTCAACTGGATCGCATGGCCGAAGAAGGACTGGAAGTGGTAAAAGTCCCAAGCTTGCCGGCTGCACTGGTAGCGGAGCGGTTACAGGGAGAAGTGAATGATCGCACTGCTGCGGTAATTGTTTCAGCAGTGTTTTACCAAACCGGTCATAGAGTTGCCAATCTCGGCAATGTTCTTAAAGCATGCAGCCGGGTGGGAGCAAACCTGCTTATCGATGCCTATCATGCCCTCAATGTTGTGCCTTTTTCTCTCAGGCAAGAACAGCTCAACGATGCTTTTGTGACAGGAGGAGGGTATAAATACTGCCAGCTTGGCGAGGGAAACGCTTTTCTTCGTTTTCCGGGGGATTGCCAGATGCGGCCATTGCGGCCATTGGTGACGGGGTGGTTCAGCGAATTTGATGCACTCGGCGCAGCCAAAGGCGACAACACAGTTGTTTACGGAACCGGCCATGCTCGTTTTGCCGGTTCGACCTACGATCCGACCAGTCACTATCGAGCGGCTGAGGTTTTTGACTTTTTTAAGGAGCAGGGACTGTCACCCGAATTTTTACGACAAGTCAGTCAGCACCAGATCAGCCTTCTTGCCTCATGCTTCGACCAGCTCGATGTCGCTTCTGATGTAATCACGCGCGACAGCTCCATTCCGCTCGATGCCATTGGTGGATTTCTTGTCCTCCGCTCACAAAAGGCAGCTGAAATCTGCCGTTTACTCATCGAACGGGGTGTTTACACAGACTACCGCGACGATGCACTTCGCCTTGGACCTGCCCCTTATCTGTCAGACGATCAATTAAAAGCGTCCATACAGATTTTGGGGGATGTACTTCATGATTTTAAGTGAGAATCGCCCCGAAATGCAAAAAGCAGAGCCCTTTTCCATGAGAGATCTTAATTTTTAACAATTCATGTCTGCAAGCAGACATTCTGCCTCTCCCGAGGCAATGTTAAAAATACGACTCCCAAGGAACAGTCTAACGCTTTTCACTTATACAGCCTCTCGCTGTTTAAAATGATGGGATGGATAAAAAGCTTTCATGATACATTCGTATCATTCAACCTTTTTTAAAAAAAAGACATCATAGTAACCAAGGGCTTGTGCCTTGAAATTGAAAAAAGTCAGATAGTGATTTTCACCAAAATTTTTCGATTTCTCAGAAAAGGATACGTCAGTTTTACACAGCAAAAAATACATTTAGTATGTAGCTACTTACTCCCTAAGCAGTGGCAACTGCCCCATGCAGAAAAAGACTGACTCACGTTGTCAAGAGATACAATATGCTATAGCTTTTGAGGATGCCATTTGCCTTGTTGCAGCCGCTTTTGGATGAGTGCTTTATACACAGGAGGGCCAAGTGGTTTTTTCCTTTGATGACGTTTGTTGTTACAGAAAATACAGGCAGCAACGATGTTGCTCTCTTGGTCTTTGCCACCATCACAACGAGCTAATAAGTGTTCTGCAGTTGATTGGAACCTTGCAGCATATTTTTTGGTGATTTTGTTTTTATTGGCAAATCCTTTTTGATTGCCTTCCCACATTGGACTACCACAATAATAACATCGACCAGACTGCTTTTTGAATGCTGCCTGACGTTTTTTTGAGAGGTTACTAGACATGCTTGGACTCCGAAAAGGTTGCGGAAGTCCATTCAACAAGAGATAACTGTTGGGTCAAGTAGACTTCCAATTTCTTTTTGAAGCCTACTGTTTGTGATGGCATAAGACATAGGTAGGCTTCTGTTTCGTTGAAGCCCGCCTTGGCTTATAGCCACTAACGGGAACCAGTCCGTTTCGGATACTGGCCACCAAAGTACCGTTACGGTATTATTGGTTATGAAATGAACCAATGTCTCTTTTGAGACTGGTCGCAATATGCTCTTTACATAAAGAGCATTTAGCTAATCTTTTATAAGATTCTGCGCTATGTCATTCGCGCCATTATATTGCAGCTACCTATTGCTGTCAATGCTACAAAGAAGGAGTTGTGATTTCTAGAGCGGAGTCATACTCCACCAGTTTTGCGAATTGTTGGCAGGACTTCTGATGTTACCTACTTAAGAAATTTCTTATACAACCTAGAACACCAGCAGATTTTCCGAGTAGATTTTTCGGCAAACTCTTTGTTATTAGTGCCACAAGGCACATTACCCTTAAAGGGTGTAAAAACCAAACGATTACCGTTTTAGAAAACTGTTTTATTTCCATTGGTTGATAAAAAAACCTTTGTGTCAGAGGTATGACCCCCTCGCTCTGTTCGTGTTACTGCGATGATTGTTACAGGTGGATGGGTGCAAAAGTTTGGGTCTGGTCTGAATGGATAATTGCAATAGGAATTCAGGATCGTATTCAAAGAGCAGTCGGGGTGGGTGGGAACTTTGGTCACGCAGACCGCTTGCCGGATTACCTTTGTGTGCTGAAAACAAAAGGCTGTGCAGACGGATCGAGCGTAGGCGTAAGCGTCGGGATATTGTGTTGGAATTTTCTTGGTGGGGATTGCGGTTGTAGAATTGATAGAAAAACAGGTCTCAAAAGGTGTACAGAAATGTACAGAAATCGCACTCTTTTTATTGCTAGGTAAAACCTGTTTTTCTTGTGATTTAAGTGGCTGGGGGACAAGGGCTCGAACCTTGATAAGCGGAGTCAGAGTCCGCTGCCTTACCATTAGACCATCCCCCAGCGATTGATGCGGTGTGGCGAGTTTATAAAGGATTTCAGATAGGCTGTCAAGAAATTTCAGCTGATAACAACCCCTGCATAGCCGACTACCTGATCTGTATCGCCGGAAATATAACCAGAATCGGTATAGCCAATTAGTTGAGACTCTTTGGCTCCGCAGGCATTTGCTGCAAGTATGGCGATAACCACCGGAATAACGCCGCACATGGATATATGGTTGTCGCGGACAGTGTTATACAGTTCGTAAGCATCCAGCCGTTCGATACATTTTAATGCCGACATATCCTTTTTTTCAGTCACCCGGCGAGGCTCGTAATGGCTCATATCACTGGAGGCAACAATGAGGAGATTTTTGTTGCTGCCGTTGATGGCTCTGGCGAGGGATTCGGCCACTTCTTCGCAGAGCGGGTAGGGGATCTGTGCCAGCACTAAAGGAACTATAGTTAAGTTTTTTTGAAGCATCTGAAGAAATGGCATCTGGACTTCCAGGGAATGCTCAAATCTATGGGCTGTTTCGTCGATTTTTATCTGCTGGCAATGTTTGAGGATGCTATCGGCTATTTCTTTGTCAACCGGTACCCTGCCAAGCGGCATATCCCAGGTTTCTGTTGAGAGTGAAACAGGAGCACCCTGTCCATGATGGTTGGGGCCCAGAATGATAACTGTTTCGGGAATTTCAACTGCGCAAAAAGTTTCTGCGGCAAGTGCACCTGAATATACATATCCCGCATGGGGAGAAACAACAGCTAATGCTTTAGTCTTTTCTTTGGATTTTTTAGATGAAGTAAACAGTTGAGTTACAGCCTGGGAAAGTGCCTTTGGCGATCCCGGATAAAAGCGGTCGGCAACAGCAGGTAATCTCATAGTTGTCTCCTTCTTTAGTGGCTTACTCCTAAAAGTGGATTCCGGATCAAGCCCGGAATGACGCAAACCGAAGAATTCAGGTTTTTACGAACATACCAAGATTGATGAACTCGTAAAAACCTAAAATTTCGGATGGCTAAGTAAAAAACTTCATATGCGAGGCGCGCAAAATTTCTATCATTTCGGCGTACTAGAGTACGTCGTAATGATAGAAATTTTGCAGCAACGACGCAGATGAAGAGTTTTTACGACGCCATCAAGGTTAACTGTTCTTTATTGACCATGTTGTACCCTCGGCGCTATCCTTCAGCTCAATGTTTTTAGCAAGAAGTTCAGCTCTGATTTCATCGCTTCTGGCCCAGTTCTTGTCAAGCCGGCATTGATATCGTTCGGCGATGAGCGTTTCGATAGCGGCCGGATCAATATCTGAATCGGCAATCTGTTTTTCTTTTCTGGTGGTAAGGAAATGCTGTGCATCTTCCGTCAAAAGGCCCATAATTGCAGCAAGTTTTTTTAGGACGGCAATTCCTTTTTTCAGAAATTGTATATCTTCCACCGCAGATGCATCGGTCATTTTCCCATGAATACGATTGATTGTCTTAACCGTGTCAAAGAAAATGCCTTGTGCCTGGGCGGTATTGAAATCATTATCCATTGCCTCCTGGAATCGGGTTTCCAGTTCGGTCACCTTTTTCATATCTTTGACAGAGAGAACGCTTGCTGCATTTCTGTCAACGCTTGCTGCATCAAGCGAATCGACGGCAGCCACACACTCGTAGAGTCGTTCGAGACCGGCAGCCGCGTCGCGCATTGCCGATTCTGAGAAATCAAGTGGATTGCGATAGTGAGTAGAAAATATGAAAAATCGTAAAATCTCAGGATGATAATGAGTAAGGATATCCCTGATTGTCAAAAAATTGCCAAGCGATTTGGACATCTTTTCATCACGAATAGTAACAAAACCATGATGGATCCAGCTCTTCACAAACGGCTTGCCATTGGCTCCTTCACTCTGGGCAATCTCATTTTCATGATGAGGGAAAATAAGATCCTGTCCTCCGCCATGAATATCAAACGTCTCACCTAGATATTTACGGCTCATTGCCGAACATTCAATATGCCAGCCAGGTCGTCCGGGCCCCCAGGGGCTGTCCCATGTTGGTTCGCCGGGTTTGGAACCTTTCCAGAGCACAAAATCCATTGGGTTATTCTTCTGTTCGTTTACCGATATTCTGGACCCGGCTTTCATGTCCTCAATGTTTCTTTTAGAGAGTTTGCCATACTCAGGAAAACTATCGACTATATAATAAACATCGTTGCCGGCCTGGTACGCCATGCCCTTATCAATGAGTTCACTGATGATATCGGTCATCTCTTTGATGTGTTCGGTCGCTTTCGGTTCAATATCGGGACGATCAACCCCGAGTTTATCCATGTCTGTATAGAACTCATTGATAAAACGGTTTGCAAGTTCTTCAGAGGTAGTATTCTGCTCCTTGGCACGAGCTATAATTTTGTCGTCAATATCGGTGAAATTTCGGACAAACGTCACCTTGTACTCCCGATATTTCAGGTAGCGCACTATCATATCAAACGCCAGGGCCGAGCGCGCATGTCCTATATGACAATAATCATAAGAAGTAATGCCGCACACATAGAGCCTGACATGACCGGGTTCCAACGTCTGCAGGGCTTCCTTTTTTCCAGAGAGGGTATTGTAAATTCGTATAGTCATCTTCAAGGGAACTGGTTGTGGACAGTTCGGGTATCTTGTATTAAGTACATCGCAGGTGATAATGATATTTTAACCTGGGGTAATTTTGTAAGGTTTCAGGTCAAATACCATAATCTTATTAAGAGGAAAAGACAATAATGAGCCAAGAAGTAATAGTAAAACGGTCCTGGAGTGAAACCTGGAGGGCCTGGTTGAACCCAAAAGCAATTGCCATGCTTTTTCTTGGCTTTTCTGCCGGACTGCCTATCCTTCTGATTTTTTCAACTCTCTCGGTATGGCTTCGTGAAGCAGGGGTGGCCAGATCTGCTGTTACCTTTTTCAGCTGGGCTGCACTCGGTTATTCTTTCAAATTTCTCTGGGCACCATTAGTTGATCTACTGCCGTTACCTGTACTGACACGGATACTTGGGAGGAGGAGGGCATGGTTGCTGGTCTCGCAGCTTCTTATTATCATGGCAATCGTCTCGATGGCCTTTGTCGATCCCGCCGGTAGTCAACAAAATCTTACTTTCATGGCTCTAGCTGCGGTAATGCTTGGATTCTCGTCAGCCACTCAGGATATTGTCATTGATGCCTACCGAATCGAATCTGCCGAAAAATCTTTACAGGCAATGCTTGCCGCTATGTATATTGCAGGATACCGTGTCGGTATGCTTGTGGCTGGCGCCGGTTCGCTTTTTCTTGCCGGATATTTGGGAACAACAAGCGAATTGTATGATTATACAGCCTGGAAACTCACCTACATCGGCATGGCCGCGGTAATGTGCTGCGGAGTGGCAACGACCCTTCTCATTAACGAACCGAAGGTCAGTCGTATTGCATCCCACTATGAATATTCGGTTTTGGACTATGGTCGGTTTCTTGCTCTTTTTATTTTTAGTTCAATGGCTTTCGCTCTGACCTTCTTTTTTTCCGGCTTCGTGTTTGTGGAACTGGAGAAGCTGTTCCCGCAGATCTTCACAATGGCAAATGGAGGGAGAATCGGTTCCTTTATGATTGAGCTTTCCCGGTTTGCCCTTGCAGTCGGTGTTGCATCGATTGTTGCAGCTATTATGCTTTTCTTCGGAATAGTTAATAAGGATATGGTGCATCAGTCCTATCTGGAACCGATCAAGGATTTTTTCTTACGTTATGGTAAAAACACCGCCTTATTGCTTTTGGTTCTTATTGGTTTTTACCGATTATCCGACATTGTCTTAGGAGTTGTTTCAAATGTTTTTTACCTGGATATGGGATTTAGTAAGAATGTAATCGCAGGGGTTACGAAAACATTTGGTTTGGGAATGACGCTTGTTGGCGGGTTTCTCGGTGGCATCCTGACGATAAAATACGGGGTAAATAAGATTCTGTTTTTAGGGGCGTTTCTTTCAGCTGCAACTAATTTGCTCTTTATGCTGCTTGCCCGGACAGGAGCGGATGTAACGATGTTGACGGTGGTCATTGGAGCAGATAATCTAAGCGCCGGCATTGCTACCACCGCCTTTATTGCTTTTCTCTCAAGCCTTACGAATGTTTCCTTTACAGCCGTACAGTACGCAATTTTCAGTTCGATGATGACACTTTCCCCCAAATTGATAGGAGGATATTCCGGAACGATGGTGTCAACCTTTGGTTATGAGAGATTTTTTCTGGTGACCGCACTTATGGGTATTCCGGTATTGTTTCTCGTTGTGGCGGCAAGAAAGGCCGTTAGCAGCGACTAATTCATTCCGGCTTTTTGCGGCTGGATGAAAATCCGTCCCTGAAATCATCCAAGATTGTCGAAGGTTGAGGAATGCGGGTTATATATGTTTCTTATTCTTGCCCAGATAGCGGCCCATCGCTTCTTTAATGTGTTTTTCTTTAAATGACACCCCCGCTTGATATCCCGGGTCATCTATCTGTTTATTGCACCATTCTATTTGGCCAGTGACTTCATGGAATATTCTCGGTAAGGAATCGTCGAAAGAAAAACGAATCATCATATCATGCAACAGGGGTTTTCTGGTTTCCATACGCATGCCGCTCATACTTACATCGATGGTTTTTGCCTCGGGTAAATAATTTGATACAAGTTTTCCCGATTCAAATATTTTAACCAAAGTGATTTTATGGGAGGTCTCGATGCGTAGGTTTTTTCGACGATTCTCTTCGGATTTCCGGACTTTTATCCGGAAGAGTGCTTCTTTTTTCAAATTATTGGTGTACTGAAGGCATGCTGGGAAGTGAGGAGTTATGCAAAATGTTTCAGCATGATCATCCATTGGAATAAAAAGACCACCGTTACATATACCACATTTCATTGATACGACCGACCAATAAGGGCAAATATCCTTGGGAATTTGGTTAGATACAGTCATGTGATTTGCATTCAAATGAATTGGAATAACACGATAACTAAAAACGCTACAATACTATTTTTATACCTATCGTGATCCAATATGCAAATTATGTTCCCTCTGGACGCGCCATGACCTTATTATTCCGACCTATTTGTGATCTTTCGGAGATATTTGATATCGCTTCATTTTGTCATAAAAAGCAGTCTTGCCAATATCAAGCTGCTGCACTGTTTGAGCTACATTGCCATGGTTTTTATTCAAAGCGTAGATGATGAAATCTTTTTCTACGTCGGCAACCATATCTTTTAGAGTATGTCCATTTAATTTTTGCAGATAATTATCGACAGGTTTCTGGTTTTTTTCTTTGGGCATCATGTCAAAAAAGAGTTCATTTTCTGTAATAAGATTATTCTTGGCCATGAGTACAGCACGTTGGATGACATTTTCCAGTTCTCGGATATTACCCGGCCAATCATGCTTAATCAGACGGTCCAGGATGGATTGGGGTAGAAAATTGATCTCTTTTTTGAAGGCTCTGCGATATTTTCTGATGAAATGAGTTGTGAGGTCAATTAAATCCTCTTTACGCTCACGCAAGGGAGGTATGGAAATATTTATAATATTCAAACGATAGAACAGATCGAGCCGAAAATTGCCGCTTTGTACCATCGAGGTGAGATCGCGATTAGTTGCCGCGATGACCCTGACATCGATTTTGATGGGAGAATTTCCACCGACCCTGATCAATTCTCCGTCTTGCACTATTCTTAATAGAGCCGCTTGCATCCGGGGGCTGATGTCGCCAATCTCATCCAGGAAAATTGTTCCGCCGTCAACCACTTCAAATTTACCTATCCTCTTGAAATCGGCCCCTGTAAAAGAACCTTTTTCATGGCCGAAAAGATCACTCTCCAAAAGAGAGTCGGATATAGTGTTGCAATTGATTTTCAGGAATGGTTTATCCTTTCTATTGCTGCTTTCCCTTATCAGGTTGGCAACGAGCTCCTTGCCGGTTCCGGATTCACCTGTTATGAGAATAGTCGCATCGGATTTGGCTACTTGGAAAACCATATCACGGAGTTCGCTGAGAGCACGACTGGAACCAATCATTTTGCCTTCGACAGGTTGTTCCTTGAGGTGTTCTTTTAAAGAATTAAGCTCTTTGGCTAACTTACGCCGCATCATTTCACTTTCTTTCAGCTCATGGATTTTATGAGACAGAATAGTTTCAATACTATTGTGAAAGAGTGAAAGTTCTTCTAATTGGTTTTTGTTGGCGGTGAGATCTCTCATAAACAACCAGTACAGGGAATCGCCTTTATAGCCTTTAAACGGTGCAAGAGTGTATTCCAGGCAGGATTCAAAGAAGGTTGTCTCCAGGGTATCGCCGATGTGGTTATTCCGAACAGCATGGTGAACTAGTTCTAGAAATTTAGCACATGTTTCCCGCTGTTTTTGTGTGGCAGTTTGAGTGAGGTTGCAGAGATCGCCTAAAAAACCCTTGGCACTAGGGTTCATGTATTCTATTGATGTATTGTCTTTGACCAGCAAGACCATCGTGGGTATTTTCTCGAGGAGACTGGTTTGATTACAAATGATTCTATTGAGATCTTCAGTTGAACGTTCCATAGTTTTGAAATATTGTAACTGGTTGGGTGGAGATTATTATGCTTGGAGGTGCCCACACTCGACTCCAATCGGCAACATTTTGAAGTCGGTGATTTTTTATTCTATACTTCTTTATATTACATAACAGTCAAAATTTAAAGGGCACAAATTCCAGAATTCCGAAAAATTTCTATTTTCCGAACGTTTTAAGTACTTAATGGAACTATTGTGAATAAAAAAATTTGTTTTAGAAGGATCAAAATTTTTATATTTCTTATAATGGTATCAAATCCGATACCAGTCTTCAGCCTCGAACCGGAAGAAATCCTGGTGGTGGCTAATCGGAAAATGGAAGGGAGTATCGATCTCGCACATTACTATATGGAACGCAGATTAATCCCTAAGTCTCATTTTCTTCCTCTCTCCCTTACAACAGAAGAGACCATGTCGAGAGTGGAATATGACGATACACTCAAAATAAATGTATTTGACACCATCAAAAAATTACGGCCAAAGAACAGAATCGCCGCCATCGTCCTTATCTATGGCGTTCCCCTAAAAGTTATGCCACCAGTGCCCGACTCGGGAGAGCTGGAAACCATTCGACAGCTTGGTAGGAATAACGCATTAAAAGATGGACAGACCCATAAAAGCGACAGGTTGAATAAAACTAATATGAGAGCAGCGGTCGATTCGGAGCTCTCCCTTGTTCTGGCAGGAGATTATGATTTGGATGGGTGGATACCAAATCCATATTTTTTAGGATTTCAGGAAGAGGACCTTCCATTGAACAAAGACCAGGTGCTTCTCGTTTCTCGTCTTGACGGGCCTGATCCTGCCACAGTCTATCGGATAATAAACGATAGCCTGGAGACCGAAAAAATCGGACTTCAGGGAAAAGCCTATTTTGATGCGCGATGGCCGATGGAAGAGAAAAATGATGTATCGGGTTATAAACGATACGACCAGTCCATACATAGAGCTGCAGCGATAGTGGGAAAGAGAATGCGGGTTGTTGTCGATGAGCAGGAGGAACTTTTCCCGGAAAAAAGCTGTCCGGAAACGGCACTCTATTGTGGATGGTATTCTCTTGCCAAATATGTCGACAGTTTTTCCTGGCAGAAAGGGTCGATCGGCTATCATATTGCCAGTGCCGAATGTTCAACTTTAAGAGGTCACAATCGTCCAATCTGGTGCCTGAAAATGTTGGAGAAAGGTGTCGCAGCAACAATCGGTCCGGTTCATGAACCATATGTTCAGGGGTTTCCACTTCCCGAACTGTTCTTTGGACATCTGGTTGAAGGTTATATGAGTCTTGGGGAGGCCTACCTTATCTCATTGCCTTTTTTGTCATGGCAAACCATCCTTATCGGGGATCCGCTCTATCGGCCCTTTGCTCTTCGACAGAATCTCCGGAATTTTTGAACAATTTAGAAAGGAAAACCGCTCCGGAAACAGACGGGTTTAGAACCCGCCCCTAGGGTGCCAAACGGAATATCTCGTTATATCAGTAACATGAATAACGTCGTTTGGTACTTTTTTCGAGATTATCAAGTATCGCGATTGTCGGGGAATTTCGGCCACTGAAACGGCGGTTTATGCCTTTTTTTTCTTAACCAGTTCAAGCTTTTTCGTATTTTAGGCTGGCGAACCATGCTGTCAATGAGCCTTTGCTTACCGGGGAAGGAGAAAAGGAGAGTACCAAGAATGATGGTGAGCAGCCCCTGACCCGGGAGAAAAAGCATGGCTATTCCAGACAGGACCAGAACTATTCCCAGACCGTGTCGAAGTATCAGCAAAATTACCGAGCCGACGGTAGGAGGAGGACCTGATCTGTCGTTATGGTACAGCTTCAGGAAGCAATCCTCCGACAACCTGCCGACAACCAATGGTATAAGAACCAGGCTGAGGATAAAAGTAATCAACGAAAAAAACGCAAGCCATCCCAAAAGCGGCTCTAAAAATCCGGAGAGGGCAGGGAAGTCGGCAGGTAAACTCATGCTCATGTTATGCACCGATAAAACTGTACATGAAATGTATTTCTCTTTGCAGGGATAGAGCTAGAGATGGAATTGGAATTGGAATTGGTATTGGAATTGGAATCGCGGGTTTGTTTCATCGGTTGATTGCTATAAGAGTGATAGAGACGCCATGAGAGAGGCCACTGGCAGAGTTGCTCAACTGACCGGATAGATTCTCGGTGCTGGTGACTATTCTTTCAGGTTGCATTGCAAGTTGGTTAGTAAAATAATCGTATAGGATATTGAGCCTTTTTTTGCCAAGCTCAAGCAGCATTTCATCACTGACAACAACCGGTTCCGGTTGAATCGGAGTAAATCCAACTAATATGTCCGCAGGAATATCCTGTTCCACTATTGTTCCGCCTGCTTCAAATTTTTTCTGTTGTTCTGCAAGATTTCTTTCGTAGAGATCTTTTTTCTCCTGCCATATTTTAAAAAATTTTTGATTTTCATTTTCAATACGCTGCTGTTCAATGGCTGTCAGCTGTTGGTTCATAGCCTGCCGGTCGATTTTTGGATCGATTCCGCCGGACAATTCAAGTCCCGTGTGCGGATGGTTTTTTAGTAAGGTACCGTAACGGATAAGCATTTCACGACCTTTATCTGTAAGCATGAATTCACCAGGCCCGAATTCGATGACATCGTTGCCGATGAGATCGGTGAAATCCCCTTTTGCCAGAAGTAAAGGAGATACTGAACCTTTTAAAACCTGTCTCTGAAATGAAGTGAGTATTTCATCAAATAAGGTAGCTTGTGCTACAGGTTTTGTGCTGGAAAATTCAAAGGGAAGCGTAAAAGAGTTATCATCACCCTTTAGTAAAGCAAGGGGCAGAGCAGAGTCGGCTGTTGCATCAATGGGCGTAACATCATTAAAAACGAAATTTCCGGTCCTTAAAAATTGCTGGTTCTGCCAGGTATAATCGATAGTTGCCCTGAACTCACCGTTACTGGTGTTTAAATCTGTTTTTGGTGCAAGCTGTTCATGAAAGGAGGCGATTGGATAGTTTTCCAGGGAAAACCGAAATCTGCCATCATTTTTTTCAGCAAAGAGATCCATTGCACCGTCGATTGTAAAAGGTGTGTCGTCCAGTTTACCGGTAAAGGAAAAAACACTATCAGACGATGCCGACGACTGAATGTCTTGTATTTTTCCTGTAAAGTCGACAACTTCTCCCTTCCATTCGGGATTCAGCCGCTGGTCTTGGATGTGTATTTTGCTGTTGGTAAAAGAAATTTCCTTTATGCCTACCGG
>Ga0214472_10006113_pt1 | contig 12622 bp, 13 predicted proteins | sample RVTome_6_FD_207662 | JGI IMG/M metagenome (GOLD analysis project Ga0214472, IMG submission 207662) | Soil microbial communities from uranium-contaminated site in the Upper Colorado River Basin, Wyoming, United States - RVT140D175 | ecosystem: Environmental > Terrestrial > Soil > Contaminated >... | reverse complement strand
GCTCGATCACGTCTACACTCCCGCGATCAAGGAGGAGGGCATCACCTTTCCTGCGAACCGTGTCAATCTGGCTCGGGCGTTGCGCAGCCACCGCGCCTATAAGAACGGAGCTTGGGAGGCAGCATGCGCCCGTTGCTGGCGGGACGCCTGACGCGATTCGACGCAGCCGGCGAGAGCACCCCGCTTGAATTCTGGTCTCCCCGGGCAAATGGCTGGCAGCCCGTGGAGGATGCGACATCCCAACCGGCCTCGACCCTGTGGTCGCGGGCCGTCTCGCTGCAACTCCGGCAGCAGGACCACGCCCGATCGCCGGGCGATGCCGGCGTGGATCCCAAGTCGCTGGTCAGGTCCAGTCGCGAAAGCGGAATCCTGCTTTCCTCGACGAGCTACATCGTGGTCGAAAACGAGGCGCAGTGGCGGATGATCGAGCAAAGCGAGGATCGGAAACTCGGCCAGAATGCCGCCCTCGAGCATCTCGAGACGCCGGCACCGCCGGCGCTGTTCGTTGCAATCAGTTTCCTTCTCTGGCTTGGCTTCCGCCGACGCAAGCGAACCGGTGCTTGCCGCAGCACGGTTCCCGAACCAGCCGGTTGATTCCTGAACGTCGCCGACGCTGGGACGCTATCTTCCTGGTGAGGACTCGGATACGGCCTTCAAGCTGTTGAGCCCCTGTTCGAACCGGCCGCCAACCATCTTGTCCATGTTCATGAACAGACTGAAGGCCTTGGCAATGAAGTTGTTCCTGCCGGACATGCTCCAGGTCACGGTGGTCCGGTTCCCCTCGGGCTTGAAGGCGAAGCCGGTGACGTTGACCGCGGACATCGGCTTGAAGAACTCGAGCTTGATCCGGATCGATTCATGCGGGCGGCACTCCGTGATCGTCATCCGGCCGGAACCGACCTGCTTGTTTCCCTCCCATGCATAGACGGCCCCGACGCCGGACGACGGGCCCTCAAAGGTGCGCTTCATCGTCGGATCGAGATTCTCCCAAGGCGACCAGGCCTTCCATTTTCCGAGGTCATTGACGTGGGGAAAAATGACCGCCGGCGCCGCGGAGATGGTGGTGTCGCGCGTGATGCGGAAGTCAGCGGGCCGCGAAGCCGCGAAAGCGAGGAAGCCGACGACGAGAACCGCGAGAACGATGAGGATGGTGGCAAGCATGAGAGGGGGATCCGGGACAAGTTGCGGGGAAGAAAATGCGAGGTGAAGCTGGCCGGTCAGGAAGGGGTCACCCGTGCGGCCAGCATGGGGCCAAACGCATGCCGGTAGATCCAGGCGAGATAGAGCTCCAGGGCCAGGAAAATGGCGGCCATCCCCAGCCCGGATGGTTCGAGAAAGAGGTGAAATGCAATGCTGTTGACCATGAAAGGCGCGAACAACGCCAGGGCCAGCGGCACGAAGCGGTTGATCACAAGGAATGCCCCGACAACGAGCTGCGTGAGCCCAATCAAATTCATCATATATCCACTGTTCACCAATGCACCGACAAACGCGACGGCGCCCTCCGGTAGCGGTGTCGTGGGCTGCGGAATGAAGTTCAGGAATCCATTGAGCCCGAAGACGAGAAGTGGGAGCCCCAACAGGTATCGCGCGACGGTGGGAACATGACGGGAAAACGGATTCTTCTTTGCGCGATCGCCGGCTTCGCCAGACTGAGCTGTGTTTTTCATTTTCGAAGTGTCCTCCTTCAAGGCTTGGTAACGAGCGCCACCAGGCGGTCAAGACTCTCACCCCACCCTTGATGGAAACCCAACTTTTCATGGTTCTCACGATTGGCGACAGTCCAGTGAAGTGCGCGCGCCGTGTACTTCGTCTTGTTTCCGGGGAGGGGGTCGAAGGTTGCGATCGCGGTAAAGAATATATCCGGCGAAGGCTCCCAGCCTGCTTCGAACGCGTCCGTGAAAACGATCCGCTCGTTCTCGACGACCTCGAGGAAGACGCCCTTGGTCGGGTATTCGGTGCCGTCAGGGGCGCGCATGACCGTGCGGAAGACTCCGCCCGGCTTCAGATCCATCTCGCAGACAGGAGTCGTCATGCCGTGGGGACCCCACCACTCGGGAAGCTGCCTGGTCCACGCCTTGAATACGCGTTCCCGGGGCGCATCGATGACCCGGGTGAGGACGAGTTCGCGGTCATTCGCTGGTGTTGTCGTCGAGTTCATGAGTATTCAAATCCATCAACATAATGAGGCATGCTTGGTCTCTCCCTGGGTTGTTACTGTTGGGTGTGGAGGTCACCGGATGTTCTCCCTGTAAGGTTTCAACGAACGAGAATGCCGGCTTCGGACAACCAGCGCCAATTACTCCACCTTAACCGGGCGCCAGACATCCCTTTCACCTGGGTGATCCCGGGTCAAAAAACTTTCGCGAATTCATGCGCCCTGTCCTTCCGGGAAATGCTCGTTCGTCGTAGGTTGTGACGATCCACGCCAACCGCAAAGCACACGCTCGAAACATGGAAACACATCCGACCTCGTCCCCCGCCCCCTTCATGCTGCTCTTTCGGAATACCGGTCAGGAAAACTACCAGCATCTCTCGCCCGAGCAGCGGCAACAAGTGGTCACCCGCTGGAATGACTGGTTCGACGCCCTCGTGGCCGAGGGCAAGGCCATCGAGGGCCAGCCGCTGGAGGTGGAAACACGCATCGTTTCCGGTCGTGGGGGCAGCCGCGTCGTGGACGGTCCGTTCCCCGAGTCCAAGGAGGCCATCGGTGGCTATGTGAAGCTGCTGGTCAGCGGGATGGAAGAGGCCACGGAGATCGCCCGGCGACACCCCGGGCTGGCCAACGGCATGACCATCGAGATCCGCCAGTTGACGCCGGACTGCCATCTCGGAGTAAACACCCGCACGGACACAAGGCTGAACGTCACGGCCGGCTGAGCCCGAGTGCCTGCAGCACCTGCACTTCCACAGCCCGTCTCCCCGCGCGCGTCCCGGCTGGTCGAGCATTTTTTCCGGCACGAGACAGGGCGGCTGCACGGAGCACTGGTCCGTCTCCTTGGTGTGCACAACCTGGCTCTCGCGGAGGACGTGGCCCAGGATGCCCTCCTGCGCGCAATGCGCGCGTGGTCGATGGGCGGCGTCCCCGCCAACCCCGCCGCCTGGATCACGCGGGTTGCCATGAACCTCGGACGGGATGCGTTGCGACATCAACGCATGTCCGCCATGAAGGAACCGGCTGTCGTCACCTACTTTGAGCAAACCCATCCGACGCCCGCCCTCGCCTGGGAGGCCGCCTGCGGGATCCGCGACGATTCCCTGCGTTTGATGTTTGTCTGTTGTCACCCTTCGCTGGCGCAGGATGCGCAGGTGGTGCTCGCCCTCAAAATGCTCTGCGGCTTCAGCACCGGGGAGATCGCCCGTGCCTATTTCAGCAGCGATGCGGCGATAGAAAAGCAACTGACACGCACCAAGCAGCGCATCCGGGACGCCGGCGTGCGCTTCGAGATACCCGAAGGCGCCGATCTCGGGGCGCGACTCGACGGCGTGCTCGCGACGCTCTACCTGACGTTCAACGAGGGCTACAAGGCCTCTTCCGGTGAGCGTCTCCTGCGCGAGGAACTCTGCCAGGAAGCCATTCGCCAGGTGTCGCAACTCGTCCTTCACCCGGCCGGCCGGACTCCCCGCAGCCATGCCCTCCTGGCGCTCATGCTGTTGACCGCCGCGCGCTTCCCGACGCGACAGGATGAGCACGGAGCCCTCCTGCGCCTCGACGAACAGGATCGATCGAAATGGGACCACGGGCTCATCGACAGGGGCCTGCTTCACCTCGCCGAGGCGGCACGCGGCAATGCCCTGAGCGAGTACCATCTCCTGGCGGGCATCGCCGCTCTCCACTGCACGGCGATGGATTCCGCATCGACCGACTGGGAGGGCATTCTCCGCCATTACGACAGCCTTTATCGCCTCAAGCCTTCCCCGCTCGTCGCCTTGAACCGCGCCGTCGCGGTCGCGCACCGGCATGGGCCGCAAGCGGCCCTCGATGCAATAGCGACGATTCCCGGCCGCGAACGCCTCGAGTCGCACCACCTCCTCCATGCCGTTGTCGGCGAGCTGCATTGGCGGCTTCGGGACGACCGTGCCGCCGCCGAAAGCTTCCGCCGCGCACTGACACTCGCGGACGTGGGCCCCGAGCAGGACCATCTCGCTCGCATGCTGCGTCGATCTTCCGACGAGGCACTGAACGGAGGATGAGTCCCCGGCCGCTCCACGATCATGGAACGTACGCGACAGATTTCTGGCTCTGGATGGTTGTCGCGGACAAAAACCTCTAAAGCCAGTTTATTGTCGCGTACGTTCCATGATTGTGGTCTTTGGTGGGCGTGGGGCGCCGGTTCTTCCGGCAGCTCCGCTGGAAATTTCCCGATGTCTGGGCAAACTGTCGGATGATCCCGTTCTCGGTCCTCGACCTGTCGCCCGTTCCTGAAGGAAGCACTGCTGCGGATGCCTTTCGGAACTCCCTGGATCTTGCACGCCTGGCCGAGAGGCTCGACTACCGGCGCTATTGGCTGGCCGAGCATCACAACATGCCCGGGATCGCCAGTGCCGCGACGGCCGTCGTCATCGACCACATCGCCGCGGGCACCTCCACCATCCGGGTCGGATCCGGCGGCATCATGCTTCCGAACCACGCCCCGCTGGTCATCGCCGAGCAGTTCGGCACACTGGCATCGCTCCACCCGGGTCGCATCGATCTCGGGCTGGGGCGCGCCCCCGGCACCGACCAGCTCACGACCAGGGCCCTGCGGCGCGACCGGCGCGACGCCGCCGAAACGTTTCCGCAGGATGTGCTTGAGCTTAAGTCCTACTTCAAGCCCGTCAAACCCGGGCAAAACGTGCAGGCCGTCCCCGGCGGAGGTTTGCGTGTGCCGATCTGGCTGCTGGGCTCGAGCCTGTTCAGCGCGCGACTCGCGGCGGCCCTTGGACTGCCCTTCGCCTTTGCCTCGCACTTCGCCCCAGATCACCTGCAAGGTGCACTGTCGCTTTATCGACGGGAGTTTCAGCCCTCGGACGACGGGCTGGAGCAACCGTATGCGATGGCCGCGATCGCGGTGTACGCGGCGGACACCGACCGGGAGGCCGCGCGACTGTTCACGTCGCTCCATCAGTCGTTCCTCCAACTCCATCGCGGCACCCCGGGAAAGCTGCCGCCTCCCGTCGATTCGATGGAAGGCCTCTGGTCTGCCGCGGAGAAAGCGGGGATCACGCACACCTTTCGCGAGGCGGTCGTCGGGGCACCCGACACGGTCCGGCGGGGGATCGCCGCGTTTCTCGAGCGCAATCCCGTGGATGAACTGATGGTCACGGCCGCGATCCATGACCCCGGCGCCCGGCTCCGCTCCTTCGAGATCGTCGCCGAGGCGCGCGACGCGCTCCTCGAGGATTCCGTCGCGCGTTGAGCGAGCGTCAAGAAAAACACAGGCATGGTGGATGCCGGCCCCCGGACGGCGTTTCTTGTGTTCGAGCGAGAACGTGGTCGGGGAGCCCGCGGCCACCTTTTCTAGCGGGCAAGATGGCACTTGCCGGCTTCTCGAGAGCCCTCCAGGGCAGGCGCTCAGCCTGTCATTCGTTCCTGGCTTTATACATTGCCACGAGGGCGGCACCGATCGCCTGCGAGAGGTCGCCCAGGGAAGCCGCCACGATCTTCATTCGCTCGCGCTGCACCGGGAAGAGGTAGGGAAGCGCGGTCTGGTGGATGCGGTCGAGGTATCGCTTGCGAAACTCCGGCGTGGTCGCCTCAGGATCGATCAATCCGCCGCCGATCACGACGTATTCGGGATCCAACGCCATCGCGAGCAAGGCCACATGCAGGCCGAGCGCCTTCGCCTGAAAGTCGAAGATATCGAGGGCCAGCGCGTCTCCCTTTTGTGCCCGGCTGCGAAGCGAGAGCACCTTCTCCTTCATGGGCGCGGTCGAGGTGGCGAGTTCGTGCCCCGGGTGCTTCTTCAACATGTCCTCGAGCAGCTGCGGCAGGCCCGAGATTGTCGTGTAGGCCTCGATACAACCCCAGTCGCGGCCGCAGCCGCAGGTGTACGGCCGCACGCCGAGCATCTGAAGCGGCGCCGGCATGTGCCCCCCCTCCATCCCCGCCAGCGTGTCCCCGTCGAGCGGCAGTCCGTTGGCATCGACGTAGGCGCAGCCGAGCCCGGATCCGGGCGCCAGCATGAGGACAGAGACCTTCTTGTCTCCGCGCACCCGTTGAGCCTCCGCGACGCCGCCGTAGTTTCCATCGTTGCCAACCACAAGCGGGATGTTCCGGCCCGCGGCGGCCGCAAGGGCGGCACTGTATTCCTTGTGGAAATCCCAGCCGATGAAGGACTGCGGAAGATTGGCTGACCGATCGAGCACCCCATAGCTCTTGTAGGGCCCGGGTATCGCCAGGCCGACACCCCGCACCTGCCCCCACGCAAGCCCGTTGTCCTCGAGAAAACCCTCCACTCCCTCGATCCAACCCTTGATCACGGCGGACGTGCCCGCCTGCGAGTTGGTCGCGCTCTGCCGGAGGTGGGTCGATATCGCGGTGCCATCCTCCCAGACGCCGCCGGTCTTTGATGTCGTGGCACCACTGTCGGTGCCAATGAAGATGCCTTGGGGTGTGCTCATGTGTGAAACAGACGACTACGGTTTCCCAGTCTGGATCGGCGAGGTCAACCTTCGTCCACGGCTTCGCCGCCATCGGCCCAAGCGCATTCCGCGCGCCGGAAACCTGTCCCGCCCGGCCGCCGCCGGCCGGGGCAGCGGAGTCATCAGGCGACTCGCTTCCGCATCACGAATGGAAACGCAGTTCCGGAAGGAATGCGCGTGATCCCGCGCCGGATCATTGCCAGTTTCCCGGCTGTATCATGAGAAAAACCGCGCGGAAATCCCGCCCCGTTGTCCGGCTTGCCATCGTGGGCGCAGGAGGCATGGCCCACGCACACGCCAAGGCGTTCCAGGCGATTCCAGGCTGCGAGCTCGCCGCCGTGGTTGAGATCGATCCCGCGCGTCGGGAGACCTTCGCGAAAACGCACGACATCTCCGCGGCCTTTGTGAACGTGAAGGACCTGCTGGACGCGGGCTCGGTCGATGCTGTTTCCGTGGTGACGCCGGACGCCTTCCATGCGCCGATTTCGATCCAGTGCCTGCGGGCGGGTCTGCACGTGATGTGCGAGAAGCCCCTGGCGCTGAATCACCCGGAAGCGCGACGCATGGTCGCCGAGGCGAAGAAGGCCGGCCGCATCAACATGGTGAACTTCTCCTATCGCAGCTGGTCGTGCATCCATGCGGCCGCCAAGGCCGTCCACTCCGGCCGGATTGGCGAACTACGCCACGTCGAGGCCAGCTACCTTCAATCCTGGCTCTCGAGCAAGGCGTGGGGGGATTGGCGCACGTCGCCGCAGTGGCTCTGGCGCCTCTCCACAAGGCACGGAAGCGCGGGCGTGCTGGGCGACATCGGCGTGCACATCATCGATTTCGTGACCTACCCAGCCGGCCCGATCCGCTCCGTCTTCGCGCGGCTGAAGGCCTTTCCCAAGGCGCCGCGCAATCGCGTCAATGGCTACGTGCTCGATGCAAACGACTCGGCCGTTCTCAATGTCGATTTTGTCAACGGCGCGCTCGGAACGATCCACGCCACGCGGTGGGCCGCGGGGCATGTGAACCGGCTCTACCTCAAGATTTCCGGCACGCTGGGCAGCGTGGAGATCGACACCGAGCGTTCGACCACCTCCTACCGCCTGTGCGACGGCGAGCACATCCACACCGCCTCCTGGAGGGAGGTCGAGGCCCCGCCCACGGTGACGAACTACGAGCGCTTCATCTCGAGCATCCGCAAGCGCGCGAATGAGCAGCCGGACTTCGCGCGCGGCGCAGAGATTCAGCAGGTGCTCGACGCCGGTTTCGCCTCCGCGAAAGCGGGGCGGCCGGTCATCCTCGGCCGGCGCTGATGCCACCGCCATGCGCACGATGACTCTCCACAACCCCGCCCTCGCCCAAGCAATGCGCCAGCGTGCGCTCGTACTTGTCGCCGTCGTGCTGGCGCAGGCCGGCGCGACCTTTTCCGACGCGGCCGTGACCGCATACGATTCCAGCTCGACAGAAGCCGCCTCCGCTCCTGTCGCCGCCACCGGCGCCGGTCGCGTCCGCGGCTACGTCGATGCGGGCATCCTGGCGTTCAAGGGCATTCCCTACGGGGCCGACACCGCGACCACCCGCTTCCGCGCGCCACGCCCCCCTGAACCCTGGCCGGACATACGCGATGCCACGCAATTTGGCCCGCGTGCCCCCCAGCCGGCCGGAAGGCGTTCCGCCGCTGCGGGTCCGGCGCCGGACGCGCCCATGGAAAGCGAGGACTGCCTGCGCCTGAACGTGTGGACGCACGCGCTCCGCGACGGAGGTGCGCGGCCGGTCCTCGTTTACTTCCATGGCGGGGCCTACAACAGCGGCACCGTCACCGAGGACCTCTACGATGGAGCCCGGCTGTGCCGCCGCGGAAATGTGGTCGTGGTGACTGTCAACCACCGGCTCAACGGCTTCGGCTACCTCTACCTTGCGCAGATCGGCGGCGAGCGCTTCGCCGGGTCCGGCAACGCCGGGATGCTCGACCTCGTGCTCGCCCTGGAATGGGTGCGCGACAACATTTCCGAATTCGGCGGCGATCCGCGCAATGTCACCATCTTCGGCCAGTCCGGGGGCGGCGCGAAGTGCGCCACGCTCATGGCCATGCCCACCGCGCGCGGTCTTTTTCATCGCGTCTGGACCATGAGCGGCCAGCAGATCGCCGGCCGCGACCCCACGCGCGCCACGGAAACCGCCCGCGCCGTGCTGGAGAAACTCGGCATCGCACCAGGAGAACTTGGTAGGCTCGACACCCTCCCGCGCAAGCAACTCGCCGAAGCCATGCGCGGCGGCGACTGGACGCCGGTGATGGATGGAAGCGCCCTTCCGCGCCACCCCTTCCAGCCGGATGCGTCTCCACTTTCCCGTGACATTCCCATGGTGATGGGCAACACCCGCGACAAGACCCGCAATCTGATCGGCGGCCGCGATCCCGCGTTGTTCGAGCTCACGTGGGAGGATCTTCCGGCCGCGATCGAGCGAAACGTCGGGCAGTTCATCGGGGACCTCCAGCCGGGGGACATCGTCTCGAATTACCGCAAAATGTATCCCGCCTACTCGCCGAGCGACATCTTCTTCGCCGCGACTACCGCTGCCCGCTCGTGGAAGAGCATGGTCGTGCAACTCGACGTCCGGGCCAAGGATTCGCCCGGCAGGACGTGGGCCTACCATGTCAACTGGGGCTCGCCGGCCGACGGCGGTAAGTGGGGGGCGCCCCACACGCTCGACATACCCCTGGTGTTCGACAACACCGCCGAGGACCGGCTCACCCGCGACGCGGGCCCGGAGGCGCAGCGGCTCGCGGACATGATGAGCGAGTCGCTGCTCGCCTTCTCACGAAAGGGAGATCCGAATACACCCTCGCTTCCGGAATGGCCGGTTTACGACCTCGAGAAGCGGGCCACGATGATCTTCGACCTTGATCCCCGCGCGGTCGACGACCCGCGCGGCGGCGAGCGCAAGCTTTTCGCGCCCGCCGTCTATGTTCAGCCAGGGACGTGATGCGAGCCGTTCCCCCCTTTGTAGGGCTGTCGCTTGCCGACAGCCGCAGTTCCCCCCCTTTTGGGGCTGTCGCTCGCCGACAGCCGCGAGCGCCCGGAGCCGGCTCAGTGCTGCTTCGATCGCTTTGACTGGCGCATCTGCAGAAGCTCAACCAGAAGGCAGAATCCGAGCGGGAGATAGACGTAGGTCTTCGGAAGATGGTGGTGCGCCCCTTCAAGGACGATCGTGACCCCGATTACGACGAGAAAGGCCAGCGCAAGCACCTTGAGCGACGGGTTCTTCCGGATGAACTTTGCCACCGGTTCCGATATCGTCAGGACGAGGACGACAGACGAAATCACCGCCCCGTAGAGCACCCAGGCCTCCTGGGTGAGACCGACTGCAGTGATAACCGAGTCGATGGAAAACACGAGATCGAGCAAGATGATCTGTCCAATCGCGGCGCCGACCGGAAGCGCTCCCCCCGCGGCCTGCTCCCCGGCATCGCCATGCGGATGCTCCACGGTGTGATGCATCTCCTTCACGGCCTTGAAGAGCAGGAAGGCCCCGCCAACGAGGAGAATCATGTCCTTCCAGGAGATCGCAAGTTCACCCACCTCGAAAAGCGGCTGGGTGAGCTTGAGCACCCAGGTGACGCCGGCGAGCAGGACGAGTCTCCCCGCAGCCGCCAGCAAGATGCCGAGCCGGCGGGTGCGATCACGCGCCTCCGGGGCACAGCGATCGCTGATGACGGAGACGAGCAGAATGTTGTCGATTCCGAGAACGAGCTCGAGGCCGACAAGAATGAGAAAGGTTCCGATCAGGTTCAGATCCATGGAGAGGAATGACGGGCTGGGAACATGCACATCGCCCCTGGGGGATCAAGAGCCGCGCCCGCGACGCGATCAAACGCACGATTTCAGTTGCGCGCGCTACACTCGTCGCCGGCCCTGTCGGCGCCAACCCAGTTTCTTCCCGTCAGGGGCTGGGATCAAAGATGACATGTGGCCGACAGGCGGCGCAAGAAGCGCCAAGCTGTCGGTTGTCATGAAAACTAACACCGTCAAGACTACCGAAAACGGCGCGGCGACCAAAGTCGAATCCGCGATTAAACCGGGACTGGATGTGCATGCCGCGCAGATCACGGTGTGCCGGCAGATCGATGGGAGCCTGCCGCAACCGCCGCACAAGATGAGCTGGGAGAAGTGCGTGGCGTGGAACAAGCAGCAGGCGCAAAGCGGGGCGAAGCTCTATAGCTGCCACGAGGCTTGCCCGGGAGCACGCTCATCTGGCACTGAGGCCGGGATCGGCGGCCGACGAGGCACGCGTGATGGCGCACAAATAGAAGAATGACCCCTTCGGCTATTACCCTGCCGGACTAGGTTTCCGCGCGCGCGAATCTCCGAGCGCCGCATGGGCACAGGGGAAAGGGGCGCACACCCGCAGGCGCAGTCGGAAAAAGCCACTGCATTCTGCCATGGCCTCGCATGCCGGCCAGGGAAGGAGGTTCGTGAGTCCTGATTTCGTCTCCGTGCGTTGCGCGCTTTTTTGGTCGCAGACGTCTTCCGCACCGGACGCAATCCGGTCCCATCGTCCAATCCGATGAACAATCTCCATCTTGCCATCCAGTTCTTCCTCCAGATCGCCGTAATCCTGCTTTTTTGCCGGTTGGTCGGGGCCATCGCGGCCAGGTTTGGACAGCCACAAGTCGTGGCCGAGATGATCGCCGGCGTGCTCCTGGGACCGTCGCTGTTCGGCTGGATCGCTCCAGTATGGCAGCAGTGGGTGTTTCCCTGGGACCCGACTCAAGTCTCGCGCGACACCCAGAGCTATTTGTTCCCGGCCTCTCAATTGGGCCTGGCGCTCTACATGTTTATCGTCGGCCTCGAGTTCCGCGTGGATATCATGCGACAGCGATTCAAGAGCTCCATCGCCGTTTCGCTCGCCGGGATGATCACTCCATTCCTTCTGGGCGCGGGTCTGGCCGTGCTGATCTTCAAATACACGAATCTGTTTCCGGAACGGACGAGTCTGATGGAGGCCACTCTCTTCCTCGGCGCCTCGATGTGCATCACCGCCTTTCCGATGCTCGCGCGCATCATTCATTTCAAGAAGCTCGCAGGAACAACCATGGGCACTGTTGCCCTCGGTGCCGGCGCGATCGACGATGCCACTGCCTGGTGTCTGCTTGCGGTGGTCCTGGCCAGTTTCGATCAAAACATCACGCACGCCTTGATAAACATCGGCGGCGGGATTAGCTACGTCGCCGTCACTCTCCTGCTGATCAAACCCGCGCTGGCCCGCATCCAGAATTGGCTGCACAAGAACGGCTCCCTTCACGAAGCGGGATTGGTCGTGGGCCTCGCGCTTATGGCATTGGGGGCGTGTTTCACCGACTCGATCGGGCTTCATGCCGTCTTCGGTGCGTTTGTCATGGGCATGGCGATGCCTCGCGGTATCGTCTCGCGCGATCTCATCGACCGCCTTCAGCCCCTGACTGTGGCCTTGTTGTTGCCACTCTTCTTTACCTATTCCGGGCTCAACACAAGGATCACTCTACTCAACTCCACCTTCCTCTGGTTGATCTGCGGTGCCATCCTCCTCGCGGCCATTCTTGGCAAAGGCGTCGCCTGCTGGCTGGCCGCGAGATGGACCGGCGTATCCAATCGTGAAGCGCTCGGCATCGGCACGCTGATGAACGCACGCGGCCTGATGGAGCTGATCATCATCAACATCGGCCTGCAACGCGGTGTGATCTCCGAGGGTCTTTTCGCCACGCTGGTCATCATGGCCGTGATCACCACGCTCATGGCGTCGCCGCTGTTTGAACACGTCGTCGGGCGCGCGCCGCGCCCACAGCTCGGCTCCAGCCCGATTCCGGAAGCCGCCGCGCTCAAGGGGTCACATATTAAGGGCGTGCTGCCCAAACGGCTGGATTCTCGGGGGGTTCGATCCGGCGAGATAGGTGACAGATGATCCGGAGTGATGGGTTACACTTTCTGGCACGATGCCTTGGGGCCCTGGCCATGGGGTCATGCCTCATAAA
>Ga0214472_10006111_pt1 | contig 12624 bp, 13 predicted proteins | sample RVTome_6_FD_207662 | JGI IMG/M metagenome (GOLD analysis project Ga0214472, IMG submission 207662) | Soil microbial communities from uranium-contaminated site in the Upper Colorado River Basin, Wyoming, United States - RVT140D175 | ecosystem: Environmental > Terrestrial > Soil > Contaminated >... | reverse complement strand
CGGCCGTTCCGCCGGTGGAGAGGATTTCCACGCCGTAGATCGTAAGCGCCTTGGCCAGTTCCACCACGCCGGTCTTGTCCGATACGCTGATGAGGGCACGCTTGATTGTCGCCATCTTGAGTCCAATCCTTTCGGAAATGATGTCCGCTGGTCGTTATTTTTTCAGAACCCCATGGCCCCCAGAAAGGCCCGTTCGAAGGCCGGGGTTCCGGAGAGGGGATAGGGCTTGAGCCGGTCGAAAAGCCCATGAAGAGCCGACTCGCCTTCGGGATCGAGCAGGAAGCGGCAGACGCCCGAAAGCGCCCCCTCCGGCACGAAAAGAGCTTTATCTACCATGATCTCCGGAACCATGGCAACCCTTTTAAGTGCGGATACAGACAGGGAAAATCCGAAAGCGCCCGTCATCACCAGCGCCCCGGGATCCCCCGGAGAGAGGCCCGCTTTTTCCAGCAGACAGAGGACGCCGCCGTGCACCGCCGCCTTGGCCAGCTGAAACTGGCGCAGGTCCCGCTGATCCAGCAGCACCTCGCAGGAGGCATCGCGAAACAGGCGGATGGCGCGGCCATCGGGCGTCTCCACCAGGTATCGGGCGAGGTTGGTCTCGACCTCCAGGGGCGAGAGGATCTGCCCTCCGGCATCGATGAGACCGGCGTCCAGGCCGGCGGCGATGGCCGAGACCAGGCCGCTGCCGCAGAGCCCCCTGGCGGGCGCGTGTCCGATGGTCTCCACCCGCAGGCGATCCCCCTCGACTTCCACCCGGGTGACGGCTCCCGGGCTCGCGCTCATGCCGCAGCGGATCTCCGCCCCCTCGAAGGCGGGCCCAGCCGCCACGGAGGTGGTCAGCCAGCGATCCTCAAAACAAAGGGCCATCTCGGCGTTGGTCCCCACGTCGATGTAAAGGGTCGGCGCCTCATCTTCGGTGCGGGAGAAGAGGAAGGCCACCAGATCGCCGCCGACGTAGCCGCTGACCAGGGGGAAGAGGAACAGGGGAAAATCCAGTGCGAATTCCGGGGCCCAGCCCTCCACCCAGCGCCCGAAACTCTCGGCGGGCCGGTGGGGAGGCAGCAGCAGGCGCGTACCGTCCAGGCCCAGCAGCAGGTGGGTAATGGCGGAATTGGCGGCCGCAGCGCCCCGACAAACGGCCGAAAGGGGCAACCGGGCTTCTTCGCAGAGCTGCGTTGCGAGGGCTTCTATCCCCTGAAGAATCAGATGCCGAAGTGCGGACTCCTTTCCCTGCCCCGCCGCCTCCAGGCGGCGGATCACATCGGAGCCGTATTCGGCCTGGGGGTTGAGCAGCTTTCCCCGGCAGAGCACGGAGCCGTCGGATGCGAGCAGGGCCCCGGCCAGGGTGGTCGTGCCCAGATCCAGCGCCAACGAGACTTGCACGGACGCCATCTTCAGGCTCCGGCCTTCCCGGTCCCGCCCCGGTAGGTGCGGGGGACCCGTTTGCTGATCTGGCAGAGGATCTCGTAGGGGATGGTCCCGGCATGCTCGGCCAGCTCCTGGGCGCTGATGAGGTTGCCGTTGTCGCGGCCCAGCAGGGTGACCGCATCGCCGATGCACACGCCGGGAATGTCGGTCACGTCCACCAGGATCCAGTCCATGCACACCGTCCCCGCAACCTTCGCCCGCCGCCCCCGGATAAGCACGTCGGCGCGGCTTGAGAACTGCCGGTTGTAGCCGTCGGCGTACCCCACGGGCACGGCCGCCAGCAGCGTCTGCCTCTGCGCCACGAAACGGTGACCGTAGGAGACTCCGCTGCCCGCGGGAATGCGCTTTAGCTGGGCCACCGCGCTTCGGAAGCTCATCACGGGCGCAAGCTCGACCCGGCCCTCGAAACTGGGGTCGGGCGGCGCCCCGTACAGGGCGATGCCGGGGCGCACCAGATTGCATTCGGGCAGCTCGCGGCTGAGCAGGGAGGCGCTGTTGCTCAGGTGAACGTAACGGGGAGAGAAGCCCGCACCGCGGATCCGCTCCAGCATGGCGCGAAACAGAAAAATCTGGGCGTCGTTGCGGGGATGATCGTCCTCGTCGGCCAGGGCCAGATGGGAGAGAAACCCCTCCATCTCGAGCTCGGGACGCTCGGCGAGATCCTCCAGCACCGAGGCCAGCTCGGCGGGCAGAAATCCCAGCCGGGACATGCCCGTATCCACCTTGAGGTGAAAGGGCAACGGATGTCCGAAATTCAACGCCGCCCGATGCAGGCGGGCAACCCCCGCCGCGTCCGAGAGGCAGGCCGTGAGCTCGTGGCGCACGAAGGCCTCTTCCTGCCCGTCGTAGAGACCGCCCAGCACCAGGACGGGGGTTTTCACCCCGGCCCGGCGAAGCTCCAGCCCCTCCTCCAGCATGGCCACCCCGAACATCTCCACCCCCCGCTCCTCCAGCTCCCGGGCCACGGCCGCAGCGCCGTGCCCGTAGGCATCGGCCTTGACCACGGCCAGCACCTTGCGGGAGGGCCCGATGCGCTCAAGAATCACCGCAAGGTTATGACGAAGGGCGTCCAGATCGATTTCAACATGGGTGGGACGGTGCTGTGGGGTCATGAAAGAGGCTCGTTTTCCGGCGAAATGAGAGAGCCCGTTTTTAAGGGCCCCCCTTTTTATCACGGCCCCTGGTCGGAGTAAAGCGATGGGGGGTGACCGAATCACAGTTTGACAGGGAGGATTCTGCCCCCCACGCGTGTTGAAAGACAGCGCCCATTCCTGATACATTCCCTGACTTATCCGGATTCCGCATGCGTCAATCGATTTATCTCCACCGCCCGCTTCCAAGGAGCAACCTTCATCCCATGGACTCCAAACAACTTCTGCGCTGCCTGCCCGCCGTCGATCGCCTCCTTGGCAGTTCCGCGCTTCGGGAGCTTGCCCCGCACATCCCTGCCCCCCTCTTGAGCGAGGCGGCGCGGGAGACGGTGGAGGGGCTTCGCCGCCGCATCCTCGCGGGGGAAGCGCTTTCCGAGTGCGAGCTGGAACCGGAGGTGGTGGCGGGCCTTGCGGCAGAAGTCGCCCGCCTCAGGATGCGGCCCTCCTTCACCCCCGTCGTCAACGCCACGGGGGTGGTGCTGCACACCAATCTGGGCCGGGCGCCCCTGGCGCAGGAGGCTATCGAAGCCATCGCGCAGACGGCGGCGGGTTACTGCAACCTGGAGCTGGACCTCTCGACGGGCAGGCGCGGCGAGCGTTTCAGCCACGTGGAGAGCCTGCTGTGCCGCCTGAGCGGGGCAGAGGCCGCCCTGGTGGTGAACAACAACGCCGGGGCCGTGCTGCTGGCCCTCACCGCCCTGGCCAAGGGGCGCGAGGCCGTGGTCTCCCGGGGGGAGCTGGTGGAGATCGGCGGCTCCTTCCGCATCCCCGAGGTGATGGAGGCCGGAGGCGTGCGCCTCAGGGAGGTGGGGGCCACCAACCGCACCCGCCTGAAGGATTACCGCCAGGCCATCGGCGAGCAGACGGCCCTGCTGCTCAAGGTGCATCCCAGCAACTACCGCATCCTGGGATTCACCGAGGCCGTCTCCTCCGAGGAGCTGGCGGAGCTGGGGCGCGAGTGCGGCCTGCCCGTGATGGAGGATCTGGGCAGCGGCATGCTCATGGATCTGAGCGCCTTCGGCCTGCCCAAGGAGCCCACGGTTCAGGAGGCCGTCAAAGCGGGCATCGACGTCATCAGCTTCAGCGGGGACAAGCTGCTGGGCGGCCCCCAGGCGGGCATCCTCCTGGGGCGAAGGGACCGGATCGAGCGCATCAAGCGCCACCCCATGGCCCGGGCCCTGCGCATCGACAAACTCTCCCTGGCCGCCCTGGAAGCCACACTGCGCCTCTACCTGGACGAGAAGACGGCAGTTTCGCGCATCCCCACCCTGCGGATGCTGGCCGCCGAATCCAAAGACCTTCGCCGCCGCTGCCAGAGCCTGCGCCGCCGCATCCTGGCCCTGGATTCCGGCATCCGGGCCGACATCCAGGAGGCCGGCGGCCAGGTGGGCGGCGGCGCCCTGCCCGCTTTCGAGCTGCCGGGGCCGGTCCTGGCCATCCGGGTTCCGGATCTCGGCGCCCGGCAGCTCTCGGAAAAGCTGCGCTCCCGGCGCCCCGCCCTCATGGGCCGCATCCAGGAGGATTGCCTGCTGCTGGATCTGCGCTGCGTGGCCAAAGCCGAGGAAGGCGATCTGTTGGCCGCGCTGGCCGCCGCGATCTCGGGGGGTGCCCCCTCTTGAACGAAGCGCGCTACAGCATCGTGGGCACGGCGGGCCACGTCGATCACGGCAAGACCGCCCTCATCCGGGCCCTGACCGGGGTGGACACGGATCGCCTGCGGGAGGAGAAACGCCGGGGCATCACCATCGATCTGGGTTTCGCCCCCTTCGCCCTGCCCGGCGGCACCCTGGCGGGGATGGTGGACGTCCCCGGCCACGAGCGCTTCATCCACAACATGCTGGCCGGCGCGGCGGGCCTCGATCTGGTGCTGCTGGTCATCGACGTGAACGAGGGCATCCGCGCCCAGACCCTGGAGCACCTGCAGATCCTGCGGCTGCTGGAGATCCCCCGGGGGCTGGTGGTGCTCACCAAGTGCGATCTGGCAGAAAGCGACTGGATCGATCTGGTGGAGGAGGAAGTGCGCGAGGCCCTGCGCGGCAGCTTCCTGGAGCAGGCGCAAATCCTGCGGGTTTCGGCCCGGACCCAGGAAGGCATCGAGGGGCTGAAGCGGGCCCTGGCCGAGCAGCTTCTTCGCAGCCCGGGCAAGGACCCTTCGGGCCCGGCGCGCCTGCCCGTCGATCGGCATTTTTCACTGAGCGGTTTCGGTACCGTGGTCACAGGCACCCTGCTCTCGGGCAGCATCCGCCTGGGCGACGCCCTGGAGCTGCTGCCCGGCGGCCAGCCCCAGCGGGTGCGGGACATCCAGATCCACGGCCGCAAGGAAGAGCGGGCCCTGGCCGGACAGCGGGTGGCCCTCAACCTGGCCTCGCTGGATCGCGGCCTCATCGAGCGGGGCGCGGTGGTGGCCACCCCCGGCTTCTTCTGCGCCACGCAGCGCCTCGACGTGCGCCTGCAGCTGCTGGCCGAGGCGCCGCGCCCCTTGCGTTTTCGCGACCCGGTGCACTTCTTTCTGGGCACCGGCCGGGCCGTGGGCCGCGTCGCCCTGCTGGAGAGCGACGAGCTCAAGCCCGGCGCAAGCGCCCTTGCCCAGATCCATCTGGACCGGCCCATCCTCGCCCACCGCACCGACCGCTTCATCCTGCGCTCCTACTCCCCCATGACCACCATCGGCGGGGGGCTGGTCATCGACAGCGCGCCCCCCAAGCACCGCCGGTTTCGCCCCGAGGTGATTCAGAGCCTAAAGGAGCTGGAGTCGGGGGAGCAGGGATTCGTCCTGCAGAAGCTCCAGAGCCTGGGCTGCGTCAAACAGAAGGATCTGGAGAAGCTCACGGGACTCTCCCCCGAAAGGCTCGGCGCCATCCTTTCCCGTCTTTCGGCCCTGGGCAAGGCGACGCTCATGGGGCCCCAGTGGGTGGAGGCCTCGGCCCTTCGCTCCATCCGCGCAAGGGTTCTGGATCTGACGAAGCAGTACCAGACGGATCACCGCCTGCTGCCCGGCATCCCCCTGGCCACCCTCAAGAGCGCCCTGCCGCAGAGCCTCGGCCAGAAGGCCTTCGACGCCGTCCTGGACGGGCTCTGCGACGAGAACCGGGCACAAAGGCGCGCCGAGGTGCTCTGCACCTCGGGCTGGGCTCCCAGCCCCGACGAGGGGGACCGGGGCCCCATCGAGGCCATCGAGCAGGCCTACCTCGCGGGCGGGACGCTTGCCAAAAACCGCAATGAGGAAATGGCACGGCTGGGCTTCGAGGCCCTGCCCGTGGAGAACTATTTCGCCTACCTCTGCGCGAGCGGGCGCCTGGTGCGCCTCAACGAGGAGTCCTACCTCCACCGCAGCGCCTACGAGCAGGCCACCGACAGGCTGGTGGAGCACTTCCGCCACAACGAGACCCTCAGCCTGGCCCGGTTCCGCGATCTCATCGGCAGCGCCCGCAAGCAGACCCAGGCGCTGCTTGAGCACTACGACGAACTCAAGTACACTCGCCGCTCCGGCGACGAGCGCCTGGCCTGGAAACTGCCCGAACCCGAAACGGAGGAGCCCCATGGGGACTGAAAAAATCCGACTCACGGCCCTGTCCAAGAGCTCGGGCTGAGCCGCCAAGCTCGGTCCCGAGACCCTGGTTCAGGTGCTGAGCCGGATGCCGAAATTTACCGACCCCGCCCTGCTCTCCGCCGCCATCCCCTTTGCCGACGCGGGCGTCTACCGCATCAGCGACGAGCTGGCCCTGGTGCAGAGCCTCGACTTCTTCACACCCGTGGTGGACGATCCCTACCTCTACGGGCAGATCGCCGCGGCAAACTCCCTCTCCGACGTCTTCGCCATGGGGGCCAGGCCGCTGACCGCCATGAACATCGTCGCCTTCCCCGCCTGCAGCCTGGGCCCCGAGGTGCTGGCCGAGATTCTGCGGGGCGGGGCCGACAAGGTGCTGGAGGCCGGCGCGGTCATCGTGGGGGGCCACTCGGTGGAGGATGCCGAGCCCAAGTACGGCCTCTCCGTCACCGGCCTCGTGCACCCCGACCGCCTGCTCTCCACCGTCGGCGCCCGGCCCGGCGACGCCCTGGTCCTCACCAAAGCCCTGGGCACGGGGCTGCTCACCACGGCCCTCAAGGGTGAGGTGCTGGATGAGGCCGAGCTCGATGAGGCCGTCGCGGGCATGTGCCGCCTCAACAAGGCCGCCTCCGAAGCCGCTCTTGCGGCCGGGGTGAACGCCTGCACCGACATCACCGGCTTCGGCCTGGTGGGCCACGCCCTGGAGATGGCCGAGGCCAGTCTCTGCCGCCTGGAAATCGATCTCGCCGCCCTGCCCGCCTACCCCCGGGCCCTGGAAATGGCGGATCTGGGCCTGCTGCCCGAGGGGGGCCACCGCAACCGCAAACACTACCTGCCCCGGGTGGAGGGCAGCGAGGGCGCACCGGCTGCCCTCAGCGATCTGCTCTGCGATCCCCAGACCTCGGGCGGCCTGCTGCTCAGCGTCGCTCCCGAGCGACTTTCGAGGCTGCTTTCGCTGCTGGCAGCAGGAGGGGACAGGGCGACGGTCATCGGCCGGGTGAGCGACGAAGCGGGTGCGGGACTGATAGTTCATTGAATCGCCTTTACATTTTTTGATGCGCTTCTATCCCCTCCCCCAGCGGGGGAGGGCTGGGGAGGGGGCTCCTGTTCAGCGAGAGCCGCACGTTCCCATGGTCTTCGATAACGATAAAAATCTTTTCATTCCAGAACCATTGCCGCCGAAACTCCTGGCTGCGGCTCGTACCCTGCGACAAAACATGACGGATGCGGAATTGCTTCTCTGGTCACTGCTGAGAAGACAACAACTGGGAGGATTTCGGTTCCGCCGACAACATCCATTCGGCAATTACATTCTCGATTTTTACTGCTGCAATGTTCACCTTGGGATCGAACTTGACGGCGGGCAGCATAACGCCCCCGGTCAGCGCGCCCTCGATCAGCGGCGCACCGAAGAACTGTCCCTGAGCGGCATTTGCGTCCTTCGATTCTGGAATTCGGAAGTGTTCAACAACACGGTAGAAGTGTTACAAAAAATTTACGACTCAGCAGTCAACTGCCTCGAACAGCCCCCCTCCTGACCTCCCCCCGCTGGGGGGAGGAACCTTAGGTCAGCGGATCGCTCATTAACTGATTATATATGGAGCCCCCATGCTCAGTTTTGCCGACGCCCGTACGAAAATCCTCGAAAACATCGCTCCCATCGACACCGAGATGGTCCCTCTGGCCCAGGCCGGCGGCCGCATCCTCGCGCAAGCCCTCTTCGCCCCCTGGGATCTGCCCCTCTGGGACAACTCGGCCATGGACGGCTTCGCCGTGCGCTTCGCCGACTGCGCCGCAGGGGCGACGCTGGGGCTTTCCGGCTACATCCCGGCGGGCAAGGCCGCCTCCCAGGCGCTTGCGCCTGGATGCGCCATCAAGATCATGACGGGCGCTCCCATCCCGCCGGGCTGCGACTGCGTGGTGCCCCTGGAAGACGCCACGCAGGAGGGCGAGACGGTGCGCATCGATCGCCCCGTCAAGGCCGGACAGCATCTGCGCTTTCGCGGGGAGGACATTCGGGAAGGGGCCGAGGTGCTCGCCGCCGGGACCCGGCTTCGGGCGGCGGAAATCGGCATGCTGGCGGGGCTGGGGCAGGTGCAGGTGCGGGTCTTCAGGCGTCCCAGGGTGGCCGTTCTGGCCACGGGCGACGAGCTGGTGGAGGTGGGAGAGCAGCTGCGCGAGGGCTGCCTCATCAACTGCAACTCCCTGGCTCTGGCAGCAAGCCTGCAGGAGATGGGCTGCGAGCCGGTGCTGCTGGGCATCGCCCGGGACGATCGGGAAAGCCACCGGGAGAAGCTTCGCGAGGGCCTTGTGGCCGACGCCCTCATCACCTCGGCGGGCGTCTCCGCCGGGGACCGGGATCTGGTGAAGGACGTGCTGGAGGAGCTGGGAACGAACATACTGCTCTGGAAACTGGCCATCAAGCCCGGCAAGCCCTTCGCCTTCGGCCTGCACGGCAAGCTCCCCGTCTTCTGCCTGCCGGGCAACCCCGTGGCCACCCTGGTGACCTTCGAGGTGCTGGCCCGCCCCGCCCTGCTCAAGCTCGCCGGGCACCGCCGCTGCCTTTCGCGGCCGGTGCGGGCAACCCTCACCGAGGAGTTCCGCAAGAAGAAGGGTCGCCTCAACTTCACCCGGGTGCGCCTGCGCATGGAGGAAGGCCGCTACCTGGCGGGCACGGCAGGCATGCAGAGCTCGGCCATCCTGAGCAGCCTCTCCGCCGCCGACGGCCTGGCCATGCTGAGCGCCGAGGGGGAAATTTTCAAAGCCGGTGAAGAGGTGGATGTGCACCTGCTGGGCTGCGGCGCCCTCTCGGAGGAGGACTGATGCCGGGGATCTGGGAAATCCTGCTGCTGGCGGGGCTGGCCTGTTTTCTCTTCGGCGCGAGAAAGCCCGAGGACATCGCCCGGCTTTCGGGGCGCCTGTTCAAGATGCTGCGGGAGCTGCAGGGGAAATTGGGGATGCTGGGGAGGTTTTTTCGGAAGTGACGAAGGGAGCGAAGCGGAAAAGGGGGGGGGTCCAGCCCTCCGGCCTGCCCCCTTATCTCCAGCGGAATCTGTTCTGCCCGCTTATGCGTATGTTGAGCAAAAGGATGGGCTGGCTCGTCTGCGACGGCACCCAGTAGAGGACGACAAAATTTCGTGCCCCGGCATCGATGATGTACTGCCGGACCGTGATGGTCTTCCCCTTGACCGAGCGCCTCTTGGCCAAACCGATATGCTTGTTGGCGGAAATGTTGTCCGTCATTTCCTTGTATCCGGCGTACATGCGATCCACAAAGCGGGTAGCTCCCTTGTTCGCGTATTCCTCAAGAAACGCTTTCAACTGACGGCCGAACAAGGGGGTCGCGATGACTTCTCTCGCCATACCGCTACTTAGTTTCTGCTCAGCTCTGCCGCCCTGCTTCGGGCAGCGGCAAACATGGAATCTATCTCCTCGGAAGTGACATGAACCCCGGTCAGCTCGTATTCTTCCCAGGCATCGAGCGCGTCGGCTTCAAACTGCAGCTCGGCTTCCGCCTCCTCGATGGCGGGCAGCCCGATGGAAACAAGGGTCGCGGCCATGGGGCGCCCCAACTTGCGGGACAGACTCTCAAGGCGAGCGATAAATTCCTCATCCACCCTTAAATTCAACTGTTTCGTCATCACGGAACCTCCCTTCACGGCCACGATATCACAGGCTAGCACAAGCTACAACGCAGCGTCCAAGCCCCCATCCGCTCCCCTTCTTCGCCCCCCTCGGTCCCCCCTGTAAAACAGGGGGGAAGGGAGCGTAGCGGAAAGGGGGGTTGTCTGCCCCTCCAGCCCTCCAGCCCTCCAGCCCTCCAGCCTGCCTTACATATCTTCGGATTGAGCCCTTTCACTTTCGCGAGGATGTGCAGACCCATGCCGTTGGGAAAGAGGCCCCGCACCTCAAAGCTCAGCTCCCGGGGAGCGCTGTAGTTCATGATGCGGGCATACTCGAAGACGGGGCGCAGGTCTGTGAAGCCTCCGCCCTCGTAAACCTCCTGCGCCTGGGGAGGGCGGCGGAAGCGGTCGAAGGCGTTCTGGAGCACTTTTAAGGGGATCAGGCCTCTTCGCTGATGTGGCGGATGGCGTCGAAAATCACCTCGTTGTAGCACTCCTGGCAGAGGGCGTGGGCGATCTCGGGGATCTTCACCAGCGACTTGACGAAGCCGAAGCGCAGCTCCCGGGGCAGCACGGCGATGTAGGCCACCAGGTTCTTCTCCCGCGTCAGCGGCAGCTCCTCGTCCCCCTCCAGGCAGAGCAGCAGCTCGCTCATGGTGGCGGCCTGCACGTCGTCGCGCTGTACGGCGGCCTGAGCGGCAACCGCTTCCCAATCGTCCAGAATCTGCACCGCGCTCAAGGGCCGGGCCTCGCTGCTCCGGCACCAGCGCAGGAAACTCACCGCCGCCTCGCGCCCGATGACCCCGGCGTAGACCTCCAACTCCAGCTCGGCGGGGAAGCGGCAGCTGCTTCGCAGCCGGCTCACCATCTCCCAGCCCCGTTCGGAAGGCCCCCGGGGGACGTCCATGGCGGCGGTCTCGGTGGAGAGCATCCGGGGGTTGCCCCCCAGAAACTGCTGCACCTCGGCGTCGAGCTGCCTGGCGCGGGCGTACTTGGCCCAGCAGTCGTAATCCGTCTCCACGAACAGCAGCACCATGCGATCGACCAGGGCCCGGTCCGGCGGCACCATCTGATAGCTGCCGTCGGACGGGTTGATGGTCACCACCACCTTGTGCCTGGCATCGAGCTGATGGGTATGCAGAGCCCGGCTCTGCCCCTCGGCGGGGGGCTCCACAAACTGGAAGATGGCCTGGAGGCAGTCCTCCTGCTGGGCCCGGTTGAGCTCGTCGCAATGCACCAGGGTCGGCTCCGAATCCCCCGCAGGCCACCAGGAGGGGCGCGACCAGCGCATGGTGTCCCCTTCACGGAAAGGAATGTCCACCAGATCCCCCACCTCCATCTGCCCCAGCCGCAGCGGGACGTAACGGTAGCCGATCTCCCGGCAGACCTGCACGACTCCGGCGGTCTTGCCCACCCCCCGGTGCCCCACCACGCAGGGCGTCAGGTCCGTCTTGGTGAGGATCTCCCGCAGCACGATCTTCATCTGCTCCACATTCATGAGCGTTCCGGCCCCTTTCTCATCCATCCAACGTTCATTTCAAAAAGGATAACGGCTGGCGAAGTCCAAGTCCACAGCCGGGAAATGCGTTGTCGCAGCTCCGTCGCGGCACCCGCTCCGGCTGTCGCAGCCGCGACATGGATGAGACGTCGCAAGAAATGACCGAACAGCCGCCCCAAACGTAACATGCCGTAATAACTGCACTTATCAGAAATAGAATATCGGCACCAAGCTTGATTTGAGAGAGGGGCAGCAAATCAACCCCAACCGACGAAAAAGGAGGTAGACGATGTTGGCAGCACTGGATCTTTTCAGGGAAATGGACCACTTCCGCAGGGATCTCAATCAGTTTTTAAGAAATGCCGAACCCGGAAACCTGCTCGCTCCCGTGGCCGGCTGGCCCGCGGCCAACATGAAGGAAACACAGGACGGGCTGGTGCTTGAACTTCAGGTTCCCGGCATCAACCCCGAGGAGCTGGACATCAGCGTGAAGCAGGGCAGCCTGACGGTCACCGGTGAGCGCACCCTGGAGGAAGCAGAAAACCGCACCTGGCACCGCCGCGAACGCGGCTTCGGCAAGTTCAGCCGTACCTTCGAACTGCCCGCCGAGGTGGACACGGACAAGGTGAGCGCCGCCTTCAAGGACGGCATCCTCCGCGTGAAGCTGCCCAAGGCCGAGACAGCAAAGCCCAAGCGCATCGAAATTTCCATGGCCTGAACCGAACAACGAAACCATCAAGAAACGACAACGGGAGGAAACGATGAAAGACAAGGAACTCGCCACCAGAGAAGACAACCTCAGCACCCGGGAAACCACCCGCGCCAGAGAGAGGTTCGTCACCCCCAAGGTCGATATCTATGAAACCAGTGAGGGCCTGATCCTCATGGCCGACATGCCGGGTATCGAGAAAAACAAACTCAACATCAGCCTGGAGAAGGGCATCCTGACCATCGAAGGACGGCAGGACAACGGAGAAGACGCGAACTATGTCTTCAGGGAATTCGCCCCCGTGGGCTATTACCGCCGCTTCGAGCTGCCCGCCGAGATCGATCAGGATCGCATCGAGGCCAACCTCAAGGGCGGCGCCCTGACCTTGAGGCTGCCCAAGGCCGCCAAGGTGCTTCCCAAGAAGATCGAGATCAAGGCCGCCTGAACCGGGCACAAGAGAGGCCGTCCCCGCGGGGGCGGCCTCTCTTGTGCGTTACCAGTGATTCCTCACTGCCTATCCGCAGACCCCGCAGCGCCGGCAACCGGGCACGCAGCGCGGCGTCAGCCTGCCCGCCAGGGCGTTCTCGTATTCCCGCCGGAGATAATCCCGCCGCACGCCGTTGTCGATGCATTCCCAGGCAAAGGCCTCGTCCCTCTCCCGGGTG
>Ga0214472_10006109_pt1 | contig 12629 bp, 12 predicted proteins | sample RVTome_6_FD_207662 | JGI IMG/M metagenome (GOLD analysis project Ga0214472, IMG submission 207662) | Soil microbial communities from uranium-contaminated site in the Upper Colorado River Basin, Wyoming, United States - RVT140D175 | ecosystem: Environmental > Terrestrial > Soil > Contaminated >... | reverse complement strand
TAACGACAGCTCCCTTCACTTTTTTTTCAATGCACTGTTCAAGGACCTCCGGCACAAATTCAGCTCGAACAGCAATAACCGCCAGATCAACTTCACCCTCTATGGCATCAAGGGACGGATACACCTTCTCGCCCCGAATCATACCTCCGCGGGGATTCACGGGATACACGTCAACAGGGAAACGCAGGAGGTTCTTGTTATAAATTACATTAGCCGGGTGCCTCTCATTGGAAAGGGAGATGCCGCACACCGCCAGACTTTTTGGCGCCAACAGAGGTTTTAGATTCATGCAGTATCCTTATTCACTCTTTAAAACCTGCACCTTCAAAAGGTTGGTCGTCCCATAAGAGGAAATTGGACTGCCCATGGTGATCACAACCGTATCACCGTCTTTTAAAATTTCCTGCTTCAGTAGCAATTTTTCAGTTGCCGCAATAAGTGCTTCGGTGTTTTCGGTACACTCCACTAGAAATGACTGGATACCGAAGAAAATGGTCAACTGGCGCCGCACCTTTTCAAAAGGGGTTATTGCAAAAACCGGGGCAAATGGTCTTTTTTTTGAAACCAGGGCTGCCGTTCCTCCGGTCTGCGTGAAAGCAACTATGGCTCTGGCATTGATTTCCTGGGATACCTGGCAAGCGGCCTGACCAATGGCTTCCGATATGGTGGAGTGCTGGCCGTTCGACTGAAAAGAAGGCTGACAGAATTCTGCCGACAATATTGTACATTCAACTTCCATTGCTATCCGAGTGAGAAAGACAACTGCTTCTGCGGGATATAGCCCTATTGCCGTCTCACCCGAGAGCATCACGGCATCGGTTCCATCAATGATCGCATTTGCCACATCAGAGGTTTCGGCCCTTGTTGGTATCGGCTTGCCAATCATACTCTCGAGCATTTGCGTAGCAGTGATGACCGGTTTTCTTGCTCTGTTGCACTGGCGGATCAGTTCTTTCTGGATAAGCGGTACCTTCTCGGGCCGCATTTCCACCCCAAGGTCGCCCCGGGCAATCATGATTCCATCTGCCTCAGCCAAGATGTCCTGAAAATGAGCAACCGCCTCAGGTCGTTCAATCTTGGCAATCACTTTTATCTCTTTTGATTTTTTTAAGAGCAAATCTTTCAGTAATTTTATATCTGAAGCTTGCCTGACAAACGAAAGGGCCAGAAAATCAAAGTCATTTTCAAGGGCAAAATCAATATCGATGAAATCCTTGTCCGTCAGGGGAGGCGTTGAGATATTGGTGTTCGGCAGATTAATGCCTTTGTGGTTTTGTATGATCCCGCCGGTCAAAACCCTGCAGAGCACCTTGTCCCCTTTTATTTCCTCAATCTTCAACTCAATACTTCCGTCATCAATAAAGATTGACTCTCCGGGAGTGACGTCACTTGCGAATTCCTTATAATTCACCGGCACGGCATCAACCAGTTCGGTACCCATATCCGAGGCCAGAACCAGCTTCTGGTCGGCTACTACCTTCATCGCACCATTTTTCAGAAGGCCGGTACGAATTTTGGGTCCCTGCAGGTCTGCCATCACCCCTATAACTTTATGGTGTTTCCGGGCCAACAGGCGGATGCGTCTCATCTGCTCCGCTTTTTCATTATTGTTACCGTGGGAAAAATTAAGCCGGAAGATATCAACCCCTTTTTCCATGAGTTCGGCAAGGCGACAATCGTCCGCACATGCGGGGCCGATGGTGGCGATTATTTTAGTTCGGCACCGTTTATGTACGTTTTCCATGTGCCTTTCTCAGCTGATCCAGTTCTTCAAGCAGGTCTATGATGACCGCCACCCCAGGGAGATTGACCTGCAAATCTCTCTGCAGGCGAAGAGCAATCTGCACTCGTTTCACATCATACCCATGAAAGAGCCAATTTTTCCTGGAAGGGCCGCGAGGAGAAATAATACCCTCTTCCACCATTTCATTGATCTCCTCCCGGCTGACGCGACAGAGCTCACAGAGTTCATCGAAGGTGACCCGCAGGGATTGATTCAGGACAATAACATCAATTTTCATACACTTCCCCGATCTTCATGTTCAATTGCCGGCGGTCGCTCGCGGATTCATCGGTAACTCTTCAGCCATACGCTTATAGAATTCTTTCGCCTTCTTTGTGTCGGCCCGGGGAATAACCACCTTGAGAACCACATACTGGTCTCCGGGCGGCTTTCCTGGAATTCCCTTGCCCTTCAGCCTGAGTTTCCTCCCGCTCTGAGAGTTGGCCGGAATTTTCATCTCCACGGAGCCTCCCAGCACCGGGACGGAAATCGTCGCGCCCAGTGCCGCTTCCCATGGAGTAAGAGCCAGATCATAGATAATATCCCGCCCATCAAATCGAAACAACGGGTGGGGGTTAAAAACAATTTCAATATACAGATCACCTCGGCTTCCTCCTCCCACTCCGGCGCCTCCCTGTCCGGGCAATCTGATTCGCTGCCCCTCACGAACCCCCTGGGGAATTTTGACATTCAAGGTATGAGGCCGAATGACGAGGCGACCGGTTTGCCGGTCAATATCGGTGCTTTTCAGGCTTATGGTTCTGGTCGTGCCGTGGAAAGAGTCTTCAAGGTCAATGGCAATCTTTGCATGATGATCTTCTCCGCGGCTTGAGAAGCGGCTTCTATAACTCTCTGCCGCCGGACGACCACCCAACCCGCCGAACAACTCCTCAAAAAAATCACTGAAATCGGCCTCTCCGCCGGCAAAGGCAGGACCGCCGGAAAATTCAAAACCCGCATCCCAATTAGGCGGCGGCCGAAAGTCCTGGCCCTCTTGCCACTGAGAGCCAAGATTGTCGTAAGCTGCCCGTTTTTCAGGATCCTTCAGTACCGCATAGGCTTCGCCGATCTCTTTAAAGTGAGCTTCCGCCTCAAGGCTCTTGTTAACATCGGGATGATATTTCCTGGCGAGTTTGCGGTAGGACCGCTTGATCTCTTCCTCGGAAGCCCCTCTCTCAAGTTCTAATATCTGGTAATAATCTTTATATTGCATCTTATGTTTTGATTAGACACACAAAATAGCATCTATTTCTTGTGGCAATCCTTGCAAGAGGTGGGGCCTGTTTTTTTACCTTGCGCGATCATTTCTTTATGACAATTTTTGCACATGTCCATGACCTCTTTTTTTGGCAATTTGCCTTCGGATTTCAATCTTTCAATAGCCATGGCAGCCTTGCCAAAAAGATCATGGCAGGGTTTACAGTCGACAAAAATTCCTTGGTGACGGCCATGCGGAAAGGTGACTGAACCTGTGCTTCCCCCTTCCAAGATAATCGTTTCCGCTCCTTTGCTGTCGTCATCGCCGGCGGCAGCGCTGCCGGCGATCAATAAAGGAATACAGAGAAACAGTATGCTGAAACATGTGCGGGTTTTCATGTCCTAACCTCCTTTTGGTTGAATGGGTGGGGAAATCAATATCAAAACCAGCCTTTCCTTTTGAAAATCATCATCATGCCGAAGCCAACCAGAGCCATGAGGATGAGGGCAAACGGATATCCGAAGTACCAGTCGAGCTCGGGCATGTTCAGAGGACTTTTTGCCGTATTGAAATTCATGCCGTAAATACCGGCAATCAAGGTCAGGGGTATAAAAATTGCCGCAAAAATGGTCAACACTTTCATGACCTCGTTCATCCGGTTGCTGATCGATGAGAGATATATTTCCACCATGCTGGACAGCATATCCCTGAAGGTTTCCACCGTATCAATAACCTGAATCGTATGGTCATGAAGATCCCGCAGATAGACCATTATGGCGTCCGACACCAGATCCACCTCTTCGCGCTGCAAGGTGCTGATCACCTCGCGAAGCGGCCATACCGCCTTGCGCATGAGAATCATCTCTCGTTTGAAAAAATGGATGCGTCGCAGCATTTCAGGAGTTGGCGCGTTAAGGAGATTCTCTTCCAGCTGGTCAATCTCCTCGCCGACCTTCTCCAACACGGAAAAATAGCTGTCAACCACCGAATCAAGCAAGCTGTAGGCCAGATAATCATGCCCCATCCTTCTTATCCTGCCACGGCCGGTCTTGAGCCGTTCGCGCACCGGATCAAAAATGTCGCCGGGTTTTTCCTGAAAGGTAAGAAGAAATGCGGTGCCCAGGACAATGCTGACCTGCTCCGTAGTCACTTCATGCTTCACGACATCATAGCTGTGCATCCGGAGCACCATATACACGTATTCATCATGCACGTCGATTTTCGGCCTTTGGGTGGTATTTAAAACATCTTCAATAATGAGGGGATGCAGGCCGAACGCCGCCCCGATTCGGCTGATGGTCTCCGTATCATGCAGTCCGTCTATGTTGATCCAGCTTATAGACGGCGTATCTTTATAGATGAAACACTCTTCCAGCGATGCAGGAGTTGATTGCCGTAAATTATTTTCATCATAATCAATAATCGTTATCGAAACGCGATCAACCCTCTGCTCGCCCACATAGACGGAAGATCCGGGCGGCAGCCCCGCCTTCCGCGACGAACTCTTCAGTAGGGAAAACATGGGCGTTTTTTTCATCACATCAAAATACGAATCAAGTTTCTTCATTGAGCAATACCTTTCGTAACTTGTTTTCTCGCAACAATTCAGCCGCTATCCAAGTGCCTTGGCATAAAACTTTTGGGTATACTCTTTCACCATCCGGCGAGCCGAAAAATGAGATCCTGTCCGACGGATAGCATTTTTCATAATCCGCACCCAACCCAGGGGAATGCCGTCTTCCGAAGTCTCGTAGTAGAGAGGCATAATTTTTTCTTCAAGGATCCGATAAATGTCAGAGGAATCTGTGAAATTTCGGTCTCCGGCAATCGGCTCTCCGCCAAAGGCCCAGCCGTTGTCCCCGGTATAGCCTTCAAGCCACCAGCCGTCAAGAATGCTCAGGTTCGGCACCCCGTTAAGCGATGCCTTCATGCCGCTGGTGCCGCTTGCTTCCATGGGAGGAATGGGACTGTTCAGCCAAACATCGACTCCATGCACGATATACTGGGCCAGCTGCTCGCCATAATCCTCCACGAAGGCAATACGCCCGGCAAACTCCGGATCTTTGGCAATGGTGACTATTTTCTGCAAGATCATCTTGCCGGGATGATCATCGGGGTGGGCCTTTCCCGCAAAAATTATCTGCAATGGCCTCCAGCGGTTTTTGAGCATTTTTTTCAGCCGTTCGATGTCCTGGAAAATGAGATCAGCCCGCTTATAGGTGGCAAAGCGCCGCGCGAAACCGAGAGTCAAAACGGAGCTATCAAGCATGGCGCCGCCGGCAATTACCATGGAAGGATTGATACGATCCTGCGACCAGCGTTGACGTGCGCGCTCCACGATGACGTCGAACAGTTTAATCTTCAACCAGACATGGGTTTTCCATAATTCCTCATCCGGGACGGTATCTATGCTCTCCCATAGAGATGACTCGTCATGCCTTTGCAGCCACCCTTCCGGCATATGTTTGTTCAACAGGAGCTCCATCTTGGGCTCAATCCAGGTCGGCACATGCACCCCGTTTGTGATACCCTCAATAAAACCGTTGGCAGTCGATCCATCGCCCCACAGGTTTTGCCACATGGTATTGGCTACTTCGGCGTGTTTGCGGCTGACGCCGTTTTTGAATTTTGAAAGGCGCAGGGCAAAAGCGGTCATATTAAAGCCATTTTGTTCATTGCAACAGGTACCAAGCCTCAGAAACATCTCACGATCCATTCCTAAGGACTCCCAATGTCTGCTGAAATATTTTTCGATCAGAGGAAAAGGAAATACATCATGGCCGGCCGGTACAGGGGTATGGGTTGTGAATACTGTCGTGTCTCGAACCTTCTGAAGCGCTTCTTCCAAGGAGAGGCCTTCAGCCCTTCGATCTCTGACTCTCTCCAGCAATGAAAAGGCGGCATGCCCCTCATTGAGATGGACAACTGCATGCTCAATTCCCAGGACCTGAAGGACTTCCGCTCCGCCTAAGCCGAGAACAATCGATTGGCGCAGGCGCTGTTCAATCTCACCGGCATACAGCCTGGCGCTTATTCCCCTGTTCCACGGATCGTTCTCTTCAATATCGGTATCAAGCAGGTACAGGGGGACGCAGCCGACAGCGACCCTCCAGACCGCGACATAGATAGGCGGCTCTATGACAGGCACCCGGACAATCATAGGCCTGCCGTTGTCATCAACCACCCGTGCAATAGAAGCGGCTTCTCTATCCAATCGAAATTGAAGGCTTTCCTGCCAGCCCTCGGCGTTGACCCGCTGGCTGACATACCCCTCGGGATACATGAATCCGACAGCCACTAAAGGAATATTCAGATCACTACATTCCTTGAGATAGTCACCGGCCAGAAACCCCAAGCCCCCGGCATAAAAAGGCAATGAATGATGCAGCCCGTATTCTGCAGAAAAATAAGCCACGACAGGAGAGTCGTGAGGGCAATTATTATTCAGCAGAGAACACACGTTGGCCTCCATATACTGCCTGAATTGCGATAACACTGAGTCATATTGGGCAAGAAACTCTGCATCCCGGCTCGCGGCGGCAAGAAGATCAACCGGTATTTCTCTCAGCATCTTGTCCGGGTTGTGAATACTTTCCTTCCAACGGCGCCGATCCAATATTTTAAAAAGCATCCTGGCAGCCGGATGCCAACTCCACCAGAGGTTTTCGGCAAGTTCTCCCAAACCGGCTATTCGTTCCGGAAGGTTGGGAAAGATATTATTCGTAACATTCATACTTAATCCTTCGTATTTGACCGAATTTCACTGCCGATTCGGCTTCTCCCCGCTAGTTCACGGCGGCGGGTGAAACCTGTTGTCCGTTTGTTTGAAAACCTAATAATAGATGTCTCTTGCAGCCCTGCCGGGCTCTTTGATTTTTTCTGGTAACCGTTTCACGGTAAAAACCACCATTACCTTTCAGCACTGGCGCTTTGCAGTTTTTCCAGGATTTTCAGTTCAATCGGCTTACTCGCCTCTCCAAAATATAGGGTCTGATGCGGAAATGGGATTTCGATATCGTTGGCATCGAAGGCCAGCTTTATCCTCCTCAGATACTCGCGGCCCACCTGCCATTGGCTGATCGGCTTTGTTCTAATGCGGCCTTTAATCACCACGGCAGAATTGTCGAATTTGTCAACCCCGAAGATTTCAGGCTCTTCAAGCATCAGCGGCCCGATGATTTTATCATCCAGCAGGTCTCGACCGACCTGACGCATCACCTCGATCACGGCGTCGGTGTTTTCCTTGTAGGCCACGCCAATATCAAAAACATAGGCGGACCATTCGTTGGTGAGATTGCTCAAAGTATTGATGGTGCCGTTCGGGAAAATGTGGACAATGCCGCCCAAATCGCGCAGTACGATGGTTCGGAAGTTGATTCGCTCAACAAGTCCGCCGGTACCGTTTATAATCGCTACGTCTCCGACCCGCACCTGGTTTTCCAGTATGATAAAGAACCCGGAAATCACATCACGCACCAGATTCTGAGCCCCGAAACCCACAGCAAGGCCGAGGATTCCCGCACTGGCCAAAACCGGTCCTACTTCGAATCCCAATTGTTTGAGAACCACCAGCACCACCGTTGCCCAAAGGGCAAGATGGGTTCCCTGGCGGACCAGCCTGATAATGGTCTCCACCCGTTTGGCCGACTCGCTTGGGGGCTCCCCCTCCTTGCGGCTGTTATAGATTAACCGGGCTTCAAACCTCTGTAGAATTTTTTGTATGACCAACATTGCCGCCCAGGCAATTAACAGAATCAGAAAGATCTTGAAGCTGGTGACAATAATAATTTCCCAATCTATGTTTTTGATGAACTCATTGAGTATCTCCATTGGTCTTCCCCAGTTATTTTTTCTCATTATCTCTCATGGTATGGGCAGAATGCTCTAAAAGTCAAATTAATTTAGCGCGTTTTGCTAATTGCCCTCATCAAAAATTGATTTGACTTTTTATCGTATCTTAACGATGATCGAGCTATGTTTTGCTGTTTATTTATTGCGATTCTGGGTGCTTGCGCCACGAACGACCAGCCTCGCGTATGAGCTGGAATGCCAGTCATAATTGATACAGCCTTTCCGCGAACATCGAATGCAATTGTTTGCCGGAGCATGACTTTTTGTGTTTGCCGCCTGACTTAATAAAGCTGAGTTGAGCAGCTCGCCTGCTCGTACGAAACTTATGCCCTTGCGATATAAAAAGCAAAGGCGCCGCGCAACCTCTCCGAGATTTATGACCAAACAAACTTACACAAGACATCTGGTGGCGCGGCAGAAAAAATGGTGACCTTATGGTCCTGATTGCCTATCTGCTTACTGAAAACCGGGAGTGGGAGGACAGCGAAATCCGCATCCTGCGGGTGGTTGAAAATGAAGCTGGAAAAGAGCCCTCAAAACTGGCTCTGCCTTGCAACAAAGTTCATTTCCGGACAGGCACTAATCAACATGTGATACATTTGGAGGCAAAATGAACTTCAAGCTCATCTTCAGTTTAATTCTTGTTGGTCTCGCCGTTTTGTTTGTTATCCAGAATGTTGCCGTCGTCGAAATCCAATTTCTCTTGTGGTCTTTTTCTCTGTCGCGGGCCTTTTTGATTTTCTGTGTATTAGCCGTTGGTATCCTTGTAGGCTGGCTCATGCACAGTTACGCCGTTCATAAAGAAAAAAGAGATGCAACAAATTTTTCTCTGTCGGACAAAATGGATCATGGACCGAAAAGATGAATTTTTTTGAATTCTTAGAAACATGGACCAAAAGGCAAATTGCCCTTGCGGGGTTTTTTCTTGTCTGCGCTATCGGTATTGGTGATTTTTTAGCCGGTCCCCAGCTATCCACCTCAATTTTTTATGTTGTCCCTGTCGGGATATGCGCCTGGCATGGCAACCGCCGAATGGCTTTTGTCGCCGCTCTCATTTCGGCTTTTGTATGGCTTGTCACCGACATCGCTTCGGGCCAATCCTACAGCCATTCATTTATCCTTTACTGGAACGGCTTGTCGAGACTTGGGACATTTATAATCATCGCCTATTTATTATCCAGATACCGCTTCCAACTTGCTGTGGAAGAAAAACTGGCGGCCACCGATCCTTTGACCGGAGCCTTAAACAACCGGGCCTTTTACGAAAAGGTCGAAGGGGAGATCGAACGTTCCAGGCGTTTTCATCATCCCTTCTCTGTCGCCTATATCGACCTGGATAATTTTAAAAGCGTAAATGATACCATGGGACATATAAAAGGTGATTTATTGCTGCAAAAGATTGTTGGAGTGATGACATCAAATACGCGGGTAATTGATGTCGTTGCCCGACTCGGCGGAGATGAATTTGCCATCTTGTATCCGGAGACAGGTGTTTCGGCTGCGCAGGAGGCGGTTAGTAAATGGCAGTCCGTATCATTAGCAGCCATGCGGACCGAAAATTGGCCGATAACATTCAGTATTGGAGTTTTGACCTGTGAAGAGCCGCCGGACAGCGTAAAGCAAGTGATAAACATTGCCGACGGCCTGATGTATTCCGTCAAAAAAAGCGGCAAAAACAGAATCGCCTATGCAAGTCTTGAACAGGGAGTGCTCCGTGTTTTATGAGGCATAGAAAAAAAGCCGATTCACTGTTCGTTTAAAGCCTCATATAAAATCGTCTCAATGTGTCTCTTGCCATTTATGTTGATAGAAGGGGCGAAGAGCCTTACTTGCCGGAAAGAGGTACAATGAATTGAATGATTGTTTCCACGATCCCCTTGCGGATCAACATCACGGCTATTGCTACCAAAACGAGACTGGCAATTTTAGAGACAACCCTGGTTCCCGTTCTTCCCAGCCAATTTGTCAACGGCTCAGCAAACCAGAAAATTATCCCCGCCAGGCCGATATTCGTAACAACAGCCCCGGCGGTAACTATCACGCCGTGAACGCTGGCTAGAAGTATGCAGGTAGTGAGGACGGCTGGGCCGGTAATCAAGGGAATGCCGATCGGCACGGCCCCAAGGCTATCGGCATCTAGTTTTCTTTGCCGCTTTTCTCCCGTCAACAGGTCAGTAAGAGAAATGGTGATAAGCACTATGCCTCCCCCTATCATGAAATCGGATATCGTGATCCCTAAAAACAAGAGGAATTTCGAACCACCGAGCAAAAAAAGGATGGCAACAGCCGAGGCCGTGAAAACTGACTGCAGAATGACAAAACGTCTTCGCTGATCATCAAGCCCTTCCGTAAGCGAGACAAAAAGAGGAAGTATCCCAATGGCATCTACAGCAACAAAGAGCGGTACAAAACATAACCAGAATTCAGACATGATATCCATAGCGGTTACTTTTACCCGAGACGCACCGCGGCAAGCATGGAAAGAAACTACCGTCCTCCTCTGCCATTTACGGTGAGTTTTTCATTAAAATGGAGTACAATGATTTTTTACTATACCAATAAGGCAAAAATGTTGGTACTGGAAAACCTATAGAAACTTAAGTATTCAGCCTTGAGTTTGCATAAATTCTAGAGTATTTCAATTCCGGACCAGATTCATGCACTGTTGAACAGAGAAGTTTTAACTGTCCGAGTCCTAGAAATTGTATAATTTAATCAGAAGGAGGAAAAAGACCGTGTCCATCGCTGCACAAAAACTCTTTATTTCTGTTGCCACGCTCATCAGTTTCCCTGTCAACGCATGGGCGTCATCTGTCGAGGGAGCGCCTCTTGATCTTACCGGTAATTGGGTAGGCTATGCCTCTCTGGCGATTTTTGTTGTTGCGTACGCTTTGGTTATGGCTGAAGAGTTTACTCATTTACGTAAATCCAAACCGGTTCTGCTGGCCTCCGGTTTGATCTGGGGCTTTATAGCCTGGGTCTACACCAGTAATGGTTTCACTGATGCCGCGGAAATAGCGGTGCGCCACAACATACTTGAATATGCCGAGCTTTTTCTCTTTCTCCTGGTGGCGATGACCTATATCAATGCCATGGAGGAGAGGCGGGTCTTTGAGGCCTTACGGGTCAAGCTGGTTTGTGCCGGTTATTCCTTCCGCAAACTTTTCTGGATTACCGGCGCTCTCGCTTTTTTTATTTCACCGGTCGCCGACAACCTGACTACCGCTCTTCTCATGTGCGCCGTGGTCATGGCAATTGGCAAGGACAATGCTAAATTCGTCGGCTTGTCCTGCATTAATATCGTGGTGGGAGCGAATGCCGGAGGCGCCTTCAGTCCTTTTGGCGACATCACCACGCTCATGGTCTGGCAGAAGGGCATCATCGACTTCTGGACGTTTTTCCACCTCTTTATTCCCTCCGCCGTCAACTGGCTGGTACCCGCCTTTATCATGAGCTTTGCAGTGCCCAAGATTAATCCAACCCCTTGTGAAATAAATGTGACGATGAAGCGGGGCGCCGTTGTTGTCATGGTGCTCTTCTTACTCACCATATGCACTGCGGTCAGTTTTCACAACTTTCTCCACATGCCTCCAATGATGGGTATGATGACCGGCCTTGCTTATCTGAAATTCTTTGGCTTTTACCTGAAAAAAACCCACAAAAAGACCCTGGAAGAGAGAAGAAGGCGTCTGGGCGATCAAGATGAACAACTCGGTGATACTGTCGCCTTTGATATCTTCAGGAACGTGGCCCGAGCCGAGTGGGACACCCTGATGTTTTTCTATGGGGTCATCCTCTGTGTCGGCGGCCTTGGATTTATCGGCTACCTCGCCATGGTCTCCAATGTCATGTATACCGGTTGGGGCGCGACACCTGCCAATGTCATGGTGGGAGTGCTGTCCGCTATCGTCGATAATATTCCGGTGATGTTTGCCGTGTTGACCATGAAGCCCGATATGTCGACAGGGCAATGGCTTCTTGTCACCTTGACCGCCGGGGTTGGAGGCAGCCTGTTATCTATTGGTTCGGCAGCAGGAGTGGCTCTTATGGGTCAGGCCCGCGGCATGTACACATTTTTTGGCCACCTCAAGTGGATGCCGGTAATTGCCTTAGGGTACGTGGCAAGTATTTATGTCCATTTTCTGGTCAACGGTTCTCTTTTTGATAGCGTTCACCTATAAATGATTGAAGAAAAGATGATACAAGCCATTCGGAATCAAGCGTAATTGGAAGCGGCTCCTAAAAGGAGACAATATTTATTCTGACCGCCCAAGGCCTCGGCAAGAGGGTTGGGCGGTTTTTTTTATGGCGTGGAGTTTGCTCTTCCGGCCATTTCATGGGTGCAGGAAATATCACCCGCCAAAAAGCTTCCGGCCATCCGGAGCAACCAAAAGGAATATATGGATTTTAAGACCTTCAATTTTCACCCTTCAATAACCGCGGGAATCTCCGCGGCCGGCTATCAAACACCAACTCCGATTCAGAGAAAGGCAATCCCGGCAATTCTGCAGGGGCATGATATCATGGGATTGGCCCAGACCGGAACCGGTAAGACTGCCGCCTTTGTGCTGCCGATCCTGGAACGACTGCTCGGCGGCGGCAGAGGCTTTGTCAGGGCTTTAATCGTGGCGCCCACCCGGGAATTGGCCGAACAGATACATGATAATATTTGCAGCCTGGGGAAAAAGACCGGCATCCGAAGTATTTCGATCTACGGAGGGGTCAATATCAACCCACAAATCGCCAAGGTGTCACGCGGCGTCGAGATTATCGTCGCCTGTCCGGGACGTCTGCTCA
>Ga0214472_10006108_pt1 | contig 12635 bp, 15 predicted proteins | sample RVTome_6_FD_207662 | JGI IMG/M metagenome (GOLD analysis project Ga0214472, IMG submission 207662) | Soil microbial communities from uranium-contaminated site in the Upper Colorado River Basin, Wyoming, United States - RVT140D175 | ecosystem: Environmental > Terrestrial > Soil > Contaminated >... | reverse complement strand
CGCGGCCAAGAAGCCCGCGGCCAAGAAGCCGGCGGCCAAGAAGAAGAAGTAGCGTTAGTCAACGCGAAACTTCGAAGGAGGCGGGCCCGTCCCGCCTCCTTCGCATTTCCGGGTGCCCGACACCCGGTAGCCGATACCCGACCCGCGCCATCTGGCATCTGGCATCTGGCATCTGGCATCTGGCATCTGGCATCTGGCATCTACCATCCCCCGATGTCAGTCTCCTTCTGGATGAACCGACTGCAGCGTCCGCCGCGGCCCCGACTCGACGCCGATCGCGATGTCGACGTGTGCATCCTCGGGGCGGGCTATACCGGGCTGTGGAGCGCCTACTTCCTTGCCGCTGCCGATCCCGGTCTGCGCATCGCCGTCGTGGAGCGCGAGTACGTCGGTTTTGGGGCATCGGGGCGCAACGGGGGCTGGGCGGCTGCCGAGCTGGCCGGGATGGACCGGATGCTGGCCGATCCGGCGACGCGCCCGGGGATGGTGCGCACCTTTCGCCAGATGACCCGAGCCGTGACGGAAATGGGCGAGGTCGTCGCCGGCGAGGGCATCGACTGCGGTTACGCCCGCGGCGGCACAGTGGTGGCGGCGACTCGACCGCACCATGTGCCGTACCTCCAGCACTCGGTCGCCATCGCCCGCGATGCCGGAATCGGCGAGGAGGACGTCGCCTGGCTCGATCCGGCCGAGGCCGTGCGCCATGTCACCCCATCCCGCCTGTTTGGTGCCCTGTACACACCGCATTGCGCCGCGGTCGATCCGGCTCGCCTGGTGCTGGGCCTGGCTGCGGCGGTGGAGCGGCGCGGGGTCGCAATCTACGAACAGACGCCGGGGACGCCGGTTCCCGGGGGGGTGCGGACCCCTCTGGGAATGGTGCGCGCGGCCAAGGTGGTCCAGGCCGTCGAGGCCTACCGGACCGCACTGCCCGCACAGCGCCGCCGGGTGATCCCGGTGTACTCGTTGATGGTGATGACCGAGCCGCTCCCTGCCGAGGTGTGGGGCCGGGTCGGTTTGGCGCAGCGGCAGACCTTCTCCGACGGCCGCCATCTCATCATCTACGGGCAGCGCACCGACGACGATCGCATGGCATTCGGCGGGCGCGGCGCCCCCTATCACTTCGGATCGTCCATCGAGCCAGCCTTCGATCTCGACCCCCGCACCTTCGCCTCGATCCGCAAGACCATGGTGGACCTGTTCCCGGCTCTTGCCGGAGTGGCCATTGCGGGGGAGTGGGGGGGCCCGCTGGCGATCTCACGGGATTGGCGCCCGGCCATCACGGTGGATGGCGATCGCATCACGGCGGGAAGCTACGTGGGCAATGGGGTGGCCGCCGCCCTGCTCGCCGGCAAGACCGTGCGCGACCTGATCCGGGGCAACGACACCGAACTGGTCCACCTCCCCTGGGTGGGGCACCGCGCCCGCCGCTGGGAGCCGGAGCCGCTGCGCTGGGTCGGGGTCAACCTGGGCCGCAAGCTCACCGAGTCGATCGACCGCGCCGCAGACGCCGGGAAGCGCCCGAGGATCCGCAACGCCATCTTCCGCCGCCTGCCCGTGGGATAGGAGTCGGGTGCCGGGTACCGGGTACCGGACGAAGATCTCGAGTCTCAGACCCCTCCGGAGGAGGTCCTCACCTGGCACTGGTCCGGGGCCCGACACCTGGCGCCCGGCACCCGGCACCTGATACCTGACACCTTCTTCGTTACGGCCACACCCCGCGGGCTTCGGCGGTTGCCTTGGTGCGGCCCACTGAGACCACGGCGGCGGCGATGCGATAGTCGGGTTTGCGCAGTGGTGGGGCACCCGGACTCATCTCCTGCCAGCGCGCCTGGAACTTGGGCATGTCCTTGACCATCTCGTCGAGTTTGGCGATCACAGCATCGGTGGAGCGGTAGATGTGCTTGCGCAGGCTGTCGTCGACGTGCTGCTCCTCCCACTCCTCGTTCTGCAGGTTCTGGACCCATTCGAAGTAGGAGACGACCACGCCGCCGGCATTGGCCAGGATGTCTGGCAGGACGATGACCCCGCGGTCGCTGAGGATCACATCGGCGCCGGGGGTGGTCGGCCCGTTGGCCGCCTCGGCGACGAGCGGGGCCTTGACCCGGTTGGCATTGTCGAGGGTGATCTGGTTCTCCATGGCCGCCGGGATCAGGATGTCGCACTCGGTTTCGAGCACCGCCAGGGTCGAGCCCTGTGTCGTGCCCGGTGCCCCGACGACGCTGCCGGTGGCGTCCTTGTGGGCAGCCACCTTCTCGACCGCGAGCCCCTTGGGGGCAAGAGCGCTGCCCCTGGTGTCGGAAACGCCGACGATCACCGCTCCGGCGTCGCGGAAGATGGTGGCGGCATGGCGTCCGGCGTTGCCGAACCCCTGGATCGCCACCCTGGCGCCGTCGATCTTCTTGAGTTTGGGCATGCGCCCACTGGCGAGGAAGCGCTCGGTGCAGAAGAACACGCCACGTGCCGTCGCGGTGGACCGCCCGACAATGCCTCCGAGGTCGAGAGGCTTGCCGGTGACGACGGGGAGGCTGTTGGTGCCCCGGTGCATCATGGAGTAGGTGTCGTAGATCCAACCCATCGTCTGGGCGTCGGTGTACATGTCCGGAGCGGGCACGTCGGTGTGCGGGCCGATGTTGTCGCCGAGGGCCGCGATGAACCGGCGGGTGATGTGTCGCTTCTCCTCGAGCGACAACTTGGAGGCATCGCAGGTGACCCCACCCTTGGCTCCCCCGAAGGGGATGCCGGCGAGGGCACACTTCCATGTCATCCAGGTGGCGAGGGCCTTCACCTCGTCTTCGTCCACGTTGGGATGGAAGCGAATCCCGCCCTTGCCCGGGCCCCGTCCGGTGCTGTGGATCACCCGAAACCCCTGGAAGGTCCGGACCAGGCCGTCGTCCATGACCACCGGAAGGGTGACCGTCACGATCTTTTCAGGGGCGAACAGCCACTCCGACATCCCCTTCCACCCCGCAAGGGTGTCGACATAGGGCAAAGCGTTGTCGTACTGGGTGCGTGCGATGGAATGGGGATTGAGATCCTCGGCCATGGTTCCTCCGACTCGATGGACTCCGCGATGGTGCTCCTGTCCCGTCAGCCCTTCCAGGGCCATCGGCCCCGGCTAGCGAAAAACCCCTACTTCGAGACGAGCGACTCCCCGGAACACGAGGCTAGGGGTTCGGCGGTTCGGCCACGCCGAGTTCCAAGCTCGAGGCGCAGCTGGGCGTAGGTCGGACACGGATTCCGGACGAGCTCGGGGTCGTCGGAGTCGAAGCCCGGCACCGGTCGAGACTACCCCTTGCCGGGGGTGCGGGTCAGGTGAGGCACCATGATGCAGGCATCGACGAGCGCGGTGAGGTCGCTCTCGTCGAGATAGCGGTGCACGGCGTCGTCGGCCGCTCCCGGCTGGATCCAGACGGCCTTCAGACCGAGGCGGGAACACTCCTCGAGCACCGCCAGGGTGCGGGTGGGTGGCACCACGATGTTGACGATCGTGGGAGGCTCGGGGAGATCGGCCAAACTGCGCCAGCACGGATCTCCGGCCACGGTGTCGCGGTAGGGATTGACCGCCCGCACCGTCACCCCCTTGGCGCGCAGGTCGCGGTAGATGATCCCCCCGTATTTGGCGGGATGGTCGGTGGCGCCGACCACGGCCACCACGGTGTCGGGCCGGTCGAGCAGGGCCACCAGGTCACTCACGGGATCCTCGGCGTTTCGGTTCGAGCCGACTTCGCGTCGGCGGTTGCCGCCGATACCGTACCTGCGATGCGCATCCGCACCGGGGTTCTATTGGCTGGTGGCCGTCGTCGTCGCCTGGGGCGGCGCTACCCCGGGGCCGCCACCCCGCTGACCAATCCCCGCATGCGCATCCGTACCGGGGTCCTGCTGCTGGGGGCTCGCGGTTGTCGCCTGTGGCGGCGAGGCCTCCCGATGACCACCCCCGGCCTGCGCATCCGTACCGGGGTCCTGCTGCTGGGGCTCGCGGTTGTCGCCTGTGGCGGCGAGGCCGCCCTGGACGCCACCCCGGTGACCACCCCCGGCCTGCCCACCTCCTACACCGGCCCGGATGGCGTCACCAGCGAGGTGACCGACGTCTCCCGAATCGTGAGCCTCAGCGGCGACTACTCCGAGATCATCTCTGCGCTCGGTCTCGGCTACCTCCTAGTGGGGGTCGACCTCAGCTCGGTCTATCCGAAGGAGGAGATGCGGGCCAAACCCAAGATCGGCGTCGAGTTCCGTCTCCTCGCCGAGCCGATCCTGGTGCTGGAGCCGACGCTCGCCATCGGGGACAGCGATGCCTCGCCCCCGGAGGTGATCGAACAGGTGCGGGGCGCCGGGGTTCCCGTGGTGATCTTCCCCCGCTACGAGGGCTTGACCGGGCCGGGGGAGAAGATTCGGGCCGTCGCTGCGGTTCTCGGCCTGGCCGAGGCAGGTGAGGTGCTGGCCACCCAGGTGGAGAACGAGATCGCCGCCGCCATCGCCCTGGCGGAGACAACGACCAGCCGTCCCCGCGTCGCCGTCGTCTACGTCGCAACCTCCGACACCATCCTGCTGCTGGCCGGCAACACGGTGTTCAGCGGGGTGATCGATGCCCTGGGTGCCATCGACGTCGGGCCTGATGCCGGAGTGGACGGTTTCGTGCCCTTGACCGCCGAGGCGATCGTGGCCGCGGCGCCCGAGATCATCATCACCGCCGAGCGCGGCTTCGAGGGACTGGGAGGACTCGAGGGATTCCTCGCCCTGCCCGGAATCGCCCAGACCCCGGCCGGGCAGGCGGGACGGGTGCTGGTGTACGAGGACCTGTATCTGCTCGGCCTCGGGCCTCGCACCGGACAGCTCGCCGCGCAACTGGTGCGCGACCTCCACCCCGAGCTCGCGGAGTGACCGTGCTCCCCGCCACGCCGCTGCGGCTGGCGGAGCGCTTCGCCTGATGGGCACCGGCGAGCGGAGGTCCCGACCGGGGTGGCTGATTGGCGGCCTGGGTGTTGGGCTGCTGGCTGCGGTGGTCGTGGCCCTGGGCTCGGGGGCGGTGCGGATCGCACCCTCCAATGTGGTGGCCATCCTGCTGGGTCATGCCGGCCTCGGTGATGGTGGCTCCGGCGGCCCCACCGCGGACGCGGTGCTGTGGTCGATTCGGCTGCCGCGCGTCCTGCTGGCGGTCGGGGTCGGGGCGGGGCTGGCGGTCGCCGGTGCCGCTCTGCAGGGGATCTTCCGCAACCCATTGGCCGACCCGCAACTCATCGGGATCTCGAGTGGGGCCGCCGCGGGGTCGGCGATCGGGGTGCTGCTGCTCGAGGCGGCGATCGGCGGCATCGCGGCACCGATCGGCGCCTTTGCCGGCGGCCTCGCCGCCGGGGCCGCGGTCTACAGCCTGGCCCGCCACCGCGGGCGCACCGAGGTGGTGACGCTGATCCTGGCGGGCATCGCCGTGGCGGCGGTGGGTGGGGCGCTGGCGGGATTTCTCAGCGTGATCGCCGACGATCCCCGGCTCGGCTCGCCGTTGTTCTACTCGCTCGGGGGGCTCGGCGTGGCGACCTGGCGCCTGGTGGGGGTGACCCTCCCGATCGTCGCCATCGGACTCCTCTTCCTGCCCCGGGAAGCGCGCCGTCTCGACCTGATCCTGCTCGGCGAGCGCGAGGCGGCGCATCTCGGGGTGGACGTTGAGGCGCTGCGGCGCCGGGTGCTCCTGCTGGTCACGCTGACCGTGGGGGCGACCGTTGCCGCCGCCGGAGTCATCGGTTTCGTCGGCCTCCTGGTTCCCCATGCCATCCGGCTGGTGGCCGGCCCCGGGCACCGGGTCCTGCTCCCCGCCAGTGCCCTCGGGGGGGCCCTCCTGGTGGTTGGTGCCGACACCGTGGCCCGAACGGTGGCGCTGCCACTCGAGGTCCCGGTCGGCCTGCTCACGGCACTCGCGGGCGGGCCGCTCTTCCTGTGGCTGCTGCGGCGCACCCGCCACGAGCATGGAGGGTGGGGATGAGCCACGGCGTGGTGGGGCGGGGGCTGGGTTACCGCGTCGACGGACGCGACTTGATCACGGGGGTGGATGTCGCCGCGGCCCCGGGTGAGCTGCTGGCCATCCTCGGTCCCAACGGGGCGGGCAAGACGACCCTGCTGCGCGTGCTCTCCGGGGAGTGGCCGGCGACGACGGGAGAGGTGGTATTGCTGGGACGGCCGCTCACCGGATTGGCCTCGATCGAGCAGGCGCGTCTCCGAGCGGTGCTGCCGCAACAGACCGTCCTCACCTTCGCCTTTCGCTGCCTCGACGTCGTCCTGATGGGCCGGTATGCGGCCACCACCGGCGACGACACCGCGGTGGCGGAGGCGGCGATGGCCACCACCGATTCGAGCCACCTCGCGGCGCGTGCCTACCCGACCCTGAGCGGCGGGGAGCAGACCCGGGTCAGCCTGGCCCGGGTGCTCGCCCAGGAGACGCCGGTGCTATTCCTGGATGAGCCCACCGCCAGCCTCGACCTGCGGCACCAGGAGCTGGTGATGCGCACCCTGCGCGGCCTGGCGGACGGTGGTGCGGTGGTGGTGGCGGTGCTCCACGACCTCAACGTGGCGGCGCGATTCGCCGACCGGGTGGTGCTTCTGGCCGAAGGCCGGCTCCGGGCCGTGGGGACCACCGCGGAGGTGCTGCAGGCGGCGATCATCGAGGATGTCTACGAGCAGACGGTGACCGTCGTGCCCCACCCGGTGCTCGGCTCTCCGCTCATCCTGCCGCACGATCGGTGACGGCGACTCGGCTCGGGCGCATCGCCGCCACCAGAGTCCCGGCGACCGCCCCTGCCAGCACCCAAATCAGGGGCAGTGGCCGGTGCCACACGACGACGCCGAGGGGATCGTCGATGCCGAAGCGGGCGAAGGCGCCCGCCATCAGCAGGCCACCGACCAGTGCCGCGCGCAATTCGCGCCCGGTGGGGCGCCTGCGCCGGAGGAGGGCATAGGCAAATGCCGGGAGCGCCGCGATCACCATCGCCAGGGCGAGCCAGAGGGCGGCGCCGGCGACCAGTGCAGTGACCTCGCGCAGCAGCAGGGTCATCCCCCGGCCTCTGCGGCCTTCATCGCTCGCTTCTGTTCGCGCAGCACCGCCACCTTCTCGAAGGCATCGACATCGGCGATGGAGGGCCAGTCGGCGGCGGCGCTCTCCCATCCCGGCGGTCCCGCCCCCAGGCGCTTGCCGACCACCCCCACGAAGATCCGAGCCTTGGCCTTGCCGAATCCGGGGAGAGCCTCGAGTCGGCGCAGCAGGTCGGCCCCGTCCGCCGCCTCGGTCCACAACCGCCGGGCGTCCCCGCCGTACTGGGCGACGAGGAGGGCACACATGTCGCGGGCCCGCCGTCCCATCGAGCCGGGGAAGCGGTGCAGCGCCGGGGGGCCGGCAAACACCGCTTCGAGGCGGGCGTCATCCAGGTTCGCCACGGTGGCGGCATCGAGGCTGCCGCCGAGGCGCTCCTGGAGGAGGTAGGGGGAAAGGAAGGCGCGCTCCATGGGGAACTGCTGGTCGAGGAGCATGCCGATCAACAGCGCGGTGGGGTTGGTGGCGAGGAGGCGGTTGCCCTCGAGGTGGTCGGTGAAGGGGAGGAGATCGGGGCCCACGAGAAGTCACGCTAGTGGGCGGAGGCTGCTGCGAGAGGGCGGGGCGGCAGCGCGGCCACGCGCGCCAGGTAGCCTGCGACCCGCCGCAATCCGGGAGACGACCGTGGAGGAGATGCGCAGCCTCGAGGATCTGCTCGAGCTTCAGACCCTCGATTCCGGCATCGACCGCCTGCTCGATCGCCGCAGCCACCTTCCGGCGCTGGCCAAGTTCCGTGCCGTTCACCGCCGCCTCGAGAAACTCGACGCGGACATCGCCGCCGCCCAGGCGACCAAACGCGAGCTCGACCTCGCCGAGGGCAAGGCGGAAGGCGAGATGAAGTTGGACGAGGAGAAGGTGCGGCGCGAGGAGCAACGCCTCTTTGCCGGGGTCGGGCTTACCGCCAAGGATCTGGGCCATCTCCGCGATGAGGTGACGATGTTGCGGGAACGCATCTCACACCGCGAGGACGAGGCCCTGGCGCTGATCGAGCAACAACAGGCGATCGTCGCCAGCCTTGAGTCACTCGGTGCCGAGCGGGACATGGTCCGAGCCGACAAGGCGGCGCTGGAGGCCGAGATCGCCTCGGAGTGGAAGGTGATGGACGAGGAGATCGCCCGACTCGAGGCACGCAAGCGCGAGACGGTTCCCGCCATCGATCCCGACCTTCTCGCCCTCTACGAGGAGCTTCGCCCCATCAAGGAGGGGGTGGCGGCCGCCGCGCTCACCGATGGAACCTGCGGGGGATGCCACCTCAAGCTGTCGGCGGCAGAACAGATCGCGGTCAACCGGTCGCATCCGCCGCGTTGTCTCCATTGCCGGCGCATCCTGGTGACCCGGTGACCCACGTCCTCTACTGCGATGGGGCGTCGCGGGGCAACCCGGGAAAGGCCTCCTACGGTTTCGTCCTCCTCGATGGCGCGGGCCGCGTGGTCGCCGAGCGCGGCGAGGAGGTGGGAGTGAACACCAACAATGTCGCCGAGTACCGCGGCCTCGTGGCTGGGCTGGAGGCGGCGCTGGCGGCCGGGGTGCGAGAGCTCGAGGTGCGCCTCGACAGCCTGCTGCTGGTGCGCCAGGTGAGCGGGGAGTACCGGGTCAAGGCCCCGGGACTGAAGCCACTGCATCGGCGCGCCGTGAGCCTTCTCGCCCAGATCGGCACGGCCCGCGTGAAGCACATTCCCAGGGAGCAGAACTCGCGGGCCGATGCCCTGGCCAATGCCGCCCTCGACAGGAGAGCCCCGTGATCTTCTGGCATCTCGGGATCACGCTCCTCATCGTTCGTTACGTGTTCCGCGATCCCAACATGGATCTGCGCTGGGTGCTGGCGGGGTCGGTGCTGCCCGATGTGATCGACAAGCCGATCGGCTCGATCTTCTTCCACGACACCTTTGGGGCGCATCGCCTCTTCGCCCATGCGCTGGTCTTCCCGGTGGCGCTGCTCGTCGTTGTCATGGGTCTGACCCGGCGCAGCACGGCGCGGCGGCGCGGTGCGATCGCCCTCGTCATCGGCTGCTTCGTCCACCTGCTGCTCGACGGGGTATGGATCACCCCGGAGACCTTCTTGTGGCCGTTCTTCGGCCTCGAGTTCCCCCGGGTGGCAGGCTCTGAGTTCGGCACGCTGGTGCGAAATATGGTGGCCTCTCCCATGGTGTGGCTGGGGGAGGGGTTGGGGATCGCGTACCTGGTCTATCTGTGGCGCCGCCATCTCGACGGGTCCGGCGACCTGAGGCGCTTTGCCGGCGACGGCCGGGTGGCGATGCGCCGTACCTGAGCCGCGGTTTACGACGGCTCGGCGTGGGAGCGGCGGCGGGTCTTGCCCAGCATCCGCAGTGCGGAGAGGACCAGGAAGACGGCGAACATCCGCTTGAGCAGGGGGGCGTCGAGTGCCAGCGCGGTATTCGCCCCGAGCACCCCGCCGAGAATGCCTCCCGTTCCTAGAAGCAGCGCGGTCCGCCAGTCCACTCGCCGGGCTCGCGAGTGCACGTAAGCGGCGATCAGCGCGGTGGGCAGGATCACCGCCAGCGACGTCCCCTGCGCCTCGTGCTGGGCGACGGAGAACAACGTGGCGAGGGCGGGGACGTAGATGATGCCGCCACCCACTCCGAGCATCGCCCCGAGGGCGCCGGCGGCGAGACCCACCAGGATCAGGGCGACGACCGTCATGCCGACATCCAGAGGTCGACGGCGGCCACGAACGCGATGGCGACGAAACCCCGGGCCAGCCAGACGGGTGAGATCTTCACGATGTGACGGGCGCCTGCCACCGCGCCCACGGTCGATCCGATGAGGAGAAGTCCGGCCGTGCCCCAGGCCACCTCACCATCGAGCATGAAGGGAATGCCCGCCGAGGCCGCCGAGGCGACGATCGCGGCGAGCGAGGTGGCGTGAGCGCGGTGCTGCTCGAATCCGAGGAGCAGGACCAGCCCGGGGACCATGACGATCCCGCCTCCAACCCCGAACAAGCCGCCGATGAATCCCGCGCCGAGACCCAGGGCGGCCCCTCGAGCGATGCGCTGCATCGGGGAATCGTAGGAAGGGCTGATAGGGTGCCCGCCGTGCAATTGGCCATCAGCCCCACCAGTCCCGGGCTCCCTGCGCCGGCGCTGGTCGACCTCTGCGTGCTCGCGGAATCCCTCGGTTACGGCTCGGCCTGGGCGGCGGAGGTATCGGGCCCGGGAGCATTTGCCCTGCTCGGTGCGGTGGCGGCTCGCACCAGGACGCTCGATCTCGGGGTGGCGGTGGTGGCCGCCACCACTCGCTCCCCGGCACTGCTCGCCATGGAGGCGGCTGCGGTGTCGCAGCTCCTGAGGGGTCGCACCTTCTGGCTGGGCATCGGATCATCGTCCCGCTTCATCCTCGATTCTTGGCACGGCGCACCATTCGACCCGGCTCTGACGCGAGTGCGCGAAGCGGTCGAATCCACGCGGGCGCTGCTCGGTGGCGCCCGCGACTACCAGGGCCAACACGTGCGGGTGAGCCGGTTCGCCCTGGCCGGCGCTCCCTCAGGACCGGTGCGGGTGGCGGTGGGCGCCCTCGGCCCGGGGATGCTCGCCACCGCCGGCGCCGTCGGCGACGGCGTGTGCCTCAACCTGATGCCCCCGGGGGTCGTGGCGCGTCAGCGCCAGGCGGTGGCGGCCGGTGCTGCCGCCGCCGGCCGGGCACTGCCGGGGCACTTCACCATCATGGCCCGCCTGCACACGGTGCCGACCGACGATCTGACCGCCGGCCGAGCGATGGTCCGCAGTGGCTTCGGGCCGTACTTCGGCCAGCCGGTCTACAACCGCTTCCTGTCGTGGATGGGACACCCCGAGGAGGCCGCAGCCATCGCCGCCGCGTTCGCCGCCGGTGACCGCGACGGTGTGGCCAAAGCGATGCACGATGGCATCGTCGACGCGATCGCCCTGGTGGGTGGCACCGGACGGATCCGCGATCGCCTCGAGGAATACGCCGCGGCCGGCCTCGACGTAGCCGCCCTCAACGTGATCGCGCCCTCGGCCGAAGCAGTGGCGGAAGCCCTCAAGGCCCTGGCGCCGTAAAGGCGAGAAGATCGCGAAAAAATGTGCAGATCGCGTCTGGCCAATCGCCAATAGCCAATAGCCAATAGCCATTCACGCCCGGAGGGCCGGAATCACCTCGGCTCCGATCATCCTGATCGTCGCCTCCTGGTCCAGCGATGCCACCTGGAAGGTGACGATGTCGGCGCCCACCTCCGCGACGAGGGGGCGGTAGGTTTCGATCATGGCGGCGGCATCGGCGACGATGGCGTAACGGCTGAGCACCTCGTCCCGGGGCATGGCATCGGCCTTCTCCCGCAGCTCCTGGGGATCCACCGCTTCCAGCCGGCCCGGGGCGCGCAACCCGCGCCACGAGGTCAGAGCCTTCCAGGCGTCGTCGGCGGAGCCGGCGTGGATCGACCAGCGGGTCGCCAGAACCCGGGGAGGCGGGCGACCCAGGTCGGCGGCGGCCTGGCGTGCCGGGTCGATCACGTTGGCGAAGGTGTCGGCGGGCAGTTTGACGCTGGTGATGATCCCGTCGGCGAATTCGGCGGCGAGCGCCGACGACTTGGGTCCTCCCGAGGCCATCCAGATCGCGACGCGGCCGAGCGGCGGGCTGTACAGCTTCGCCCGGTCGGTGCGGTACCACTCGCCGTCGAAGGTGAGCTTTTCGCCGTCGAGGAGGCGCCGCATGATCTGCAGCGCCTCCCGCATCCGCCCCGCCCGTTCCGCATAGCCGGGGAAGTGGTATCCCAACGGGCCCTCGTTGATGTTCTCTCCGGTGCCTACCCCCAGGTCGAATCGGCCGCCCGAGAGGCGATCGAGGGTGGCGGCGGCCTGGGCGACGACCCCGGGGTGGTAGCGGAACAGCGGTGTGGTCACCCCGGTGGCGATCCGGACCCGCGCCGTGGCCTGGGCCATGGCGCCGATGGTGGCAAAGGCGAATCCCGCCGCCGACTGGTCGTCCACCCAGGGATGGAAGTGCTCGGATACCAAAAGGCCGTCGAACCCTGCCGCCTCGGCCGCGATCGCATGCCGCACCAGGGTCTCCGGCTGCCATTGCTCGTGCCCGCAGAAGTAGTAGAAGTCCGCCACGCCCCACTCCTCGCTTTTCGGGCCGGAGTCATCTTCGCGTAGTGTGGCCGCCAACCCCGCATGGGGATGGCGGCGGTGGGGCCGTCGTCCGTGCAGGACGGGAAGACAAGAGAGGAGTCCCGGCATGGCCAATTGGCAGAAGTACGCCGCCGAGGTGTACGGAACCTTCGTGTTGGTGCTGTTCGGCACCGGAGCGGTCCTGGCGAGTGGCGGCGACTACGTGGCGATCTCGTTTGCCTTCGGCCTGGCGCTCGTGGTGGGCTTGTTCACCGTCGGCCGGGTCTCGGGCGGGCATTTCAACCCGGCGGTGTCGCTGGGGGCGTTCCTCGACAAGAGGATCTCCTTGAGCAACATGTTGTTCTACTGGGTGTCCCAGGTGGCGGGCGCGCTGATCGCCAGCTTCGCCCTCGTCTACCTGGCCAGCAAGGCCGCGGTCGCCACCACAGTGAACGGACTCGGCGGCCTAGAGGCCTTCA
>Ga0214472_10006107_pt1 | contig 12635 bp, 10 predicted proteins | sample RVTome_6_FD_207662 | JGI IMG/M metagenome (GOLD analysis project Ga0214472, IMG submission 207662) | Soil microbial communities from uranium-contaminated site in the Upper Colorado River Basin, Wyoming, United States - RVT140D175 | ecosystem: Environmental > Terrestrial > Soil > Contaminated >... | reverse complement strand
GATCGGGTCAGGATCACTGCCCCGCGGGGACCGCACAGCGACTTGTGGGTGGTGAAGGTAATGACGTCGGCAATTCCGACCGGCGAGGGGGCCACGCCGGCGGCGATGGGGCCGGCCACGTGGGCGATATCCGCCATCAGGTAGGCGCCGATCGCGTCGGCGATCTTTCGGAAACGAGCCCAGTCCACCGACCAGGGGTAGGAGGAGTAGCCGGCGACGATCAGGCGGGGACGATGCTCGTTGGCCAGCGCCTCCACCGCGTCGTAGTCGATGCGCTCGGTTGCCGGATCGACGCCGTAGTGGACTGCCCGGTACAGCTTGCCGGAGCGGTTCACCGGCGACCCGTGGGTCAGGTGCCCACCGTGCAGCAGGTTCATGCCCATGAGCAACTGGCCCGGTTCCAGCAGGGCGTGGTAGACGGCGTTGTTGGCCGGCGCGCCGGACAGGGGCTGCACGTTGACATACAGCTCATCCGCCCCGACACTGTTGGTGGCGAACAGCTCGGCGCAGCGGCGGCGGGCTAGCGCCTCGGCGATATTGGCGTACTCCACACCCTTGTAGTAGCGCGGGTCGGAGTAGCGCCGGTAGCCGGCCAGCTGGGAGGCATAGTCCAGCAGCTGCTCCTGGCCTTGCCGGCGGGTTGACTCTTCGGGATAGCCTTCCGCGTAGATGTTGGAGAATGCGGAGGCCAGCGCCTGACGCACGGCGGCCGGGGCGGTGCTCTCGGAGGGAATCAGGATCAGCCGGCGGTACTGCCGTTCCGCCTCGACCTGTGTGAGTTGGTGTACTTCGGGGTCTAGCTCGGCAAGATCGCCGCGGAAGAGAAAGTCGGGCATAGGTAAGCTCCGGGGGAATGCCGGGGGCCGGGCGTCATGGGGGGGCAGATGTCGGACAACCGGATTGTAAACCTGGGGAGGAGGTCGGTCAAGCAAGGGACCCCGGTGCTCTGGCTCCAGCTACAGCCCGGGGATATCCCCCCCACGCCAGACCCACAGGTCGAAGAGCTGCTCGAGGTCGCAGCTGCAAGTCTCCTCGGCCAGGGACTGGAAACCCACGCCGCTGGCCGTGCCATAGCGGAAGGCCTCGAAATAGGCTCGCAGGAAATCAAAGAACAGGTCATCGCCCAGGTGGGAACGCAGCGCGTCGAAAAACAGGGCTCCCTTGAGGTAGACAAATAGCCCGTAGTCATCGACGGTCCGATAGCTGCCCACCGGCAAGCCGATGGGCATCCCCGGCTCGGGGTGAGAACGCAGCAGCTCTCGGAAGGCGCTGAGCATGCCGGTGGCGCGTCCGGTGCCCTGGGTCTCCTCGTAGTACAGCACCTCCGTATAGGTGGCAGCCGCTTCATCCAGCCACGGCTCCGCCAGTTGGTCGGCACCCACCAAGCCGTAAAACCACTGATGGCCCACCTCGTGGACGGTGGGATCGATAATCTGATGGGTTCCCAGCGTGCCCACGGTCACCAGACCGGGATACTCGATTCCGCCGTACGCCCCGGGCACATCCACCAGGTCGAGTTCCAGATAGGGATAGGGTCCCACCAGCTCGCTCAGGATCTGCACTTGCCGGGCGCCCGCCTCCAGCATAGTGGCCATGTCCTGCTCGTGATGGGCCAGCCCCCAGGCGCGCACGGTCACCTCGCCCACCTGGCGGGTCTCGGTCAACAGCGGACCCAGGGCGAAGGCGAAATCGCGGGTCGGGCCGCTCACGAAGCCGACCCGCTGCCGGCCGTCCAGCTCCTGCCGATCCACCTCCACCCCGGTGGCCGCCAGGGCCAGCCCGGCAGGAGCGCTGACGTGGACTTCGTAGAAGGCGATCTCCGAATTGGTGGTGTCGCCGCCCGGAGGGGCGGGTTTGAGCTCCCACTCGCCGTCCACCAGCCGCGCCACGAGCGGATAGAAGGTCGGCGCGAACAGCACCCCCTGGCTGATGCCGAAGCGGCGTGGGATGGACTCCCCAATCGGCCCCGTGGCCTGCACCTGGAACGGAAGGGTGACATCCAGGGTCTCCCCCGGGCCCAGCGGGGCGGGCAGCGTATAGCGCAAGGCCAGCTGGCCCAGGACTGCCTGCCCCTCCAGGGGCCGGCCGTTCACCAGCGCCGTTCCGACCTGCATGCTGGAGCGGTACTGGCGATCGTTGGGCCACAGGTATAGCACCAGATCCGGCAGCGCGACCGCCAGCGGGTTGACGAAGTGGAGCCGGACGGTCCCGTCCAGCAGGGCGACCTGCTGAACCGGGTCGAGCTCCACCCTCAGATCGATCCAGTAGCGGGTGGCAGCCTCCAGCGACTGCGGGTCGTCCGCGAACGTGGGCCGCATCGCACGGCTCTGCCGCTGCAGATCGAGCAGGCCGGCAGCCGGCGTCGCGCTGAGCTCGAAGACCGGCGGTGGCGAGGTCGAGGTGGGGGTGAGGACGGGAAGGGGGCGCGGTGTGGAGCTCGCCGCCGGAGGCGACGGCACCGCGGTTGGCTCGGCCGCGGCCGGGCGGCAGGCTCCCAGCAGGGCGACCGACAGCAGAACCGGGAGTAGCGCGGGCCGAGGGGCAGCCATCGGTAGGAAGAAATAGGGCGTCCTCAAGGACGCCGCCTGTGGGCGGAACAGGACTCGAACCTGCGACCCCTTCTGTGTAAGAGAAGTGCTCTAACCAGCTGAGCTATCCGCCCAAGCGGATTATACAGCGTGGGTCTGCAAGATTTGTTGCCTCTGGCCGGTGCCTATGCTATAGTCCACGCCCTGTTGTCCCTGGCCTTCCCGGCCTGACGAACAGAAATGGCAACATTCGCGGAGCGCATCCGAGCCATTCGGTCGGAACTCTCCCCCAGCTTTCTGGTATTGGCGGACTTCCTCCTGGATTCCTACTCCCGGGCGGCCTTTCTCAACGCCACCGAGCTGGCCCACGCGCTCGATCTCGACCCGGCCACCGTAGTGCGCTTTGCCCAACGACTGGACTACGCGGGTTACCCCGAGCTACAGCGGGAGATTCGCCAGCGGGTGGAGCAGGAGCTGTGGGCCCAGCATCCGCCCGAGGCGGACACTCCGGCAGCAGCCGCCGAGGCGGCCTTGGTGGAGCTCGAGCAGGCGCTGGCCTACACCCGCCGCAGTTTCCCCCAAGAAGCCGCCGAGGCCTGGATCCGCGCGCTGGACCAGGCCGAACGGGTGGTTCTCATGGCGGAAGGGTTGGCAAGCTCCCCCGCGCTCAGCCTGGCGCGCTGGCTGGAAAGCGCCGGCTACACAGTTCACCTGACCGGAGAAAGCCCCTCCGATCTGGCCAGCGCGCTGGTGGGGGCACGCAAGGGCGATCTGGTGCTGGCCGTGGAAGTGGCCGAGCAATCGCCGATCCTGGCCCGGGCCTTGGGGGAGGCCCGCCGGGCTGGCATGCACACCGCCGCCCTGGTTGCGGTGCCCTCCTCTCCGGCCACCGCACATGCCGAGCTGGTGCTGTCCGGCCATGCACACCCGGACCCCGGCGTGCGGCTGGTGGTGGTGCAGGCGCTGGTGCAGGCGTTGGCCAAGACCCTCAGTCACGCCCGACCCGGACGATTTGCTAAGACCATAGAGAAGGTGAACGCCATCACCCGCCGCCTCTCAGGCGAACAGACCTGAACGCCTGCCTGCCAGCGCCGGACCCCCGCCCGGCCGCTGCCACTCGTCCCCCGGTTCAGGCGCGTTAGCCCCAGACCCATGCTTATTGCGATTGCCCTGTCCGTGGTGATCGGGCTGCTGGCCGCCTGGGAGCTGTGGATCTGCGAGGGCACCCACCTCGGCCGGCGCTTTGTGGTGTGGATGTACGACGTGGCGGCCGGCCGCTACGAGGGGATCAAGCGCTTCGATCCGGATTGGGAGCGGCGCTTCCTGGGTGAGCCCCTGGCGGCCGTGCTGGGCGGCTTGCCCGATGCCCGCGTGCTGGACGTGGGCGCCGGGACCGGCCGCACCGCCCGCTCCCTGCTGACCGCACAGGGCGGACGACCTCCCTGGACCCTGGTGAACCTGGAGCCGTCGCACAGAATGCTCGGGATCGGCAGGCGCCTGGTCGGCCAGGGCGTGGATTGGGTCCGCGGCTGGGCGGTGCCGCTTCCATTCAGCAGTGGGAGCTTCGATCTGGTCGTATCGCTGGAGATGCTCGAATTCACCCCGGATCCCCTGCAGACCCTGGCGGAAATGCGCCGGGTGCTGCGCCGCGGTGGTATCCTGCTGATCACCAATCGGATTGGCTGGGAGGCCCCGCTGTTGTTCGGGAAAACCGTCAAGCGCGATCTGTTCGCCAGGTTGCTGGTGCAGGCCGGATTCCAGCCCTCCGATGTGCTCCCCTGGCAAATGGATTACGATCTTGCCTGGGCTCACAAACCCTGGAACTGAGCTGCAAGGGGAGGCGGCATGCGCATCCTGCGCTTTCACACCCCATCCCAAGCCGAACCCAGGTGGGGATGGCTGGCGGAAGACAAGGTCGGACCTTTGGAGGGGTCGCCCTTCACCGAGTTCCGCCGCGGCCCGGCCACACTGCCGCTGCAGCAGGTCCGGCTGCTGGCGCCGGTGGTCCCGGGCAAGATCGTGTGCGTGGGGAAGAACTACGCTGCACATGCCGCCGAGCACGGTTCCGAAGTACCGGAGCTGCCGCTGCTGTTCATGAAGCCGCCCAGCTCGATCATCCCTCCCGGTGAGGCCATCCAACTTCCGCCGCAGTCCAGGGAAGTCGAGCACGAAGCGGAGTTGGCCGTGGTCATCGGCCAACGCGGACGCTGGATCAGCGCCCAGCAGGCCGGCGAGTTCATCCTGGGCTATAGCGTGGCGCTGGATATCACCGCCCGCGATCTACAGCGCGGCGACGGCCAATGGACCCGCGCCAAGGGCTTCGATACCTTCTGTCCGCTGGGGCCCTGGATCGAGACCGAATTGGATCCGGCAGATGCCATGGTGACCTGCACGGTCAATGGCCAGCTGCGGCAGATGGCCTCCACCCGCGACATGGTGTTCTCGGTACCGGAGCTGGTCGCCTTCATCTCCTCCGTGATGACCCTGGAGCCCGGGGACCTGATCCTGACCGGGACTCCCGCCGGGGTCGGCCCGTTGCTCGCCGGAGATCAGGTCACGGCCGAGGTCGAAGGCATCGGCCAGATCACCCACCCGGTGCAGGCCTCCGCCGCGCCGGAGCAGTAAGCCCGAGGAGGCCAGGGATGGGGCTCAAGCCTGACCACTGGATCGTGCGCATGGCCCGCGAGCATCGCATGATCGAGCCCTTCGTCGAGCAACAGGTGCGCGAGGGTGCCATCTCCTACGGCGTATCCTCGTACGGCTACGACATCCGGGTGGCGGACGAGTTCAAGATCTTCACCAACGTGCACTCCGCCATCGTGGACCCCAAGAATTTTGACCCGGCCTCCATGATCGACTTCAAGGGGGAAGTGTGCATCATCCCTCCCAATTCCTTCGCCCTGGCTCGCACCATCGAGTATTTCCGTATCCCGCGCAGCGTGCTGACGGTCTGCCTGGGCAAGTCGACTTACGCCCGCTGCGGGATCATTGTGAACGTCACCCCCTTCGAGCCCGAGTGGGAGGGGTTCGTCACTTTGGAGATCTCCAACACCACCCCCTTGCCGGCCAAGATCTACGCCAACGAAGGCATCGCCCAGGTGCTGTTCTTCGAGGCCGATGAGGTCTGCCGCATCTCCTACGCCGACAAGAAGGGCAAGTACCAGAAGCAGAGCCAGATCGAGCTCCCCCGCATCTAGGCTGCCCAGGGCGCAGCGCCGGGCTGCAGCCCAAAACCTGCTCCCCCGGCGTTCGGATCTCCAATACCCAAATACGGTATAGTTGATCACGGTTATCCTGTCCGAGGGCATACGACACATGGAACCGGGCGACCTGGATAGTCCGGGCCGGGTCAAGGAGGGGCTGCGCCAACAGGGCTACATCGCCAGCGACGAGGTGGCGACCGTGCTCTACCTGGCGCAGCAGCTGGGCAAGCCGGTTCTGGCCGAGGGGCCGGCCGGGGTGGGCAAGACCGAACTGGGCAAAGCCTGGGCCGGCGCGGCGGGGCGGAATCTGATCCGGCTGCAGTGCTATGAGGGGCTGGACGAGACCAAGGCCCTGTACGAGTGGGAGTATGCCAAGCAGATGCTGTACACCCAACTGCTGCGCGACAAGCTGCAGCAGGTGCTAGCCCAGGCCAACTCGCTGGCCGAAGCGGCCGACCGGCTGGCGGCCGAGGAGGACGTCTTCTTCTCCATGCGTTTCCTGCTGCAGCGGCCGCTGCTGCAGGCGATCCTCTCCGAGCAGCCCAGTCTGCTGCTCATCGACGAGATCGACCGTGCCGACGCCGAGTTCGAGGCCTTCCTGCTGGAGGTGCTCAGCGACTTCCAGATCAGCATCCCGGAGTTGGGAACGCTGCGGGCAGTGCACCAGCCGCTGGTGGTGCTTTCCAGCAACAACACCCGGGAGCTCTCCGAAGCGCTCAAGCGGCGCTGTCTGTACCTCTTCATCGACTACCCCAACCCACAGGTGGAACTGGAGATCGTGCGGCTGCGGGTGCCGGAACTGCCCGCCGCGGTGGGCCGGCAGGCGGTCGAGCTCGTACAGCGCCTGCGGCGGATGGACCTGCGCAAGAACCCCGGGATTAGCGAGACGCTGGATTGGGCCCGGGCCCTGCTGCTGCTGAACGCCGAGGCCATCGACCCCGATACGCTGGAAAACACTCTGAGCGTGCTGCTCAAGCACGAGCGGGATGTGCAGCGGGCCCGGCTCAGCCTGGCCCGGGAGGCGCGCGGCGCGGTTCAGGACGTCGAGCCGGGCGAGGCGCCGAGGTGGGAAAACTGAACTCGGTAGACGCCCGGATCGTGAGCTTTGTTCAGGCGCTGCGCGCCGACGGGCTGCGTATCTCGTTGGCCGAGAGCCAGGACGCGTTTTTCGCCACCCAGTCGCTGGGAATGCTCGACCGGGAGGCCTTTCGGGCCGCGCTGCGAGCGGCGCTGGTCAAACAGCATGCCGACCAGCCCGTATTCGACAGGTTGTTCCCCCAGTATTTCCGGGCCGGCGCCCCACCCATGCTCAGCGCCGCCGGTGAACTGGCGTCCGAAGACATGGACCTGCTGCGGCAGGCGTTGGAGTCCCTCGCCGAGGAGCTGCGCGGGCTGCTGCGCAGCCTGTTGGAGGGCGGCGAGCCGGTTGGCGAGGGACTGCAGGAGGGCGATCCGTCCGGGGAGACTGGAGCGTACAGCCCAGCTCCGAATGGCACGCCCCCGGGCCAAAGTCCATTCCCGGGCCGCTTCGATCTCGCCGAGCTGCGCCGGCAGATCGAGGCCCTGCTGGAAGAGCTGGCAAGGTTGGGGATGGGAGCGGCCAGCCTCGAGAAGCTGGAGCAGCTGCTCCAGCTCAACCTGGAGGTCATGCAGCAGCAGGCCGCGCAGCGGGGCGGCGAGGCGCTACGCCGGCGGCCGCGGCGGAGGCCGGCGGGGGCGCCTCCGCCCAGCTTGATGGATCGCCCGTTTCGGGGTCTGAGCCAGTCGGAGCAGGCCCTGCTGCGCAAAGAGGTGGCCCGGCTGGCGGCCAGGCTGCGCACCCGCACGGCGCTGCGGCAACAGCGGGGAGAGGGTCCCAGGCTGGATTCCAAGGCGACCCTGCGGGCCATCCTGCGCCATGGGGGTGTGCCCTTCGAGATCATCACCCGACGGCGGCGGCGCAAGGCCAAGTTCACTCTGATCTGCGACGTGTCCACCTCGATGCGGCCGGTGGTGGAATTCCTGCTGCTGTTGCTGTACCACATACAGGATCAGGTAGGCCGGACCCGCTCCTTCGCCTTCATCGATCACATCGAGGAAATCAGCGATCCATTCAGCCAGCACCGGCCGGAGGTGGCCGTGCCGATCGTGCTGCGCCGGCTGCCGCCCGGCTACTACAACACCGACCTGGGCCACTGCCTGGCCCAGTTCAGCGTCCGGCACCTGGAGGCCCTGGACCGGCGGACAACCTTGATCGTCTGTGGTGACGGGCGCAACAACTACAACCCCGCCCGGGCGGAACTGCTGGAATCGGTGGCGCGGCGCGCCGGACGCAGCGCCTGGTTTAACCCCGAGCCGCCAACCCTGTGGGGAACCGACGACAGCGACATGCTCAGCTACCTGCCACAGGTGGATGCGGTCTTCCAGGTGTCCAACCTGCGCCAACTCAGCCAGGCGGTCGACCGATTGCTCCCCTGAGGTTTCGCCGGTGAGCCCCCAGGGCGTGATCCTGGCGCTGACTTCCGACCTCTTCATCGTCCCCCGGCTGCAGGACATCGGCCGACAGGCCGGCTTCGAAGTGCTGATCGCCGACAGCCCACAGACGCTGGGCGCGGCGGGCGCCCCCTCCCAGCGCAGCATACCCCTGACCGAACCACTGGAAGGCCCCGATGCGGCCTTTCTGCGCAAGGTGGTGGACCTGCGCCCGGCCCTGCTGCTGGTGGACACCGATTCCCGGCAGATCCCCTGGGAGCGCTGGATTCAAACGCTCAAAACCTCGGCGGCCACCCGACGGATACCCATCCTGGCCTTTGGCCCGCATGTGGAGGAGCGGCAGCTGAGCGCCGCGCGAGGTGCCGGCGCCGACCAGGCCCTGCCGCGCGGGCAGCTGCTCGGCTCGCTCGGTTCGCTCATCCGGGAGTGGGCCAAGGTGGTGGATGAGGAAGGCCTGCACAGCGCCTGCCAAGGCGAGCTCAGCCGGCTGGGACAGGAAGGCATTGAGCTGCTGAACTCTGGGGAGTACTTTGAGGCGCATGAGGCGCTGGAGCACGCTTGGATGGAGGCCTCCGAACTGGAGGGTTACCTATACCGGGCGCTGCTGCAGGTGTCGGTCGCCTACCTGCACGTCGAGCGGGGCAACTACCGGGGGGCATTGAAGATGCTGCTGCGGCTCAAGCAGTGGCTGGAACCGCTGCCGGATGCATGCCGTGGGGTGGATCTGGCCCGGCTGAAGACACAGGTTCAGGAATTCTGGGAGGCGCTGGAGGCGGCCGGCCCGAAGGGCTTGCCCTCCCTGGATCGGACGCTGTTGAAACCCATTCCGTTGCTCAGCAGCTAGTCGCCGGCGGCACGCCCGCGCATTCGACCGCCTTGCACCCCTCAACTGTGCCGAGCCTCCTCGGTTCTGATCTCTCCGCGCTCCCTCCAGGCGAATCGGGCCGCGAAGCGGTTGGGCTTGCCCTCCACCACATCGGCGATGATCGGGCCCAACACCGGGGTGAACTTGAACCCGTGGCCGCTGCCCCCGGTGGCCACCACCAGGCCTGGCCGCTGTGGGTGCCGATCGATCCAGAAGTCGCCGTCCCAGGTGTCGCAGTACAGGCACAGGCGGGTGGCGATCACCGGCGCCTCCGCCAGACCAGGCAGGGCATGGCGCAGGAAGTCGCGAAAACGGCCTTCCTCCTCGGGCGCAACCTGGCGCGGCGCGTCCGGGTGGATGGGCCTGCCCGGACCGTGGTTGGCGATCTTGAGCGTGCCGTCGGAGAGCGCCGGAAAGCCGTACCAGCCGGTATTGGCCACGTCGGCGGTCCACACCACGAAGTGGGGCGGCTGGTAGGCCGCCGGATCATCAACCAGGAAATGAAGAACGGGCTGGCCCACCACCCCCATGAAATCGGCCAGTTCGGGCAGCAAATGGGGTGACCAGGCCCCCGCGGCCGCCACCACCCAGTCGGCCCGGTACTCCCTGCCGCCCCCCGTCCGCACCCCGACCGTTCGCCCGCCCTGCTCGAGCAACTCGTTGACCGGCTCCCCGGCGCGGACCGCCACCCCCAGCAATTTGGCCTCAGCTATCAGCTGGGCGACGACCTCACCGCTTTCGGCCCAGCCTCCGCGCGAGTTGAAGTAGCCGTCCGGATAGGCCTGTGCGTTCCAGGCCGGAAATCGGCCGGCCAGAGTCTTGGCCGTCATGCGCTCGGGCGCGTGGCCGCGGCGCTGCAGCAGCGCGTGGCTGTCCCCTTCAAACTGCCCTGCGGCCAGCTCCCCGGCCGCCAGCAACAGGACACCGGTTTGGTGATAGAGCGGCTGCTCCCAGGCCTGGTTCCACGCATCCCAGCCCTGCAGGGCCTGTTCCATCAGCTCCATGTAAAACTCGTCGGCGCCGTAGTCCATCCGAATCACCTTGCTGATGTCGGTGGAGGCGGCCGATGAGTGGGGCAGCGGTCCCGGATCGATCAGGGTCACCCGGTGGCCGCGCCGGCGCAATTCGAGGGCGGCCGAGGCGCCAAAGGCCCCGGCACCTACAACGATCACATCCTGCGTTGAGCCCTGCTCCACGGCGGGCCTCCTTCGATGCGATGGCGCAAGTTTCTCACGATGCTGCGCTGCGAAAAACCCGGATCCAGGCCTCCAACGGGCCGCGGCCGTGATAGGCAGTCGCCCGTCCCAGCCCTTTCTGGCGCAAGGCGGTTGCGACCTGCTCCTCCACCAGCAGGGTCAGGCAGGCCGCACCCAGCCTGCGGGCCTCCCCGGGCGGCACCAGATAGGCGGCCTCACCCAGGATCGAGTCGCTCTCGGGCGAATTCAGCCCGGCCACCGGGAGCCCACAGCTCAGCGCCCAGCGCAGCGGCTGCCCGTTTGAGACCGGGTCCAGAGTCAGGTAGGCGGTGGCCCCGCGGTACAGATCCGGCAGTTCGGCCAGCGCCGCCGGCGGCAGGATCTGCAGCGAGGTCGCGATCCCCAGCTCCCTGGCCTGCGACCGGGCGGCCTGCTCGGCCGAGGGATCCAGCCCCAGCAGGACCAGCTGGGCAGCGTCTCCGACCGATCCTTCCACCCAGGTCCAGGCCGCCAGCAGAAGCGGCAGCTGCTGCGCCTGTAACCCACAGCACAGGACATACCCGGGCACCAGCCCAGATCGCTCCGAAGCGGAATCACCGGATTGACCCGGCGGCCGGAAACCCGCTCCGACAAAGGGCGGTACGCTGGCCGTAACACGGGCTCCTGGTCCTGCAGCGGGCAGGTCGGCCAGGACGAGCCGGCAAGCGGCGCCGGCGGCGCCGGCCGCTCCCAGCGCCCGGCGCAGCCGCTCCAGCGCGGAAGCCGGCCGAGGCCCGGGAGTGCCGTGCAGCAGGGCCGCCACTGAGACCGGCGAGGCCAGCGGGGCTGATGGCCGGGGAATGAACAGCAGATCGGCGCCCAGGGCGCGGGCCAGGCGAGGCAGTTCCCTCTGCTGGTAGCGCAGCGCTCCCCAGGCTGAGAGCTTCACCGCGGCCGGTTGGAGCTGGATTTCTTCGGGCAGCCGGGGCAGGAGGCCTTCCGGGTGAACCAGGCTGAGGCGCAGGTCGGCATCGGCCGCAGCCATGGCCTCCAGCCACTCGGCCAGATGAAGGGCCTGGGCCGACCACGGGCGTTCGATCAGACTCCAGCCATCCACCGCCAGGTGCATGCAGCTCACGTTCCTTGGCCGGTCGAGCCTACAGTTGGCTCAGTCTAGTGCAGGGGGAGGAGTACGGTCAAGCCGGGCGGCTGGGCAGGGCCTACCAATTGGCTTCCAGCACGCACTGGGAGGCGGGCGACTCGAAGCCGAGCTGCAGGAACAGCCTTCCGGTCTGGGGGACGGGTCCGAATCGGTAGCGGATGGCCACCGTTCGGGCGGCCCCCGGCGCCAGCACGGTGCGCACGTCCTCCGGGACCTCGGGGGTTTGAGAGGTTTCCAGCGCGATGACCTGCTTCTCATTCAGCCATGGTTCGCCGCCCAACAAGACCTCTGTAACGGGGTTCCCCTCCGGCCTCCCGAAGCCCAGGTTGAATAGACGGTATTCCTGGCCGGTCCCATTGGACATCGTCCAGGACACCTCATTGTCGCCAATGCGAAACGCCAGGAGCTCGAGCCTGGGGCAGCTATCGGAGGCCACGTTGGTCGGCGGGATGCTCGTCGGCGTCGGCGGCGCGGGGGTGGAGCTGGCCTGGGGCTGCGTCGGGGGAAGCACGATAGGGTTCCCCTCCGTGCCCGATCCCCCCTCTCCCGGCCTAAGGGCCAGCAAGGCCACAATGGCGATCAGAGGCACGATGGTGACCGGCAGCACCCACCCGGGGATGCCCGACCGGGCCGCCGGCGCCTCGGCGGACTGCATCGGCCGGAAGCCCGACGAGGCGCCCACATCCCCCGGCACGATCTCGGTCGGGGCCTGCACCCACTTGAGCGGATCGCCAGCGATGGCCGCCTGGTAGGCCTTGGCCATGCTGGCCACATCCTCAAAGCGCTCGTCGGGGCTCTTGGCCAGGGACTTCAGGATCACGCGTTCGACGGCCGGCTGCAGCCGCGGGTTGTGCTGCCGGGGCGGCGGCACCCGGTTCTGGATGTGCATCAGCACCAGCGTCATGGGCGAGTCGGAGTCGAAAGGCAGGCGGCCGGTGGAAATCAGATACAGGATCACACCCAGCGAATACTGATCCGAGCGCCGGTCCAGCTTCTCGCCCTTGGCTTGCTCCGGTGAGACAAAGGCGGGCGTGCCCATCAGCATGGAGCCGGTGAGCGTCCCCGAGCCCTCCACCTCGCGCGCCAGACCGAAGTCACTGAGCATGGCGTCGCCGGAGTCGGTCAGGATGATGTTGGCGGGCTTGATGTCGCGATGGATAACACCTTTGCGGTGGGCGAACTGCAGGGCATCCGCGATCTGGCCGATCCACAGTGCGGCTTCGCGCTCGG
>Ga0214472_10006106_pt1 | contig 12638 bp, 28 predicted proteins | sample RVTome_6_FD_207662 | JGI IMG/M metagenome (GOLD analysis project Ga0214472, IMG submission 207662) | Soil microbial communities from uranium-contaminated site in the Upper Colorado River Basin, Wyoming, United States - RVT140D175 | ecosystem: Environmental > Terrestrial > Soil > Contaminated >... | reverse complement strand
GGTTGCCGGAAGGCGCCGCAGTGCCGGATCGGTATTCAAAGCCGGCGTTCCGCGATTCCGGCATCTGGGAAATCCGCGCCAAGAAGGGCGATGGCTTCACGATCTGGCGTGACTTCACCAAGCCGGAACGCGAGGCGATGGGCGAGATCATGGACGCCCGCTACGGCATCGCCCGCACCTATCTGCTGATGGCCAACGATCTGGCGAACGGCAAGTTCTTCAAGACGCTGGCCGAAAACGAGGAATGGGTCAGGTCGAAGGTCGATGACGGGCAATGGCGGAACCCGGCGGATGCGGATCAGGGTGAGTCGTGGGTCAAGGTGCCGGATACCGAGATCGCCAAGACGGGCGGCAGGAAACGCTATGGCGCGATTGCGGGTAAATTTATCCGGCCTGAAATCTGGCGCGACATCAACGAACTGGACCGGATGCAAAGTCCGGGCTCGTGGCGTTCGCTGCTGACGACTTGGAAATTAAATAAAACGGCCAGAAATCCTGTCGTCCACATGAATAATATTGCGTCAAACGTGCTCTTGGCCGACATGGTTGACGTAACTGCTGCCGATATTGTTGCCGGGATGCGTTCCTACTGGAAAAAGGACAGCAACTACAGGGATGCGGTCCAGCACGGCGCGATGGGCGCCGATATGATCTCACAGGAGATCAGGACCAAATATCTGGAACCGCTGCTGGCCGAGATTGTGAACGAAGGCGCCGGAGAGAACGATTGGCGGTCCAGTGCCTCGATCATCGGGAAACTGGCCAAGGGCTGGGACGCCCTGTGGAAGATCGACCGCAAGATGCAGGACATCTACCGGGCCGAGGACGATATCTTCCGCATGGCCTATTTCATGAAGATGAAGCGCCAGGGTGAGGACTCATTTACCGCCGCCGACATGGCGCGGGAACAGTTCCTCGACTACGATATCCGTGCGCCGTGGGTGAACAATCTGCGCTACAGCGTCTTCCCGTTCATCTCCTACACCTACCGGGCGGTTCCGCTGATCGCTGGCGCCATGCTCGACCGGCCATGGAAAATCGCGAAATACGCAACAATCGCCTTCGCCATCAACGCGCTCGCCTATTGGGACGATGACGACGCCGACGAGGAACGCGAACGGGCTTCTTTCCGTGAGGAAGAACAGGGCTATACCTGGCTTGGCACGCCGCGCATGGTCCGCATGCCGTGGCACGACCGGCACGGCCTGCCGGTTTTCATGGATATCCGCCGCTGGATACCGGCCGGCGATGTGTTCGACACCAATCAGGGATCGAGCGCGATTGCCGTACCGGCGCCGTTCCAGGTCGGAGGGCCGCTGATGCTGGGCGCCGAGGCGTTTCTGAACAGATCGTCCTTCACCGGGGACGATATCCGCGGCGAATACGATACCCCGATCGAGCGGTTCCAGAAGACCGGTGGCTATCTGCTGAAAAGCTGGCTGCCGTCGGCACCATGGATTCCCGGTTCCTGGTATTGGGATCGGATCAGCAACGCGATGCGTGGTGCCACCGATGCGCGCGGCAACCCCTACAGCGTTCCGCAGGCGATCCTATCGTCGGTCGGCGTCAAGGTCCGGCCGCAGGACGTGGAGCAGGGTCTCTACTGGCGCGGCGTCGAGCTGAGCAAGGAAGGCGGCGCCCTGAAGTCGCAGGCGCGGGCCTTGGCCCGCAAGCGCGAGCGCAATCTGGTCTCGCAAGACTCCTACGAAGAGGGTCTAGCAGTGATCGTGCTGAAGGCCGAACGGCTCAAGCAGCGCGCCGACTACCTGTCCGAGGTATCCCGAAGGTAAACCGCACCATCATGGATGGTTGTAGGCTTGGCGACGCTTGCAAATGGAGCCGTCGCGATGCCGATGCGCACACTCATTCTCGCCGCTGGCCTGTCGCTTGCGCTGTCGGCCTGCACCACGACGGGCGGGTCAGGCCGCTATACCGGCGATACCCAATACTACTGGGAAAACGGCGTCCTGTGGTCCTGCCGCGAACCGAACGCGGTCATGGGCGGCAACTGCATGGTCGATTCCGAATGGCCCGATGGCGGATTGGCAAAGCGATGAACAAGTACGATGCCGATGTCATCGGCTGTACCGGGCTGCTTGCCGGCAACATGTATGGATGGCAGGGCGGGCTTCGCTACGATGTAGCACAGACGGCAAAAAGCTGGAACCGGCCCGCCACCATCATCACGCCGATGAACGGGTACGGCGGCTGGGAAAATTTCGCTGTCTCGATCATCCGGCGCAGACCGAAGCGCGTCATTTTCAAGGTGCATTCAAACGCTGGCAAGCTGGCGACCAATATTGCGAAACGGTGTTGGGAAGAAAAGTGCCCGACTGAATTCGTCATCGTCATGTACGACCGGACGCTTGGCTACTGCCCGCCGATGGAGGGCAACGTCATTGCCGCGCTCGACATGCACTACGACAAATCCTGGCTCGTGAAGGGCAAATCCTTCAACGGCGTCTATGAGCCGCACGATTTCGGCAAGCACCCGACAAGCCATGTCCGCATCATCAACTATGAGCCGGCGCGGAAGCTGTCGTTCGAATTCGCGGAAAGGTTCAAGCCGTGAACGCGTCGTTCTCCCATGCCGAATACATCCGAGAGTTTTACGGCGTCTGCCACAAGCTGCGAACTGCCGGTCGCTGTCAGTGCATGAAGGACAAGCTTGCCATCGAATTGCAGCACCAATGCCCGCACTACAAACGCGCTCCGGTTGTCAACAATTGGGTGGAGTTCATGGAATGGCAGGGGAAAAACCGATGAAGCTTTCCGCCAAGGGCGCGGCCTTCATCCGCCTGCATGAGGGCTTCCGGGCGAACTGGTATCTCGATCCGGTCAAGGTGCCAACCATCGGCATCGGCTTTACCTGGCGCTCGACGGCCTTCCGAGAATGGTGGCGCAAGCACAAGCCGTTGGTTGAATTCGCGCGCGGCGTTTCGATGACCGAGGCCGAAGCCGATGACGCGCTGCAATTCCTTGTCTCGCGCGAATACGGCTTGGCGGTCAATCGGTTTCTCGGCAAGGCCGTTCCGCAGCACGTTTTCGACGCGATGACTTCGGCCGTGTTCAATCTCGGCCCCGGCTCACTGAAATGGACATGGGCATCGGCGGCCAAACGCGGCGACTATGCCGATGCTGCAAGACGGCTGCGCATCACAGGAACCACGGCCAAGGGCAAGCGCCTTCCCGGCCTTGTGAGACGCCGCGCGGAAGAAGCCGCGCTGCTTGAACATGGGCGCTACTGAAAGGAACTGACCATGGGTGCTTATTCGAAATTCATCGGTGCCGTTATCGGCGGTCTCGTATCGTGGGGCATCGCCAAGGACGTCATCCCGGCCGAATGGAACACGCCGGACATGATGGCGGCCATGACCACGGTCGTGACCGCGCTTGTCGTCTGGCTATCCCCGGCGAATGCATAAGGTGGGCCATGATGGCGATAGGTGATCCTCCCTTCGGCAGCGGCAAGCTTGGCCTCCCGCAATCGGGCGCTGGTTGGCATTGCCCCGGCTGCGGCGGGGTGCATGGGCCGCATGTCGATACGTGTCCGCTGTCCGGTGGAATGCGGCGCGTCGATCTGTTGCGTGGAGACGGCGGCATATCTGCCGCAGATGTCGAGCGCATACTCGGCGATCCACGTCGCGGCGTCGTGGTTGGCATCGGTCCTATCGGCGACGATCTCAACGCGCCGAAAACGTCATGACCCTGCTCGCCAACGTACTCGCGAAAACCGCAAGCCGGACGATCATCAAGATTGCCGAGCTTGCGGCCCGCGATGCCCGCAACAAGCGCGAAGGCTATTTGCAGGGCTATCGCGAAGGCTATGCCGACGCCAAGGCCGGCAAGAAGCCGAGGTTCAAATGAAGGATGACACGAAAGTCGGTTGCGTCGGCGCCCTGATCTTCCTCGCCATTGTCGGGCTGCTCACGTTGTTTTCACGCCCGGCTCACGCTGAGATCGCATCCTGGTATCAGGACGGCGAGATCACGGCCTGGGGCGAGCCCTATCGCCCGGAGCGGCATACCTGCGCGCATCCGACATTGCCCCGCCATACGCTGCTAAAGATTTATTATCGTGGGCGAATTGCCTTTTGCCGAGTGGCGGACCGTGGACCGTATGTTGCCGGTCGGCACATCGATGTTTCGCGGGCCGTTGCCTCGCGGCTCGGGATGATCCGGGCAGGGGTCGTTCAAATCAGGATTGAGAGGTTGTCATGAGCGAACAAGCAAAGTGCGGACTCTGCGGCGAACCAATGCCTGCCGGAGAGGAAATGTTTAAATACCATGGATATTCGGGGCCGTGTCCGAAACCACCATTGCCGCGCCAGCCCACGCTTGAACAGCTACTGCGCATGACGGTTGCCGGGGAAAGAACCTATTTTACCCCGCCCTTCTGCGTATCCGTCCAAGGCGAGCGCGACGGCGGCATCCACTTCATCATCCATGCCGATGGCTACGATTCCGAGACGCTCGACTTCGTAGCGCGCGGCGACGAATTGGAGCGCCTCTGATGCGCTTTGTAAAGCAGCAATTCCGGCACGATCCGGATAATGGCGTGCATGGCGACTGCGGTCGCGCCGTGATCGCTTCTTTGCTTGACATCGATATTGACGATGTTCCGCACGAACACCGCGACATGACCGGCGACGAGTATAACGCGACGATCGATGCATTTCTCAAGAGCGTCGGCGTCACCCGCATATGGGTTGCCTTCCGCGCGTCATCCGTTGCCGACGCGGTTGATTGGGCAACGCAGTGGTCGAACGGGATGCCTTTCTCTTTGTTGGGGAAAAGCCCGCGCGGGTCAAATCACGTCGTCATCGGTCACGAAGGAAAGATCGTCCACGATCCGCACCCGGACGGCGGCGATCTTGTCGGGCCGTGCAGCAACGAACACTACTACGTCGAGTGGTTTGTTAAGCCGGCGTCATCGGGACAAGTTGGCCGTCCCGAGACGCTCGACTTCATCGCGAAGGGCGACCGGCTGGAGCGCGTGTAATGACCCGCGCATGGATCATCGCCGGCATTGTCGCGATCATCGCACTGGCTGTTGGCCTGTTCGCGGGCCAGCGCGAGGCCGGGGCGCACATGACCGCATCTGGCTGGACCTATCCGTCCGAATGCTGCGCCGGCCACATGGACTGTCATCACATTCCGCGCAGCGCGGTTACCATCACGCCGGACGGCTACCATGTGCGCCTGCGCGCCGGAATGCACCATCGCTACTACAAGGACGCGGATTACCTGTTCAAATACAAGACCACGCAGATCAAGATTGCCGGCGATGAGGATTGGCACCTTTGCCTTGGCGGCGGTGTCCCGAACAACGGCGGGCCACCGAGCGAATATATCTGGCGCTGCCTTTATACCCGCCCAGAGGGCACGTCATGATCGGTCGCGTCCTTCACCATGCCGAGACACTGGCAGCCGTAGCAATCGGCCTTGCGGCCTTCCTTGTCGCATGGCCGGCCTATCCGCAATCGAATTGCGCCGAGCGCGCCGGTATGGTCCCCGTCTTGGAGGATAAATACGGCGAGACGCAGCGCAGCGTCGGCTTGGTCAATCCGGTGACGGTAGTTGAACTGTTCTTCTCGTCAGGCGGCTCGTTCACGCTGCTGCTTACAAACGTGCAGGGTCAGTCCTGCATCATGATCTCTGGCACCCAATGGCAGGATGTGCCTCCCCCACAGAGACTGCCGGGCGGCGACCAGAATCGGAGATAGTGAGTGCGAGGAATGGCGGAATTCAATTCCGAAGCGGCAATCGCTTCGATAGCGGCCAAGGTGGACAATATCCAGCTTACTCTTGCGCGTGCCGACGAAAGCCGGCGAGTGGTCTATGAGCGGCTGGAAGCCTTTGCGCTGTCCGAACAGGCGCTATCGACGCGGATCGAAAGCCTCGAAAGGGAACTCGCGAAGATGGCCCCGGTGCTGGCCGACTATCTGCAAAAGATCGCCCAAGTCAAAGGGGCCGGGATGCTCGGGCGGATGTTGTGGATGTTCGGCGGGGTTATCCTTTCGGCGGCCGTGTCGCTCGCGAGCTTCTGGTACTGGATTGCAGGGAAACCGACGCCGTAAGGAAACTTGTGATGGAAGCATTTTTCGCCGCAAACTCGACCAACGTCCTGCTGGCCATCGTCGCCGTTTTCAACGCCTTGGCCGCGTGGTTCGCATGGCAGGCAAAGAAGGTGGCGCAGATAACGCACCTGTCGGTCAACAGCCGGTTGGATGAGCTTGTCGAAGCGACTCGCCTCAATGCACTAAGGGAAGGCGCAGACAAGGAACGAAAGATCGGCGAGGCCAAGGCCACCGCGCTGGCCGCAAGGGCGAGGAAATAACAAAACCTTTGCCTGCGATCCTTTAGCAAGGACGATGCGTAGCTAAAGGATGTAGGGCGGGCCGGGTGGCCCTGTATCCCAAACGCATTACATTTGAAATACACTGCGCATTTAAATGTCGGATTTTGGCATTTTAATGCCGTTATAACCCGGTTTTTATTCCGCCCGGCTCCTGTCTCGGCTGTTCGGGTAGGGCGGGCCGTCACGCTCGCCCCTCGCGTGCACGCACCTCAGGTGTTTGGGCCATCTGCGCCACCTCATCAATCCGCAGTGGCTTTCGCCAGTTGCCGGCAATCATCACTCGGCCAGTTTCACCCTGAAACGCAACCGGGTCTTCTAAATACCACGGTTCATTTGTTCCTACGCCGCGCATGACTTGATCGCGCAACGCTTCCAATTTCCGCCATGTGGTCGGGCTCCAACGGAGCACCGGCACCGGACTTCCGTCGCTGCGGCTATGAACCGATAAGGTCATTTGCCAAAGCGGCCGGCCGCCGGCATAGCGGATTCATTCCATGCCGATGTTGACCGTCAGACCGGCGCTAACTCTTGGTGTAGCGAACCAAAAATGACCCCGCACGATCTGGCGTTCTGGGTCGAAAACCGGATTGGCCAGTGCCCATTTAACTTGCTTGTGCATCTGCGTATTTTCCCTTTCCGCCCCCATCCGGGGCCATCATATCTAGTTTGCAACTGACTTCACGTCAGTTTGCTATTTACGCGAAGCCAATCCATGCAGCGCCACCAAAAAAAGCAACAGCCCATCCCAGCCAGAACAGGGACCATCGTTCGAAATGCGCCGACGCGACAATCAGCGCGCCACCGCTGGCACCAATTACCATGGCGCCGACAAGGTCGAGAGTATCCATCTCACCTACTTCCCTTCCGCCCGCTGCCCCATGGAGTCCGTCCCCCGGCCCCGCAAGGCCGTGCATGTCCTGTCACGCAACCGATGCCCGGTCAGCCTCGAAGGTTGGCCGGGCTTTTTGCGTTTTCAGGCCGCAAGACGTTGTTTTCGAGATATGTCAGCACGTCGTTTGCCGTTGATCTGCAGTCACAGTTCGGATGCGCTAGAGGTCCGCCATAGCCGCCAGTTCGGTGGCAGCAGGTTGACGCGCATATGCCGGTCAGGATGTGGGCTATTGCGGTCAAGTGCAATTCCCGCTCCGTCACTGCCCTTCCTCCCGTGCCTGGGCCGGTGGGGACGGGAGGGGCTGCCAGTGACTAGCTGGCTTTGTCCATCCGCCTGGGAATGATGCAAACTTACGGTAATAACCATTTTCAGTGCCGCGCCTGCCGACGAAGATTGAGCCATTTCGTTCCAAACCTAACAAAACAAACCTTCCATCCTTCGGCGCAGTCTCAATCGGCTGCCACTCCCGCTCGGCTAGCAGTTCCGTGACAGCATCAGCAAGTTCGCCGGCAACAGACAGATCATCGTGTTCTGCTCTGGCAAGAGCGTGGCCTTGAGCGGCCAGCGCCTGCAGTTCCTTCGCGTCGGTCATGGCTTGTTTTCCAATGCAGCACGGGCGCGGCGAAACGCATCGAACGGGATCGCCGCAGTGTTGGAAATGAACTGGTCGCCTTCTAACACTGCCGCAAACGGCGCCAGCGCCTCCCGCAACTCCAGTATCTCCCTTTGCAGAAATGCCAACTCGCCGTAACTGGCGGCATAGAGTTTTGACGACAGCCCCTCGCAGGTGAAGTAAAATTCCGCTTCGGCGGTAAGGCCTTTCGCAGTCAGACGCCTGTCTATACAGATTGTGCACAGGACATTAGCCGGATCGGCAATTTGGTTCCAGATTTCTGACGGGATCACGGTGTCCAGGATGTGCGCCCGCCCGCATTCTTCGCAATGCAGATCGTAGTCCGGGATCGTGCTGTTGGCCCTTCGCAAAGCCAGTATCTCCTCCGCCATGGCGCGAATCGTGGCGGGGTCGCAGCGGGCGAAATGACGTGCATCCTTTTCGGCGTCCGTTGGTTCAGGCCATACGGTGCAGCAGCAGACTTCAAGTTCATCGCCGCTGTGCCGAAACGTTACAAGGTAGGCGTCGATCACCTCCTTGCCATCTTGTTCGCCAAGCCCGGGCACCGTCGAATACGGCCCCGGCGTAACGCCTTCGGTTCCATTAATTATGTCGTGCAGTTCAGCTTCGGTCAGGCGGTCAGTCATGGGCGCGGTTCCTTGCTAGCGAGCTTTTGCAAGCGCTCACGTTCTTTTTCTGATGCCTTCAGGCGACGATTTGCGCATGCCCTGCAATGCGCGCCATAGCTTTCATTGCGATCGCCTCGAAGAACTCCCGCCGCCGGTTTTTTGCAGCCGCAGCGTGGATATTCCTCAAACCAGCGGAGATTATGAACCTCACTCACTTTCGCCTCCCGTGCTCTTGCGGGCGGCGGCGCGATCAAGCCGTTCGATCTCGGCGACGATAAGGGCGCCGGCTCGGATCAAGTCGCGGCGGCGGTCCTTCGGCTTCCACCATCCGGAAGCCCAAGGCCAATCGACCGGCACTTTTGGTCTCACATGCCGATTCATTTTCCGATCAGGCATTGCGTAGCAGGCTGCGGCCACGGCAAGCGACTCGTCGGTGTGGGCATCGTCATGTTCTGCCGACCAGCCTTCGACTCCGATCTGCCGCCGCCGTTCTGCTGCAATTTCTGCAACCGGGTTCGCCGGCCCGCCGTCATTGCTCATGCTGTTCTCAGCCATGGTCATTCCTTTGGTTCTGGCGCCGGGACGGCCGGATTGCGCGTGGCGTCTTCGTAGGTCAGTTCGAATTTTTCGCCCTCAAATTCCAGGACCGTGCGCATCCGAACCGGATGACGCGCTCGCGCTTCTTGTGCGCGCGCCAACGTGTCGGCCTTAGCCCGGTAGAGCTTCCGGCCGGCAGTTTCGTCCGGGTCGTCCTTGTCGGTGTTCATTGCGCGGCTCCGGGTTCGGGTTCGGGTGGGGGTGCCTCAGCAAGCAATTCATCTTGCCGGTCGAGACAATCCCGGCAAAGCCAATGCGAGCAAAGGTCAAAGATCATCGCCGCCGTTAGTCCCTCTATGAGCGACGGTGGATTGTCATCGGTCTGACGAAAGCATTCCGTGCAGATCATTTTGCCGAACTCCGGTGCGCTCATGTGGCGGATTTCTTGCGATCTTGAGCGATGATAGCCTCAGCGGCCTCGATTGCACGATTTAAAGTCCTGGCATCCCACGAGCCGCTTGCCTGCATGTGCTTCAAAAACTGTAAAATTACCTCAGACGCCGATAGAATCGGGACGGTCTCTGGCAAATAGGGCTGTCCCTTGAATCCAACATATTCGCTCATGGTCAGTCCTTTCCCGTGGGAATCTCCGTGGCGGATTCGGTGCCGCAAATCTCCACTGTATGCCGTTCGTTCCGTTTCCGGCCGGCTGGCGGCTTGCCAAAAAACAGCCGAGACCCTAGGAAATCCCGGCGACGGAGCGTAGCGCAGTCTGGTAGCGCATCTGGTTTGGGACAATGGGGGCGCATTTTAGATTACGTCGTTGCCGTAATGGTTTGGCCGGTCTGGTTTGTTCGAATGTGGGAATTTGCACTCCCACGGCGTTGCAATTTCGGCAGCAGGGTATCCTCGTTTTCCGGTTTGGCCGCTTCGTCCAGGAAGTGCTTTAGCTTGCCACACAGGAAAAACCATTCGCCGCGATAGTGCGATGCGGAGAATTCCTTGTGGAGCCGTTTCTCCAGTTTCATGTCGCCGCGTACGCAAAAGACAAGCTCGCAAGTGTCCGGCGTTGCCACCGCGACCATACGCATGCGCTCCATCGGGTCAGCCGAATATCCGATTTTGACAAAATACCCGGAACGGATCATGTAGACGTGCCCAACCGGACGATCGGGGTTGAATGTTGGTGTTCGCCGCGCGCGCCGGAGCATGGACCGACAGAGCGTGGTTTTCACGACTACGTTGTCCTTCATCATCTGCTCGTAGCTTTTGGCTTCAGCGCGGTCAGACGTACCTGTGTCGCCAGAGTAACGAAGCCCGTCTATGCGGAAATCGTAACTGTAGGTGTCACTTCCGGGTCTTATGTAGACCGACATCAAGTCGCTCCTTTGCTTTTATCTCTCCTGCTTCCATCGCTGCACGAAGGTCGTTTTTCGTGACGTGAGCGTAACGGCTTGTCGTCGCGATGCTCGAATGCCCGAGCAACTGTTGAGCGGCCTTCAGATTGCCGCTACCACGCATGATCCGGGTCGCGGCAGTGTGCCGGGTATCGTGAAACCGGAAATCGGCCACCCCTGCCCGCTTCCGCGCCCGGCGCCATTCGGTCTTGAACCCCTCCATCGTGATCGGCTGGCGCTCGCCGCGAACAGCGCCATCCCTCGGTCGCTTGGCGACATAGGTAAAGACCGCTGTCGGGTGGTAATCCTTTTCGCCCCAAAGCAGATCGTAAATCGCCTGCGTCATCGGAATTGCGCGCGAACGTTCGCCCTTGCCGGTGACCGTGAACTCGCGATTGAAAAAATCGACCTTGGCCCAAGTGAGCCCGACGATCTCCGCGCGACGGCATCCGCTCAGGATGGCAAATCGCAGGGCCGGGGCGTAGTCGCCACGCATCGCGGCGATAAGCCGGGCCTCTTCCTCCGTCGTCGCCTCGCGAACGCGCTCCTGGGCCTCCCTGAGGAAATGGCGCCGCCATTCTATCCTATGGACGGTCTGGCCCCAGACCTCGCCGGCAAGCCGCAGGATCGCCCGCAGGGGCTCGCAGACGCCCCGGTTGACCGTGGCATTGCCGACGCCTTCCCCGCGCCTTGTGGCGACCAGTGCCGCGACCTTGCCGGCATCGATTGCCGAGACAAGCACGTTCGACCCGATGCGTCGATCGAGCCAGTCGAGTGCCTGCAATGTTCCGGCGCGGTTGGCATGGAACTGCCCGACCTCATTCCAGTAGCGGGCGGATGCCGCGGCGAAGGTCATCGGCTTGCCTGCGTCGATGATTGCCGCTCTGGCCTTGCGTTTTTCGGCTTCCTCGACACGGGCCGCTTCCCGGCGCGACGTTGCGCCAGTAGACCCTGAAAAACGCCGGCCTCGATAACGGAAGTCGAAGCTGTAGACTGCCTGCCCTGGCCGCCGATAGACTGACATTGCTTCCTCCCCTGAACGAATTCGGCAAGATCGGCCTCATCGTAGCGCCGCGTCAACCGCATTGCTCCGGCGCCAATGTGGACAAACTTGATCTGCCCGGTTTCGGCAAGGATGCGCAACTGGCGTTCGGAGATCGCCAGTTTGGCGGCAGCTTGATGCGGGGTGAGCAGGGTCACGGCTTGCCGCTCGTGATTGCCAGTCCGTGCGCAAGCCCGAGATCGTAAGCGCGGTTTAGCAGTTTTGCCTGCTTGTCCGCGTCGTGATAATGAATGAATCGTTGCGCGCACTCGCCAAGCCGACCGCTCACACGATAGCTTGTCGAATATCCCATAGGCTTGTTGTTGACCGCAAAATAATCTGACCGGCCAGAAAAGTTGCCAGCCGTCTCCCTCGCCACCTTTGCAAGACGGCGAGATTCGGATGCGGTTATGGCGGCTGGGCGGGTCATTTTGCCGGCGGAACGTTGGGATGGTTATCGGCCCGGCAAATGCCGAACACCAAGTCACGAGCATGCGCACCAGCAGATGTGTCGCCCGTCGAGTAGCGGGCAAATACGATGCCGTCGCGCCAAGACGTTAGTGTGCCGACTTCTGCTCGCCCAACATCGCGGTAAATTACGGTGCGCCCGATGTCGGCCTCGGTAAGCTTTTCGATATCGAGCGGTTCGATCTCCCATGAGCCGATCCATAGGTAGCGGCGGTCAGTGACATTGTGAGCCAACGCGCTCATCCCATCCTCCTGAACATCGCCCGCCTTGGCAGCCCCGCGAGCTTCGTCGGCGCAGCGGTGGCCTTTGCTTTTTCCGGCTTTGGCCGGCCATGGTTCATCGGGTGCTTAGCCGTCATTGCTCCGGTCGCCTTATCGCGAGCCCGGTCGGCTTTGCGAATCCGGCCGATGTCCTTTTCTGTTTTTGCGTCATGGCAAAGTTTACAAAGCCATTGGCCATTAGAAGCCTCAGGCTTGCCGCACAGCGCATCTGGCAATATGTGGTCGCAATCTCCCTCCCCCGGCTTCAAAACCGCGCCACAGCCTTCGCAATGGCCCTTGGCACGGGCAATGATGGCGGCACGGACCTTGCGCGGAAAATTGAGGCGGGTCACGTCTTGTCCTCGATGGCCAGCGCGCCGGATTGTTCGATATGCTGCAAGACCGTGTTGCCGTTCGGCAAAAGGATTTGACCGAGGAA
>Ga0214472_10006105_pt1 | contig 12638 bp, 12 predicted proteins | sample RVTome_6_FD_207662 | JGI IMG/M metagenome (GOLD analysis project Ga0214472, IMG submission 207662) | Soil microbial communities from uranium-contaminated site in the Upper Colorado River Basin, Wyoming, United States - RVT140D175 | ecosystem: Environmental > Terrestrial > Soil > Contaminated >... | reverse complement strand
AGCCCAGAGCTTCGGCGGCAGCGGCAGCCACCGGCACACCACCGGCAGGGATCGCCAGCAGCAATGGGTCGGCCAGGTTCTGACGAACCAGCAGTCCAGCCAGGATCCGGCCGGCATCGGCCCGGTCGGCGAAGATCCCGGTACGCTCGACCAATTCGGGCGACCGGTATAAGTTTTCCGGCAACTTATTGATCATTCTACTCCTCGTCTCCTGTTCACAGCATATTGTGACTTCAAGATTAACAGATTCTGGCTCCATGTCCTGGAGAGGCAAGCACGGAAGTCCTCATTCATGCTATTCCCCGGCATACGTCATCCCGTTCAGGAGGCCTGGCTCGATCAACTCCGGCAGACTCCTGGAAAGGCATCCAGAGCATGTTATGCTAAAAGCAAAAGATTGCCTGCCGAACAACTTCCAAGGAGATTTATCATGACGGAAACAACAGTGAGAAGGATCACGCCTGACGAGACACGCAGAAGAATGGATTCAGGAAAAGCGCTCCTGGTCTGCGCATACGAGCCGGATGAAAAATTCCGGTCGATGCATCTCGAAGGAGCGGAATCCCTGCATCAGTTCCGGGAAAGGCTGCCGAACATCCCCAAAGAACAGGAGATCATTTTCTATTGCGCCTGAACAGAGGAACACTCGTCTGCCGGTCGGGCAGCCGAACTCCTGGATCAAGGCTACAAAAATGTCGAGGCCCTGCAAGGGGGCGTAGACGCCTGGAAACAGGCGGGCTTTCCCCTCGTGTGAGCTCCTGAGCAACTCAACGTCGGCCTTGCAGTGACTGCTGCTGACGCTAAAAGTGGCCCGCCGCCCAGACTTTCTAAGGCCTGAGCCAGACTCAACGGAGGTAGACATGGCCGAGAACATTGCACAGTTCAAATCCGGCGACCTGCTGCTGGTGATTGATGTCCAGAAGGATTTCTGCCCCGGCGGCGCCCTGGCTATCGCCGGCGGCGACGAAGTGGTGCCGGTTCTTAACACCTGGCTGGCTGCGGCCCGGGATAATGGCGTGCCACGCTACCTGTCACGCGACTGGCACCCGAAGCATCATCCGAGCTTCACAGAGTCCGGCGGTAAATGGCCGCCGCACTGCATTCAGGATACCGACGGTGCCCGGTTTCATGCCGATCTCGAAGTCCCGCACGATGCAGTGATCGTAACCAAGGGAACCCGTTTCGATCAGGATCAGAATTCGGCTTTCGACCAGACCGGTCTTGCCGACTGGCTACATCAACAGAAGATCAAGCGCATTTTCGTCGGCGGGTTGGCCCAGGATGTCTGCGTGCTGGCAACTGTGCTTGATGGTCAGAATGCGGGATTTGATATGCAGCTGATCGCGAATGCAACCCGGCCGGTAAATACGGACGATGGTCGTTCAGCCATTGAGAAAATGCGCCGGGCAGGAGCAGAAATCCTGGAGATTATGCTCTCTTAGTCACGGCGGGGCCATTCATCTTTGCTCCGGGTGATTTCTTCAAGCTCGCGATAATCCCATGTACGCTGCTCTCCACCGGTGTTTCTGAACACCACATTTTCATCGGAACAGCTGACAACCTGGCCTTCCTCGCCGCTGGCTGGATGTATGACAAATACGTCCCGGCCCTGTTCACTCTGCATACAAACATACTCGAAGCGTTCTTTTTTCATCTTGGTTGTCCTTTCTTTCTGGTGGTTTCTGGCAGTTTTGGACCATAGATACGCCAGGCTTCTGGATTCAACAAATGAACCGGAGGTCAAAAAATCTCCGCTTCGCTCTCGCTCCGGTACAGCTACCTGGTCCTCAACAACCTCGATGTCATGCCAGGGCATTATCATTCTTCACGCAGTAGCCAGCTGTTCATGAATCGTTCAGCTCCTCCAGGTAGTTGCCCAGGGTTTGCAAAAACAGCCTTACGTCAGAAGTATCTTCAAGAACATAGCGGGCATGAGTCGCACGCTCTTCGTCGCGCACCAGGATGCCGATGCCGCGATTTTGAATTTCCCGCAACGCATCTTCATCGGTAAGATCGTCGCCGATGTAAATCGGCAGGACATCGCGCCGGTCGAGTTCGAGCTTCTGCAGCAGCCAGGAGAGGGCCTTGCCCTTGTCCCAGTCAATATCGGGGCGCAGTTCGAAGATCATCTTGCCGCCGGTTTTACGCAGGCCTTTACTTCCGGCAAGGACCTCATCGACGGCAGCCTCAACCTCTGGGCAGCGCTCCTCTGCCACACGCCGAAAGTGGATGGCGATGGCGAATTTCTTGCGCTCCACTTGCGCACCTTCGATCTGGTCGAGCCGCTCATGCAGAGCCTGTTCAGCCTGATCGAGGGCCGGCAGGAAATCGTTGCCCTGTTGAAACTCGATTTCTTTGCCGGCCGGCCCGGCGATATCAAAACCGTGACTGCCGGCATAGTAGATACCCTCGATTCCGGCGAGTTTCTCGACATCTCTGCGATCACGGCCGCTGACGATGGCAACCGTGCAGTATCCGGCAAGATCGCGGACAGTCTGGCGCATCTCTTCGGAAATGGTCGCGTGCTCCGGGCGGTCGACGATAGGGGTTAGCGTTCCATCATAATCAAGAAACACTGCGACCCGCTTGTGCTTGAGCTGACAGGTTAAATCGTTGAAGCGATCAAGGATCGAAGGCAGGTTGTCGATGCTCTGTTTGCCGGCGTTTATGGCGACCGTGATTTCAGCGAGGTCCTTGACGACGACGTCGGCATATTTCGCCAGCTCCTCTGCCTGGTTGACACGATCGACACCAATCACTAAACCGAAGTCTCCCGCCCTGCCGGCCTGCACGCCTGACTGGGCATCCTCCACCACCACCGAGCGCCGGGGCGTCGCACCCAGTTTTCTTGCCGCCGCGAGAAACACATCGGGCGCTGGCTTGCCGGGTATACCCAGCTCCTCGGCATCGAGTCCGTCGACCCTGGCGTCAAACAGGTCTGCGGCGGCAGCCGAGGCGAGCACCGCACGGGCATTTTTACTCGCCGAAATGATGGCGGTCTTGATACCGGCTTTACGCAGCTGATTGATCAAATCAGCGGTCGTTTCGTAACGTTTCGCCCCCTTCTCCTCGAGTGCCTGCTGGAAATAATCATTTTTGCGATTGCCCAGACCGCGAATCGTCTCCTGGGCGGGATCATCATCAGAGGTTCCCTCCGGCAGCCGGATTCCGCGGGACTCAAGAAAATCGCGCACCCCGTCGTATCGCGGCTTGCCGTCAACATAGCGGTTGTAGTCTTTATCGACACTGAAGGGTTGATAGTCATCCCCTGTGCGCTTCGCCCTTTCCGCAAGATAATTGTCGAACATCTTCTTCCAGGCTGTGGCATGCACATGGGCGGTTCTGGTGACGACCCCGTCCATGTCAAAAATAACGGCATCGAACTGCTCCGGGGAGATAATGCGGCGATCGAGATTCATGTTTTCCTTCCTGATGTCAGAGAGATGATCTTTTTAAATACTATCAGATTCTCCTGAAAACCGTAGCTGGGCTCGCGCCACCCAGCGCCGCCGGTTATCACCTTCAACCTGCCTTGAGGATAACAACCCCTGACAGTCCGTCAAGTTGGCAGCTAGGAGCCTGTCGGACTTGGAAAATCCAAGTCCGACAGGCTCCTAGAAGCTGAAACTTTCCCGTGCCCTGTTAGAATTGATCGAAAGCGCAGCGCAGGCACCGTCGTAAAGGCTCTCGCACTGATTTTTGACCTGCAGCCCTTTTCCCAAGGCCGGCAACATTGGATTTATCAGCAGTAAAGATGGTTGCTTAAAGCAATCGCATTATAGTACTGTAAAACATCGTTTCAGCATATTCATCAGCGCGGCAAAAATTCAGGCACCGATGGTTTCAACCGCTGAACACGAATTTCTTTCACTTGCCAAGTAAACAGGAGGCACAAACCATGAAGTCGTCTTTGAAGCTCTTTTGCCTTGCAGCTCTTATCGGCTGCTCCCTGCTGACCGCATCCAATGCCTTTGCGGCCGAGACGATCAAGGTCGGCATTGTCGATACCTACAGTGGTCCCGCCAGCACCTATACCAATGATGTGCGTGACGCTTTTGCCCTGGAGGTTAACAAAATCAATGCCGCGGGCGGGATTTTTGGTCAGCAGGTCGAGTTTGTCACCCGTGACAGCAAATTCAAGGTTGATCTCGGCATGAGCGCCGCCAAGGAACTGGTGATGCGTGAGGAAGTGGACATCCTCATGGGGACAATCAACAGCGCTCTGGCTCTGGCCATCTCGGACTTTGCCAAGCAGGAGAAGCTCCCGTTTCTGGCCACTTTTGCCAAGAGCGCAAAAATCACCGGAGAGAAAGGTCATCGCTATGTGTTCTCCATGAATGAGAATACCACCATGATCGGCAAAGCGGCGGCGACGGGCCTGGCCAAACTGCCTTACACCACTTACTGGATCGCCGGGGATGATTACGAATACGGACACGCTGTCGCTGACGGTGTCTGGGAAAATCTCAAAAAACTCAAACCCGAGGTCAGGCTGCTGGGCCAATCCTGGTGGAAAGTGGGTGAACCTGACTTCACGCCCTACATCACCGCAATGCTGGCTGAGGAGCCCGACGCGGTCATTATCGCTACCGGGGGGCGCGACTGTGTGCCATTCCTCAAGGCTGCGCAGACCACGGGCTTCAACAAACTGGTGCCATTCTATATGCATACGGCCACGGAGATTTCAACACTCAAACCTCTCGGCCTCACTGCCCCCGAGGGCGTCATCGGCACAGCCAACTATCACAGCTATTACCCGGATACCGCAGAAAATCGTGCTTTTGTGGCCGAGTTCGAAAAAGCCTACGACCGCACTCCCGCGGTGGGCGCCCTGTACGGTTACATCACGGCCCAGTTCATCTCCAAAGCTTATGCAAAGGCAGGCGAAGTCGATACGGAGAAGTTCATCGACGCACTGGAGGGGTTGAGCGTTGACTCCCCTGTGGGAACAGTGACCATGCGCGCCGAAGATCATCAGATCATGCTGCCCATGTTCATGGGCGTGACAACCAAGGTGGAAGGTCAGCAGGTTCTGGTCGCTTCGGATATTGTCACCATCTCTGCTGAGGATGCTATGCCTTCTCTGGAAGAGATCCGCAAGGCCCGCCAACTCTAAACATATGCTGAAGGGCGGGGGCACCCGCCCTTCAGCGTATCGTCTGATTTGCTAACCCTCTTGCAAGCAAAGAAAGCCTCATGGAACTGCACACTGGTCTGTCTTTTTCGGTCCTCTGCATCCAGATTCTGGTCGGTCTGAGCAAGGCGACCATCTTGTTTATCGTTGCCTCGGGACTTACCTTAATCCTGGGTGTCCTGCGCATCCCCAATCTTGCCCACGGCTCGCTCTACATGATCGGAGCTTTCACGACCTACTCGATTGCCACGGTGTTTTCTCAAAGCAGCCTGGGTTTCTGGATGGCGCTGTTGCTGGCACCTTTGCTCGTGGCTCTGATTGGGCTGATCATGGAACAGGGCCTGTTCCGTTTTCTTTATAAGCGCGACCATCTGATGATGTTACTCTTTACCTTCTCCTTTACACTGGTTTTCGGAGATCTGGTCAAACTTGTGTGGGGTTCGGACTACCGTTCTCTGGCGGTTCCCGAAATATTTCAGGGATCCTTGTCGCTGCTGGGGATGCCCTTCCCCCGCTACAACCTGTTTCTGCTGCTTCTGGGGCCTGTTTTCGCCGCAGGATTATGGTTTCTGACTAATCGAACCCTTCTCGGCAAGGTTTCCAGAGCAGCGGCTGTGGACCGTGAAATGGTGGGGGCGGTGGGGATCAACGTCAACCGTATCTATGCCGCAGTATTCGTCCTCGGTTGTTATCTTGCGGGCATTGGCGGAGCCCTGGTGGCTCCGACACAGAACATCAGCCAGGGGATGGACCACTCGATTATCATCGAGATCTTCCTTATCGTCATTATCGGCGGGCTCGGCAATGTGTGGGGGGCTCTGCTGGGAGCTGTTATCTTTGGCCTCACCGATGCTATCGGCATTCTGGTGGCCCCCCAGTTCGGCATCATTTTCCCCTATCTCGCCGTGATCACTGTGCTCATATTCCGCCCCAAAGGGCTCTTGAAATCGATCTGGTAAGGGATGTTCCAATGATCTTCGGCGTATTTGGCAAAAAATCTCTCCCTCTGCTTGTGTTGTTTCTGGTCGCCCTCATTTTTCTTCCTTATGCGGCACCCAGATTCTACATTTATCTAGCCAGCGTTATTCTGGTCACCGGGCTATTGGCAACCAGCCTCAACCTGGTTCTCGGTTACGGCGGGCTGTACCAGTTCCATCACGCTGTCTTCTACGGCATCGGCGCTTACACGACAGGCTTGATGCTCACCAAGACCAGTCTGCCGGCCTGGGTTGCCTTCGCCTCGGCACCGGTGGCAGCCGCCTTTTTCGGCCTGTTGATCGGTCTGATCTGTGCCCGCCTGAGCAGCCTGCACTTTGGTATGCTGCAGATCTCATTGGGCTCGCTGATATGGGCCATCGTCTATCGCTGGTACGATTTCACCGGCGGCGACGACGGTATCCACGGCATACCCGTGCCTGAAGCCATGTCGACAACCACATCATCTTATTATTTCATCCTGGCCATCACCACCTTGTGCCTGCTGTTGATGTTCATTATTATCAAATCTCCGTTCGGCAGGATCCTTCAGGCTCTCCGCGACAACCCGGAGCGCTGTGAAGCCATCGGCGTTAACATCACCCGGCATCGTATCATCGCCATGGTTATAGCTGCGCTGTTTGCCGGCGCTGCCGGTTCGCTGTTCGTCACCCTGGAAGGGAGCGTGTTTCCAGAGCTGCTTTCCTGGACTCTGTCTCTGGAAATCCTCATCATGTGCCTGTTGGGAGGTTGGTTCACTTTTTTCGGTCCCATGCTCGGGGCCTGCCTTATCATTTCCCTGAGAACCTTCGCCGGCAACTATACCGAGTACTGGACCCTCATCCTCGGCCTGATGATGATGCTTACAATATTTTTCCTTCCCAAAGGCGTTTTTGGCTTCGTGAATGAGCTGTTCAGATCAAAAGCGCCAGACCTGCCGCTCGAGGAGAGCAGCCATGTTGCAGATTAGGTCACTACGAAAATCCTTTGACGGCTTTCAGGCTGTGACGGAAGCCAACCTCTCGGTGAATCCGGGAGAGGTGGTGGCGGTAATAGGTCCCAACGGCGCCGGCAAGACGACACTCTTTAACCTAGTCAGCGGCCAAATACGTCCCGATAGTGGCAGCGTCCGCTTCAAAGGTGAGGATGTCTATGGTCTGTCTCCCCATCAGCTGTGCCGCAAGGGGATGAGCCGCTCTTTTCAGATCGTCAAGATCTTCAGCCGCATGAGTGTGTTCGAAAACGTGCAGACGGCGGTGATCAGCCGCATGAAAAAAACCTCCAACCTGTTTATCCCTGCTCACAACATCGCGGTAAAAGAAACCGAGGCGATCCTCGAAGCCATGGGCCTCATCGACAAGCGCGACAGCATCTGCGGCCTGCTCTCCCACGGTGACCAGAAGGTTCTGGAGATGGCCATCTCTCTGGGCAGCGATCCCCAGCTTTTGATCCTGGATGAGCCCACAGCAGGCATGTCAGGTGAGGAAACGGCAAGGACCATAGATTTAATGAAACACCTGTCCAGGCAGATGGGCCTGACCATCCTGTTTTGTGAACATGACGTGGAGCTGGTGTTCTCGTTTGCCGACCGGATCATGGTCATGCAGCAGGGCAGCACCATCACCCAGGGAACGCCGGATCAGGTGCGCAATGATCCCCAGGTCAAGAAGGCTTATCTGGGGGGCCACGACTGATGCTGGAAGTCAAGGACATCAACACCTATTACGGGCTGAGTCACATTCTTTTTGACGTCTCACTCAGCGTGCACACGGGAGAAATTGTCTGTCTTCTCGGCCGTAACGGCGCCGGCAAGAGCACCACCATGAAAAGCATCATGGGACTGACACCGCCAAAACGGGGCGAAATTGTCTTCAAGGGAGACCGCGTAACCGGCCTGCCGGCCTACCAGATTTGTCGCAGGGGCGTGGGGTTTGTTCCCGACGATCGCAGGGTCTTCGCGGATTTGACCGTAGGCGAGAATCTTGAAATATCGGCCAGGCCCCGCCAGGGCATCGATGGCTGGGACAAGCAAAGAGTCTATAACTTCTTTCCGGCTCTGCGCGCCCTTGACGGACGCAGAGCCGGCGTACTCAGCGGAGGCGAGCAGCAGATGCTCACCATCGGTCGCGCCTTGATCACTAATCCCGGCCTGCTGCTGCTGGATGAACCCACTGAAGGTCTGGCGCCGATCATCGTCGAGATGCTTGAAGAGAAGATTCTGGAGCTCAAGGCTAGCGGCCTTTCGGTGCTGCTGGCCGAGCAGAACCAGAATGTTGCCTTGCGCCTGAGCGACCGTGCCTACATCATCGACAACGGGCATATCCGCTACCAGGGCAGCATTGAAGATCTCCGCAAGGATGAGGCCATCCGCCATAAGTATCTCCTGGTCTGAAAGTTTTTGCGGCACATCTGTAGCGTGAGGAAAAAGGTCATGAACCTGAGTCATGAAAAGCTTGAAGATCTGGCTGCTGCCATTCTGGAAGCTGCAGGAAGCGCCCCCGCTGAGGCCCGCACCGTAGCGGCTCACCTGCTGCAGGCCAACCTCTGTGGGCATGACAGCCATGGCGTGGGGATGCTGCCCACCTACGTGGCAAACATCGCCAAGGGGCTTCTCCAGCCGAACAGCCTTCCTGAAACTGTCAGCGACCTGGGAAATTTTCTGCTCTTCGATGGCCACCGGGGCTACGGCCAGGTGGCCGCCAGGATCGCAATGGAGCAGGGCATCGCCCGCTGCAAAGATACAGGCATGGCCCTGGTGGGGCTTCGCAATGCTCACCATGTCGGCCGCGTGGGAGCCTATGGCGAGCAGAGCCTGGAAGCGGGGCTGATCTCATTGCACTTTGTCAGCGTCGTCGACCATATCCCCATGGTGGCGCCCTTCGGCGGCAAGCAAGGTCGCTACGGCACCAATCCCCTGTGCATCGCCGTGCCCTCGTTTAACAAGAGTGACCACCTGCTGCTGGACATGGCGACCAGCAAAATTGCCGTCGGCAAGGCCCGGGTAGCTCTCAACAAGGGCCAGCAGGTTTCGGATGGCGCCCTCATCGACAGCCAGGGGCGACCGACAGAGAATCCGGCGGTCCTGTTTGCCCAGCCGCAAGGTGCTATTTTGCCATTCGGCGAGCACAAAGGCTACGGCCTGGGCCTGATGTGCGAAGTTCTCGCGGCGGCCTTGACCGGCGGCGCAACTATTCACCCGGACAATGCCCGTTGCGGAAGCATCATCAACCACATGCTGACGATCCTCATCGACCCGGAGCTCTACGGTGAGCAAAACACCATACGGCAGGAAATCGCCGCCCTGATCGATTATCTCCGCGCAACCCCGCCCGTCCAGGCCGATTCCCCGGTCATGGTGCCAGGCGATCCTGAACGTAAGCGCAGACAAGAAAGGCTGACGTCAGGGATATTGATCGAAGAAGTGACCTGGGACGAGATCGTCGAGACCGCTCTCAGCGTGGGCCTGGACATCAAAAAATTCACCCATGCAATTTGCTGACCTTCATACCTGGGATCTTCCCCCTAAACAAGCTGTCGCCATGCAGACGAAACTTGCGGACCGGATCGTACTGCAGGATATGCTGCCAAAAGAAATTTGTCTGGTCGCCGGAGTCGACGTTTCCTATCAACGTCGTGCAGAGCGTTTTCATGCTGCGGTGGTTTTGATGGAACTGGAGACGGCAAGCATCATCGAAACGGCCACAGCTTCCGCTGAGTGCGACTTCCCCTATATCCCGGGGCTGCTTTCGTTTCGTGAACTGCCGGTCCTGCTGCAAGCGTTCCGGAAGCTGCAGACAGTCCCGGAAGTCGTCCTGGTGGATGGTCAGGGGATCGCTCATCCGCGCCGCTTCGGACTGGCCAGCCATCTCGGCCTGTGGCTCGATCTGCCGACCATCGGTTGTGCCAAAAGCCGGCTGTGCGGAGAGGCGGCGGAGCCGGCAAGGGAAAGAGGGTCATGGACATCCCTGTCCTGTGACGGCGAGGCGGTCGGTGCGGTTGTGAGGACACGCCAGGGGGTTCGCCCAATGTATATTTCCCCCGGTCATCTGGTCAGCATCGACCGCGCTGTCGAAATCGTGTTGCGATGTGGTGGAGGCTACCGTCTGCCGGAGCCGACCCGTCAGGCGCACCTGGCCAGCAATCGCTTGCGGGTGGCAGACGAATTGTCTGTGGCAGAATCTTTAGAAGGAACCCTGGTCAGCTGACAGTGATCTGTTGGTTTGCCATGCCTTTGCCTGCGGCCTCGCCCTCCGGAAATTTCCGTCATTCTTCCCCGGACTGATCTTCCTTCTGTGGCAGCGGCTCTTCGGCAGAGACTCTCAGCATGTCTGCGCAGGAGTCTTCAGGAAGCACCAGAGAAAATTCTGACAGGAATTCATCGAACTGCTGTCTGTCGAGCGACTCCTCTTTCAGCAGTGTTTGCGCGAGAGCTTCAAGGGCGGCACGATTCCCGGCAATGATTGCTTCGGCACAGTGCTGGGAGGAAGTCACCAGCTTTTCAATCTCCTGATCGATGATCCAGGCCGTCTTTTCGCTGAAGGTCTTTTCGGATGCCAGCTTGCGACCAAGAAACGGATGCTCCTCACCCCGCGGATAGCTGACTGCCCCCAGACGTTCGCTCATACCCCATTGACAAACCATCTTCTCAGCCAGGTCCATGACCTGCTTGAGGTCGTTCTGCGCCCCGGTCGATAACTCACCGAAGAACTCTTTCTCCGCGGCCCTTCCACCAAGCATCACCGCCATCCTGCCAAGGAGATAACTGCGCTGGAAATGGTAGCGGTCATCTTCCGGCAGCTGTTGCGTCAGTCCGAGCGCCTGGCCACGGGGGATGATGGTGATCTTGTGAACCGGGTCGCTGTGCGGCAGGCATCTGGCGACCAGGGCATGTCCGGATTCATGGATGGCTGTGATGCGTTTTTCCTGCTCGGACATGAACAGCTTGCGTTCCATCCCCATGAGCTGCCGGTCTTTGGCGCGATCGAAATGGCTCATGTCGACGCGATCGACATCCTCTCTGGCGGCGATCAACGCGGCCTCGTTGGCCAGGCTCTGAAGGTCGGCACCCACCATGCCGGGTGTCCCTTTGGCGATCAGCTCAAGGTCGACATCCTCGGCGAGGGGTATTTCACGGGTATGCACTTCGAGAATCTTGACCCGGTCGCGCCAGTCCGGGCGTTCGACGACCACCTGCCGATCAAACCTGCCCGGCCTCAACAAGGCTGCATCCAGAACATCCGGGCGATTGGTCGCTGCCAGCACAATGACTTCATCGTGAGGATCAAAGCCGTCCAGCTCGGACAGAAGCTGGTTCAGGGTCTGCTCACGTTCGTCATTTCCACCACCCAGACCGGTTCCCCTGGCCCGACCGACCGCATCCAGTTCATCAACAAAAATAATGCTCGGTGCGCTCTTTTTGGCGCTGTTGAACAAATCCCGGACCCGGCTGGCGCCGACGCCGACAAACATCTCGATGAACTGCGAAGCTGAAATACTGAAAAACGGGACCTCTGCTTCCCCTGCCACGGCCCTGGCCATGAGGGTCTTGCCTGTTCCGGGCGGGCCGACCAGAAGTATCCCTCGTGGTACTTTGCCGCCGAGTCTGGCAAACTTCTGCGGATCCTTTAAAAACGCAATAATCTCCTGAAGCTCCTGTTTTGCTTCACTCAAGCCGGCGACGTCCTCGAAAGTCACCCGTGAATGTTCACGTGAATAGAGTCGGGCCCCTGATTTGCCGACCTTGTCCAGCAGGTTTCCAGGCATGCCCCCACCCTGCCGCATCTTCTGGATAAAATACCACCAGACGCCGATGATGATAACCCACGGCAACAGGCTGACCAGGATATTCACCCAGAGCGACGAATCTTCTTCCGGCTTGATCTGCAGTTTGACCTGGTGCTGTTCCAGCTGAGGGAGCAGTTCGGGGTCTTCGACCGGCGGCAGGGTGAGATGAAAACGTGAAAAAGTGCGTTCACCTTCAAACTGGCCGTTCATGACCTGGTCGCTGGTCAGGGAGATCTCCGTGGCAAAAATGCCGTTGAGGTTCTGGCCCTGCAGTGTCACTTCGGCGACATGGCCGTTTTTCAGCTCCTGCTTGAACAGACTATAGGCGATTTCGGCGACCGGTTCGAGTGGCTGTGGCGGGAAGATCGCGATGTAAATACTATTAATGACCAGAAGAAGGGCCATTACCAACAAGATTCTTTGCCAGGAAATTATCATCAGGGGGGCATGTCGTACCAATTTGTTCGGGTTGAAGTCAGCCTCTTGTCATAATGCTATTATATAGATTAGCAGAAAACTTCAGACCTGCTTAACGTTGCGATTCCGGATAGACGCCAGGAGGAAGAGGACATGCCGATTATTTTGAAGCGTGCTTATGACAATCCGGACCAAAATGATGGCTACCGTGTGCTCGTTGATCGTTTATGGCCGAGAGGACTTTCCAGAGACGACGCCGGCCTTGATGAGTGGATGAAGGAGGTGGCTCCGTCACCTGAACTGCGCAAATCGTTTCATGCAGGCCGAT
>Ga0214472_10006104_pt1 | contig 12638 bp, 13 predicted proteins | sample RVTome_6_FD_207662 | JGI IMG/M metagenome (GOLD analysis project Ga0214472, IMG submission 207662) | Soil microbial communities from uranium-contaminated site in the Upper Colorado River Basin, Wyoming, United States - RVT140D175 | ecosystem: Environmental > Terrestrial > Soil > Contaminated >... | reverse complement strand
GGCAGGTAGAGCACCGGAACATTGCCCACCTCGAAGGTGGCGTGATGGGCCTCGCCATACCCCTCCTCGGTATGGATCTCCAGCGAGTCGGCGGCTATCGCCCAGTCATTGTTGCCCGGCTCGCAGAAGGTCACCCGGCCCTCGGTCATCTCGACCCGGGCATCGCCGAAACGCTCGATCCGCTGCGCTTCGCCGCGCATGTGCTCCTGATGCATCACGTATTCGGCGTTGCTGAAGCTTGCATTGCCCTGATCCAGGTCCGCTTCGGCGCTGTCGGCGATCAGCAGCAAGCCCGGTTCACGGTAGCGCACGTCGCCGCTGAGGGTCGCGCGCCGGGATTCCGGATCATACTCGGCCAGATCGCTGTTGATCAGGCGGTCGCCCTGGCGCATGTTGATACCGCCTTCAAGTTGGGTCGTGCCGCCCAGCACGGTGGAGGAGCGCAGCGCTTCAAGAAACAGGGTCTGCTGCTCCCGCGGCGTCATGGTGCGGTCCAGATCCAGATCCGGCTCGCGGTACTCGCCCGGACATGAGCCGCCGTATGCCGTCTCGCCCGGCGAATAGGTGTACCAATCCAGATAGGCGTATGTCTGAGGAACGCTGCGCACCGCCACTGTACCCGGTTGAAGAGCGACATCGCCGGTCCGGTAGTTGCTGTTCCGTCGGCACTTCCACTGCCCATCAAGGGCACCGCACTCCCACTGGTTGTTGGCGGACAGATTGGCGCTCTGCAGATCGCTCTGCCGCGTGTCGGTGCGCTGCTCCGGCTGCGGTGCGGATTGTACGGGAGGGGCGACAGGTGTGGCGGAGGCAGGGGCCGGTATCGCTTCGGGCGCTGCGTCAACCTGTACGGTTTCGCTCGGTTCCTGCCGCGCGACAGCCTCGCCGTCGGTGTCGGAAGCGGTGCTCGAGGCGGTCCGAGGTTGGTCGGGAACGTCGGACTGCTCCGCTTCACGGATCAGCTCTTCGTTTACTTCACAGTCCCATTCTCCGGCGCTGTTCAGGTTGCAGTTCCACAGGCGCTGATCGTTTTCGGCCATTGCCTGAGAGGCACCGATGGCTGCGGCGATGGCAAGCATCAGCTTAAAAGAGTGGGCTCTGTTAAAGGGCATCAAGTCGCTTTCCGTTTGCGCGGTTCAGGCGGCCTGTTTCTTGCCACCCTAGAAGTCGAGTACCATACCGAGCTGTGCATGATACAGCTGTTACGGGCGCTAATGCCAGACCTCTCGGGCTTGGCGGCGAAGCCCGCAATCTGGTTCATAACGCTTAACACGCGAGACGGTTCGCGACGAATTATGAGGGCAGTAGGATCTATGGGCGAGCGTCTTCGGCAGTTGCAGGGCTGGGTCGTGGAACAGGCCGGCAAGAAGGGGCTGGATCTGACCGGAGAGCCGTTGCAACCGGTATCCGGCGACGCCAGCTTTCGCCGTTACTTTCGTGCCGCCGGTGAGCGTACCGACTGGATCGCGGTGGATGCGCCGCCGGACAAGGAGAACAGTCGGCCGTTTGTCGATATCGCCCGGCACTGGCACGAGGCCGGGGTCCGCGTCCCCGATCTGGTCGCGCTGGATCTTGACCGGGGCTTCATGCTGTTGGAGGACTTCGGCGACCGCTTGCTGCTGCCTGCGCTGACTGCGCAGAGCGTCGAGCGGCTGTATGCGTCGGCGTTCTCGGCGCTGGCGTCGATCCAGTCGATCTCGGCCGCACGGTTGCCTGCCTACGACGAGACGCTGTTGCGCCGTGAGATGGGGCTGTTCGATGAGTGGTTCATCGGGCAGATGCTGCAGCTCGAGCTGTCGACCGCCGAGCGGGCCGTTCTGGAACAGACGAAGCGGACCCTGGTCGCCAATGCGCTGGAGCAGGTGCAGGTCAGCGTGCACCGCGATTACCACTCGCGCAATCTGATGCTGCTCGACGACGGCGAACTGGGAGTGATCGATTTTCAGGATGCCGTGTGCGGCCCCGTCACCTATGATCTGGTGTCCCTGCTCAGGGACAGCTATATACGCTGGCCGGACGATCGGGTTGCGCGCTGGGTCGAGGAGTATCGCACGCGACTGCAGCGGGCGGGGGTGACGCTGCCGGAGCGCGAAGCCTTTCTGCAGCAGTTCGACCTGATGGGGATGCAGCGCCAACTCAAGGTGCTCGGCATCTTCTCCCGTCTCTATCTGCGCGACGGCAAGGCCGGTTATCTGCAGGATATACCGCGCACCCTCGGTTACCTGTACCGTGCGGCCGGACGCTATCCGTCGATGGCGGATCTGAAGCAGCTGCTCGATGAGCGGGTGGTGCCGGCGATGGCCGCCCACCCCCTGTTTGACCAAGTCGATCCGACACAGGAACTGATCTGAGCCATGCGCGCGATGATTCTGGCAGCCGGATTGGGCACACGGATGCGGCCGCTGACCCTGAACTGCCCCAAACCCTTGCTTCGGGCCGGTGGCCGGGCGCTGATCGAGTACCATATCGAACGTCTGGTGCGCCTGGGGGTGGAGCGGATCGTGATCAATCACGCCTGGTTGGGCGAGCAGATCGAGGCGGCGCTCGGCAGCGGCGAGCGTTTCGGGGTGCCGCTGCACTATTCGGCCGAAGCCGAGCCGTTGGAGACGGCGGGCGGCATCCGCCAGGCGCTGCCTCTGCTGGCCGACGACGAGGATGAGTGTTTTCTGGTCGTCAATGGCGATGTCTATACCGAATTGAGTCACGACAGCCTGGCCGGCCTGAGGTTGTCGCCGGAGCGGCAGGCGCATCTGTTGCTGGTCGACAACCCGCCCTGGCATCCGTGCGGCGACTTTCATCTGCGCAGCGACGGCGGCGTGGTCGAGGGCGAACCACGGCTGACCTTTGCCGGTATCAGCCTGTTGCGGGCGTCGCTGTTCACCGCATTGACACCGGGGCAGCCTGCCGCGCTGGCGCCACTGTTGCGCGAGGCGATGGCGCGGGACGCGGTATGCGGCAGCCGAATCGACGCCTACTGGGATGACATAGGAACTCCCGAGCGCCTGGCGGCGCTCGATCAACGTTTAAGAGGAGAGTGTTAACCATGGCAGGAGCCGAATCCCTGGGGCAGTCGATCTATCGTCACCGCGCCGGGCTTTGTATCGGGGCGCTGATCGGTCTGTTCAGCGGCGGTTTTTTCGGGTTGCTGCTCGGCGGTGGTCTGGGCTTCCTGATCGACCGCGCACTACGCAGCAGCGTGGCCAAGTACAATCCGCAACAGCTGTTCTTCCGTGCCACCTTTACCGTGATGGGCAAGGTGGCCAAGGCGGATGGCCGGGTGTCGGAGACCGAGATCAGTTTCGCCCGCGAGGTGATGGCGCGAATGAACCTGAGCGAGGAGAAGCGGCGCGAGGCGATCGAGTGCTTTTCCGAGGGCAAGCAGACCGAGTTCGACATCGCCAGTGTACTGCTGCCGTTGGGCGCGCTGCTGCGTCATCGCAGTGCGGTCAAGCTGATGTTCGTCGAGATCCAGTTGCAGGCGGCGATGGCCGACGGCGAGGTCAGCCCCGCCGAGCAGGCGCTGCTGTCGGAGATCTGTCGCCTGTTGCAGTTCACGCCTCAGGAGGCCCAGGCGCTGTTGAGCCGTATCCGCGCCGAGCAGGCGTTCCGGGAGCAGGCCTACCGTTCACATCAGGATCCGGAGCACTATTCGGGTGCTTCGCTCGAGCAGGCGTACGGCGTGCTGGGAGTCGAGTCGACGGCGTCGGACGCGGAGGTGAAAAAGGCCTGGCGTCGGTTGATGAGCCAGCATCACCCCGACAAGCTGGTTTCCAAGGGGTTGCCGGAGGAGATGATTCAACTGGCCAAGGAGCAGACCCAGGAGATACAGGCCGCCTACGATCAGATCCGAACGGCGCGGGGGATGCGCTGATCAGCGGGCCGGGGCGCCGGGCCTGGTTTGCAGCGGTTCGCTGGGTCGGGCCTGCGGTTCCTGGCCCTGCGTCGTGGCAAGCGGCTCGACGATCCGGCTTTTGATCGCGCCGCGGACGATCTGGGTGAGCCAGGGCATCTGCCGCTGCCAGCCGATGAACGGCGGTGCGATCTTGGACTGGTGATAGTGTTCCATCTTCGCGCGTTGCGCCTGAGTCCGGCGTATCCGGGCGTCGGGCGCCGCCTGGGGGTAGCCGGGCAGGGGCGCGTGGTAGAGATCGAGTACCCGGGTCGAGCCCAGTTGCTGCCACAGCTCCGACAGCAGCGGAGTGTTCTCCTGCCGGTCGGGCAGTGGGTCGAGCAGAATCAGGCCGACATCCAGCTCCGGACGGGCGGCGACAAAGGCGGCACTCCAGTTTGCCGCACGGCCGATTGCGAGCAGAATGCGTGCTTCTCCCTGCTGTCGGGGCAGTTGTTCCAGTGCCAGGGCGACGCGCTCGTTGAAACGCTCGCCGAAGGGGCGTAGCGGCTCGGTATCATCGGTGTCGTTCTCGGGGTCGTTATTTGAACCGCTATCGGATGCGTTGCCCGCCTGGGCCTGTGGGTCGGCGACTGCGGCCGACGCCGCATCGAGGCTCTTCATGACCGGCAACGTACGTTCCGGCAGTTCGGGCGGATTCGGTTGCGGAGGCTCCAGCGCCAGCGTCAGCCAGCCGTGCCGGGCCAGGTCGAAGCGCAACGCCTCCACCTGTTGCGTCCAGGCCGGTCCGATGCCGGGGTCCGGCAACAGCAGTATCCAGCCCAACGGTTCCGGCCCCTCCGCCTCCTGACGCAGGGCATGAAAGCGCTGGTCGCCAACCTCCAGAGTCAGCACGCTGGTGTCCGCGGGCAGTTGTTGGCCGAGCCGCTCGTCAAGCGGCGGATTGCCCGCTTCGCTGCGCTCCAGCTTGTACAGTGCGCCCATATCGACGACGGCGGCAGAGGCGGCATTGTCGTTCGCGGCGGGATCATCTTCTGCCGCCGTGGCGGTGAACGCAAGGCTCAGCAGCATCAGCAACAGGGCGGTCGGCGAGATAGGATAGTTCATGCCCGGATTATCGGCGGCGGAGCGGCGCCCGGCAAGAGGTGTGCGCAGGTGGAGGTTCCAAAGGCTGATAACCCGAGCCGGCTTTTGTACAATGACGCTCCACATCCTCAAGCCATGCGGTAATTTGCCCGATGACCGACTACAAGATTGCCCCCTCCATCCTCTCGGCCGATTTTGCCCGCCTGGGTGAAGAGGTTGACGCGGTGCTCGCCGCCGGTGCCGATATCGTCCATTTCGATGTCATGGACAACCACTACGTACCCAACCTGACCATCGGCCCCATGGTGTGCAAGGCGCTGCGCAGCTATGGCATCGAAGCGCCGATCGACGTTCATCTGATGGTGAAGCCGGTGGATCGGATGATCGCCGATTTCATCGACGCCGGCGCCACCTATATCACCTTCCACCCGGAAGCGTCGGACCATATCGATCGCTCGCTGCAGATGATCCGCGACGGCGGCTGCAAGGCCGGGCTGGTGCTCAACCCGGCTACGCCGCTGCACTACCTCGATCATGTCATGGACAGGCTCGACATGATCCTGCTGATGTCGGTGAATCCCGGATTCGGTGGGCAGACGTTCATCCCGTCGACGCTGGGCAAGCTGAAGCAGGTGCGCAAGCTGATCGACGACAGCGGCTTGCCGGTGCGCCTGGAGGTCGATGGCGGTGTGGGTATCGGCAATATCCGCGAGATCGCCCAGGCGGGGGCCGATACCTTCGTGGCGGGGTCGGCGATCTTCAATACCGACGATTACCGCGCCACCATCGACCGGATGCGTGCCGAACTGGCCAAGGTGGGTCAGTGAGTCGGTTCGGGTTGCCGGCACTGGCGATGTTCGATCTCGACGGTACGCTGGTCGACAGCGTGCCCGACCTGGCGCGTGCGGTCGATCAGATGCTCGGTGCGCTGGGGCGTGCGCCGGCGGGCGAGGAGAAGGTGCGTTGCTGGGTCGGCAACGGTGCGGCGATGCTGGTACGCAGGGCGCTGGCGGATGCCGTGGAGGTGAAAACCGATCCGGAGCAGGACGGACTGTTCCCGGTTGCGCAGGAGCTGTTCATGGCCGCCTATGCCCAGGCGAACGGCCGTGACGGTCGTATCTACCCCGGCGTCGACCTGCTGCTGGAGCACTACCGCGCCGAAGGGGTGCCGATGGCGGTGGTGACCAATAAGCCGGCCGGCTTTACCCATGCCCTGCTCGATCAGTTGCAGCTGTCGCGCTACTTTCCGGTCGTCGTCGCCGGCGACACGCTGGAGCAGAGAAAGCCGCATCCGGCCCCCTTGCTGCACGCCTGCGACCGCTCCGGCGTGCAGCCCGGTAGCGCCCTGATGTTCGGTGATTCCCGGGTCGATGTGGAGGCGGCACGGGCGGCGGGCTGTCCGGTGATCTGCGTCAGCTACGGCTACAATCGCGGGGAGCCTATCCATTCCGCCGGCGCCGACCGGGTGGTCGACTCGCTGGCGGAGCTGCTAGCGGTCGATGCTTAGCAGTTCACGGGCGCGGTGGGTGATCGCCTGCACGCCGGGGTGGCGGATCTGCCGCTCCAGCGAGATCGCGTAGTAGCGCTCGCGAATTCCGTCCAGGCGGCCGACCAGTTCCACGCCGTGCTGGCGCTGTAGCTCGGCTTCCAGTACCGAGGGGCCGCAGAACAGGCCGATGCCGGCCTGACCGAAGGTGTCGATCAAGGCGCTGTCGACACACTCGACCTGAACCAGGGGCGCTATCTGTCGGGCGCGAAACCATTTCATGATATTGGCACCGGCGACCGTATCGTCGGTGGGCAGCAGCAGTGGCGCGCCGTCCAGTCCTTCGGGGAAGGCATCGCGGTAGCGACCGGCCAGGGCGGGCGCGGCGAACATGCTGATCCCGGTTTCGCCGAGCAGATGGTTGTAGGCGCGCACATGGGCGCCGGCGTCGATCGGGCGGTCGGCCAGAATCAGATCCACACGGTTGGCGATCAGATCGCCCAGCAGCGATTCCATGGAGCCTTCGCGGCATTCCAGGCGCAGGGGCTCGTCCAGTTCCAGTGCCGGTGCCAGCAGTCGATAGGCGATGCTCTTGGGTACCACATCGGCGATGCCGACCGCGCAACTGAGCTGAACCCGCTCGGCGTGATGCAGTTGCAACTGCAGCGCTTCGCCCAGGCTGAAGATCTCCTCCGCATACTCCAGCGCCTGGCGCCCGGCGTCGGTCAGCTCCAGGCGGCGGCCTCGGCGTTCGAACAGTTCGATCTCGAGCATATCCTCCAGTGTTTTCAACTGACCGGAGATGGTCTGCGGCGTCAGGTTGAGGCGGTCGCCGGCGCGGGCGATGCTGCCCTCCTGGGCAACAACCATGAAATAGCGCAGGTGACGGAAGTTGAGGTTGTGTATTCTCATTCGATATATTCGAACTGTTATCTAATTAAATTCGAATTTTATATAGGCTTTAAATCACTATACTGGATCTTGCTCATGCAGTCTCTCCCCGAGACTGGATTGTTCTGTTCTCGGTATGTGAACGGACATCGGCTTTATCACACACAGCTTTGCCCCGCCTCGGCGGGGTTTTTTTTATGGAATCTGCGCAGGACTAGCCGAGGTAGGGAGGGGTATCGCTGTTCGGGACCGTCGGAGGCAGGGATGCCGACGTCGAGCGTACACGGAGGTATTAACAGCGTGTCCCGAACAGCGATACCCTCCCTGCCGGGCATTTGGCCGGGGTGTCTGCCTTGTTCGTTGTCGACGAGGGCGGGCGTTACATCTGTGACTGCAGATAGTTCTTCAGGCCGACCTTGTCGATCAGGCCCAACTGCTTCTCCAGCCAGTAGGCGTGGTCCTCTTCGGTATCTTCAAGCTGCCGGCGCAGCATTTCGCGGGTCTGGTAGTCCTGCTCATCTTCGCAGAGCTTGATTGCCGCTTTCAGGTTCTTGGCCACCGCGTACTCGGTATTCAGGTCGTTCTTCAACATCTCCGGCACATCCTTGCCGACATGGATCGGTTCGCGGGTGGTCATGTCCGGCGTCCCTTCCAGGAACAGGATGCGGGAGATCATCGCCTTGGCGTGGCCCTTTTCATCGTCGAACTCGTGGGCGATGCGCTCGTAGAGCTTGGTCAGGCCCCAGTCGTCGTACATTTCGGAGTGGATGAAGTACTGGTCCATCGCCGCCAGTTCCCCGGCCAGCAGTTTGTTCAGTGCGTCGATGACTTTCTTGTTACCCTTCATCGTTTACTCCTTTTCGATTGCGGACTGCAGATAGTTTTCGATACCGGATTCGTTGATCAGGTACTGCTGAGCCTCGATCCAGTCGACATGTTCCTCTTCATGCTCGAGGATCTCCACGAGCAGATGGCGGCTGACGTAGTCGCCTGCGGTTTCGCATTCGGCAATCACCTCGCGCAGCAGCGCAATCTGTTCCATCTCCAGATCGAGGTCGCATTGCATCATCTCGGCGCAGTTTTCACCGATGCGCAGCCGTTCGAGTTGTTGCAGGTTGGGCAGGCCTTCCAGAAACAGGATGCGTTCGATCAGCTCGTCCGCCTGCTTCATGTCCAGAATCGATTTCTTGTAGGCCTTGTGGTTCAGCCTTTCCAGCCCCCAGTTCTTGTACATGCGGGCGTGCAGAAAGTACTGATTGATGGAGGTCAGCTCGAAGGTCAGCACCTTGTTGAGCCGGCGAACAAGCGACTTGTCACCTTGCATGGGGAACTCCTTTTTACGTCGCGCTACAGATGGGTAGGGCAGGGCGGAGAATAGCCCTAATGGGGGAGTATAGCCTAAACGGGGGGAGGAGATTTAGGCGGTGAGGCTCTGAAACTAAGCGGGTATTGCCAGTTCGTCTATCCTCGCCTTTTGCTCTCGCTTGATGATCTGGCGTGCGACGCAGGTGCATTTTCCGCATTCGCTACCCACACCCAACTCACGATTCAGATCGCGTACGCTGCAGGCGCCTTGGTCGATCGCCTGCCTGACGTCGCGTTCGGTGATGTTGTTACAGATGCATACGTACATGGCGACCTCCTTCGGAGCAGGTAATTTAATACTGTTGGTAATGATAATGGTTAACATTAAGCTTTTGCAAGCCTAAGATCATTCTTGTTCCTTTCAGCTTGGTTTAAGTCGCGCCGGTGGATGATGGCGGCGTGATAGATCAAATCGCAGAGGAATTGGTGATGAAGACTGTTCGGATTGTAGGCGTGATAGCACTGCTGCCGGTGATTGTTCTGGGAGGTGCTGTGTTAGTGCTGGTCACCGGATTTGGCTACCTGATCGACTATCTGGTAACCGGGGTGGGAAGAGAACGGACAGACCCTCGAGAGGAGGGCCTGTCCCGGAGGGGGGTTATTCGCAGAGCGCGTCCAGCTTCCGCTTCAGAATGCCGGTAACGGCGCCCGGGTTGGCCTTGCCGCCGGTGGCCTTCATCACCTGACCCATGAAGAAGCCGAGCATCTTGCCACGCTTTTCCGGTTCGGCCGCCTTGTACTGCTCGACCTGCTTGTCGGCGTTGGCGATCACCTCGTCGACGATCTGCTCGATGGCGCCGGTGTCGGTGACCTGCTTCAGCCCTTCGGCGTCGATGATCTCGTCGGCGCTGCCGCCCTTGCTCCACATCAGCTCGAACACCTTCTTGGCGATATTGCCGGAGATGGTGTTGTCCTTGATACGGACCAGCAGGCCGCCCAGTTGTTCGGCACCGATCGGACTGTCCTTGATGTCGGTGTCGTTCTGGTTCAGGTATTTGGCCAGTTCGCCCATCACCCAGTTGGCCGCCAGCTTGGCGTCGTCGCAGGCCTTGGCCGCCTGCTCGTAGTAGTCGGCCTGGGCACGGTAGCTAGAGAGCACCCCGGCGTCATACTCGGACAGGCCATACTCGTCGATAAAACGCGCACGGCGGGCGTCCGGCAGCTCCGGCAGGGTGGCGCGGATCGCCTCGATATAGCTGTCGTCGATCACCACCGGCAGCAGGTCGGGGCAGGGGAAGTAACGGTAGTCGTTGGCATCCTCTTTCGAGCGCATGCTGCGGGTTTCGTTTCTGTCCGGATCGTACAGCCGGGTCTCCTGCACCACTCTGCCGCCGTCCTCGATCAGATCGATCTGGCGCGCGACCTCGGTATCGATGGCGCGCTCGATAAAGCGGAAGGAGTTGATGTTCTTCAGTTCGGTGCGGGTGCCCAGCTCCTCCTGGCCCTTGGGGCGCACGGAGACGTTGCAGTCGCAGCGCATCGAGCCTTCGGCCATGTTGCCGTCGCAGATCCCCAGGGTGGTGACGATGGCGTGGATCTTGCGCGCGTAGGCGGCGGCCTCCTTGGAGGAGCGCATATCCGGCTCGGAGACGATCTCCACCAGTGGCGTACCGGCGCGGTTCAGGTCGATGCCGGACATGCCGTGGAAGTCCTCATGCAGCGACTTGCCGGCATCCTCCTCCAGGTGGGCGTGATGGATGCGCACGCGGCGCTGGACGCCGTCGTCGGTTTCGATATCGACAAAGCCGGGGCCGACGATCGGTTCGGCCAGTTGGGTGGTCTGGTAGCCCTTGGGCAGGTCGGGGTAGAAGTAGTTCTTGCGCTCGAACACCGAGCGCTTGCCGATCTCGGCGTTGACCGCCAGGCCGAACATCACCGCCATGCGCAGCGCGTTCTCGTTGAACACCGGCAGGGTGCCGGGCAGCGCGAGATCGACCGCGCAGGCCTGGGTGTTGGGCTCGGCGCCGAAGGCTGTGCTCGCGCCGGAGAAAATCTTGGTGGTAGTAGAGAGCTGGACGTGGATCTCCAGCCCGATGACAACTTCCCATTCCATCGTTCGCTAACCTCTCAGATGCCGGCCGGTGCCTGTTTGTGGTGGTCGGTTACCTGCTGGAACTGATGTGCGATGTTCAGCAGTTTCGCCTCGGCAAAGTAGTTGCCGATGATCTGCAGGCCGACCGGCAGGCCGTCGACCTGACCGCAGGGCACGGACATGCCCGGCAGGCCCGCCAGGTTCAGCGACAGGGTGAAGATATCCTCCATGTACATGCTGACCGGGTCGTTGTTCTTCTCGCCGATGCGGAACGCCGGGTGCGGCGTGGTCGGGCCCATGATCACGTCGACCTCCTCCAGCACCCGGACGAAATCCTGCTGGATCAGGCGGCGGATCTGCTGTGCCTTATTGTAGTAGGCATCGTAGTAGCCGGCGCAGAGGGCGTAGGTGCCGACCATGATGCGGCGCTTGACCTCGGCGCCGAACCCTTCGCCGCGGCTGCGCTTGTACATATCCTCGAGATCCTTCGGCTCCGCGCAGCGGTAGCCGTAGCGCACGCCGTCGAAGCGCGACAGGTTGGAGGAGGCTTCGGCCGGGGCGATGATGTAGTAGGCCGGGATCGACAGCTCGGTACGCGGCAGGCTCACCTCCTTGACCGTGGCGCCCAGCTTCTCGAACTCGGCTACCGCGGCCCTGACCCGCTCGGCGATCTGCGGATCCAGTGCGTCGCTGAAGTACTCCGTCGGCAGACCGATCTTAAGGCCGCTCAGCGGTGCGTTCAGCGTGGCGGTGTAGTCCGGCACTTCGCGGTCGAGGCAGGTGGAGTCCATCGGGTCGAAGCCGGCCATGACGTTGAGCATCATCGCGCAGTCTTCGGCGCTGCGTGCCATCGGACCGCCCTGATCCAGCGAGGAGGCGTAGGCGATCATGCCGTAGCGGGAGACGCGGCCGTAGGTCGGCTTGATGCCGGTAATGCCGCACAGCGCCGCAGGCTGGCGAATGGAGCCGCCGGTATCGGAGCCGGTGGCGGCCGGGGTCAGGCGGGCGGCAACGGCCGCGCCGGAACCGCCGGAGGAGCCGCCGGGCACGCGCTCGAGATCCCAGGGGTTGCGGGCGGCGCCATAGAAACTGGACTCGTTGGAGGAGCCCATGGCGAACTCGTCCATGTTGGTCTTGCCCAGCATCACCGCACCGGCCTGCTTGAAGCGGGCGACGACGGTGGCGTCGTAGGGCGAGGCGAAGTTGTCGAGCATCTTCGAGCCGCAACTGGTGCGCACGCCCTGGGTGCAGAACAGGTCCTTGTGCGCGATCGGCAGGCCGGCAAAGGCGCCGGCGTTACCGGCGGCGATGGCGGCGTCGGCGGCCTTGGCCTGTTCCAGCGCCTGCTCTTCGGTGACGGTGATGAAGCTGTTGTAGCGGCTGTCTTCGGTCTTGATCCGCGCCAGGTAGGCCTGGGTCAGCTCGACGCTGCTGAAGTCGCCCTTGCGCAGGCCTGCGGCCAGTTCGGCCAGTGTCTTGTCAAACATCTTGGGCATTCCTTGAAATGGGGCGAGGGTTACTCGATCACTTTCGGGACCAGGAACAGCCCGGCCTCGACAGCCGGGGCTACCGCCTGCAGCTGCTCGCGCTGATTGCCTTCGCTGACCAGGTCTTCGCGCAGACGCAGCACGGCATCGAGCGGATTGGCCAGAGGCTCCACGCCCGAGGTGTCGGTCTGCTGCATCTGGTCGATCAGATTGAGGATGCTTGAGAGGTTTTCGGTGTAGGACGGGATATCGTTTTCGTCGATCTGGAGACGTGCCAGATGGGCGATACGTTCCACGTCGGATCGGTCCAGAGACATAAGTCCGCTTCTCGCTGTTGGCTCATTCAGGAAAGAGTTAGAGGCGGGCTAACTTACCATATTTGTTCCTTGCCCAAAATCCCCGCCGTTGTTAGAGTTATCGCCTTTCAGGACTTGTGGCCAG
>Ga0214472_10006103_pt1 | contig 12638 bp, 12 predicted proteins | sample RVTome_6_FD_207662 | JGI IMG/M metagenome (GOLD analysis project Ga0214472, IMG submission 207662) | Soil microbial communities from uranium-contaminated site in the Upper Colorado River Basin, Wyoming, United States - RVT140D175 | ecosystem: Environmental > Terrestrial > Soil > Contaminated >... | reverse complement strand
CCGGGGCATCTTCGGCGTTGAATTCTTCATCAAAGGCGACCAGGTCTACTTCAGCGAGGTCTCGCCCCGCCCCCATGACACCGGCATGGTGACCATGGTCTCCCAGAACATGTCGGAATTCGAACTCCATGTCCGGGCCATTCTCGGCCTGCCGGTCCCGGAGATCGAACTCCTGGCTCCCGGCGCCTCCCACGTGGTGCTGGCCCCCGAACAGGCCGACGAGGTGATTTTCGAGGGCCTCGAACAGGCCCTGATGGTGCCCGGCACCAAGGTGCGCCTGTTCGGCAAACCCGACGCCCGCCCCGGCCGCCGCATGGGCGTCGCCCTGGCCGTCGCCGATAACGTCGAAACCGCACGACAGCGGGCCGCCGAGGCCGCCGGAGCCATCACGGTGAAAACCTGCTGACCCTTTCTCGTTTAAACCGCACCTATCCAAAACCGCACGAGGCCGATCATCGTATCGGCCTTCGTGCGGTTTTTTGTTTGAGAGACGTGCATGCCTCCATTCCATAAACGGTGATCCCGGACATCTTGGAAGCCTAACCCCATAGTTCCTGACCAGGGGGATACGGTTGAGAGCCGTTTCCGCCAGCGAGACCGTTTTACGCACGAGAAAGGCATTGAGGGCAAGGCCGAAGAGAAATGTTACGATCACGCCCGCCAGCAATCCCATGCCGGGGATGTACCACCCTGCCGGCAGCAGCACATTGAATACCGCGCCCAGGACGGTCTCCGCCGACCAGACCAGCCAGCAGAGGATGTACAGGGTCAGCAGGGCCGGCAGCATGGCCACCAACCCTTGGAGCAGGATCTTGCCTAAGTGTTTCCCGGTCATGTTCGTTTCCCCTCGGTATGGGATGTGAACAATAAAAGTTTCTGGTTATGCACTTGGTTCCAGGGGATAACCAGATAAAAGCATTCATCTAATCATAACCCCCGTCGGCCGTTCTTTCGGGCACGATTGCTGTTCCAGCGGGAAAGCGCCGCACCTGTCGTCCGGAAAAGCTCACCGTCGATACCCGATATACCAGCCGCGGCGGTATGGACATCAATCCCTTCTGGAGCAATTTCGAGAACGAGGTGGACAACCTGCGGCTGGTTAGGCAGTAGCGAAGCGGAAGGGTTATTTCTTGACAAGAAGGACTTAAAGGTTTTCAATAGGCTAATTTCAATGCATTGTGTTGTGGAGGAGCCCGATGGAGGAGGGAAGAGGTAACCATTTTCAAGCCGCCGTACCGGCCTCGAGCCGATGGGCGGCTTTTACTTTTCCCGAGGTGGGACAATACTGCCTGTGCAGAAGGTGGAGCCGGCAACAATCGCCACTTTATTTTGGCACTCTTCATGAATTGATGTGATTATATCCGACGCGTTCTCTCGGTTTTTTTATTCATTATCCCCTTTTGCTGTGACGAGGAGGCTCATATGGTTATCGAATGTCCCACTTGCGGAAAGAAGGGAAATATTGAGACAGAAAAGATCCCGGAAGAGGGAACCAAACTGACTTGCAACACCTGTCAGGGGAGTTTTTTCATTACCCGCGAAAGGGGCGCCGAGCCTCTTCAGGCGATCGACGCTGTTCAGCCATCCTCAAAAGCAACACAACCGATGCCTCGGGCCGCGGCCGACGAACCTTCATCGGCAGACGCTGACAAACCCCATTTTACCTGTAGCCTTTGCGGTCAAAATCATGGACGACAAGACTTGGTTCGATTCGGAGAAAAACTTGTCTGCGGGTCGTGCAAGCCGGCCTATGTCCAAATGATTCAGCAGGGCGAATCCCACCCTGCAGAGATGCGCTACGCGGGTTTCTGGGTAAGGTTTGCAGCCAAAATCATCGACAGCATCGTCCTGTGGATCCTTCTCATGCCTTTCAGTCTCTTGGTATCTTCAAAGTTTCAGGTCGACCCGAATAACCCGGAGCAAATTGCCACGATGATGGCAGGCATGGGGATTCTGTACCTCTTCCAGATAGGTATTCCAGCCGCATTTACATGCTTCTTCCTGGGGCGGTTTCAGGCAACACCGGGCAAAATGGCTCTTGGCCTGATCGTCACAAATCCGGAGCGGCAAAAGATCAGTTACCTTCGAGCTCTTGGCCGGAATTTTGCCGAATTGATCAGCAGCATTATCCTGGCCATCGGCTATTTGATGGCAGGGTTCGACGAAGAAAAACGTACTCTCCATGATCGTATTTGCAGCACCCGGGTCGTATACAAGAGATGACGGCTTCAGGCTCCGATCAAAGGGGAATGGCTTGTCCCGGATGCGGCAGGGCACTTCCCGGCACCCTTTATAACAGCGGCCGACCGGTCCCTTGCCCCCATTGCCGAGCGGTACTGGAAGTTTCGGTCTTTCCCGCTTTTTACCGCGACGACAAACCGGTTTCCGCTCAGAATGTGCTGGAGGAAGGCGAGGCCAACTGCTTCAATCATCCGCAGAAAAAAGCCGTGAGCGTCTGCGAAGATTGCGGCCGTTTCCTGTGCGCTCTCTGTGAGGTCGTCATCGGCTCCCGTCATACCTGCCCCGATTGCATCGAAACAGGAAGGATACAAGGCAGCAAGCAGGACCTGGTCACCCGACGGACCATGCACGACAGTATCGCCCTGTCGCTTGCGCTCCTTCCGGCACTGATTTGGCCGGTAAGCCTCCTGACCGCGCCGGCGGCACTTTTTTACGCAATTCGGCACTGGAAATCCCCCACCAGCATTCTGCCCAGAACAAAGATCCGCTACCTTTCTGCGATACTCTTTGCCTTGTTGCAGGTCGGGGGCTGGACGCTGCTGGCAGTCTCTTTTATGACATCATGAAAAATTCCGGCAACTGCACATATCAACGACTTCCCGGGAAAAAAACGGGGCTTTACCGTCGAGCCAGGCTCTGGATGGGTGGCGATCACCTTTTGGCGGTCGATTCGAATGTCTACCACGAGCGCTACCAGCGCTACTATTTCAAGGACATTCAGGGGATAGTCATCTTAAAAACGAAGCGGGGCAGGTTTTTCAACGGCATCGTCGGTTTCTTGTTGGCCCTTGCCGCTGCACTTACGCTACAAGCCTGGTTCGCTTCCGACTCGGTCTGGGTTGTCTTCTGGGCCATTCTCGGTTCGTTTTTCCTGATCCTCCTCCTGGGCAACATGGCTTTTGGCCCTACCTGCGTATGCCAGGTGCGGATGCCGATATCCACCAACAAACTCCCCTCGTTGCATCGCTTGCGCCTGGCGCGCAAGGTGCGCGATAGAATTCGGGAAAAGATCGAGCAAACTCAGGGCCGACTGACGTCCGAGCAAATCATGCACTCCACCCCTCCGCCGAGCCTGTCGAGCATGGGGATGACCCCCGTCCATCCGCCCGGCTCCCGCTGGGCCCACTGGTCACTTTACGCCACCGCCCTGTTGATGGCAGCCTTCTGCGTCCTCTACCTCTTCCGGGGCGGACCGGCTCTTGCCGGGAGCGGTCTGCTGCTCGGCTCTTTGCTGGCCATATTGAACATCATCGCCTTGTCCAGGCAAGCCCGCAAGCAGATGCCGGGAGCGGTAAAAGCATCCAGCTGGATTGTTATGGGTGTCGTTGTTGCCGGTAGCATTTTAGTGTATTTTGGCATGATGATAACGATGTTGAAAAACGGTGAAGTCGAACCGATGCTCAACCAGTGGTCTCTTTACAGCAGCATGGCCGCTGTTCGCCCGATCGATGTGCCGTTCCTTAGCGTGATATTCATTGTTCTAGCTATCTGCCTGTCTCTTGCATCACTGATCGGAACCGTGTCTCTGGCAAGCTGGCAGCCCGACAGAGGAAGGTGACAGTGACAGACCTGGTATCAAAAAGATGTCTGCGGCACAGCCAGCGTGAAGCTGTGGTTCTCTGTCCGGCGTGCAAACATTACTTTTGTCGCGAATGCATCATTGAGCATCAGGGGCTTTTCCTCTGCAGCCGCTGCCTGAACGCCGCCACTGGTGGAAGTAAAAAAGGCAGGGGAATGAGTGGGGTTATCGGGAGTCTGCTGGCCAGTGCTGCCGGTTTTCTGTTTCTCTGGATGAGCTTCTTTTATCTCGGCAAACTACTTCTTGCCATTCCAAGCAGTTTCCACGAGGGAACCCTCTGGAGCAGTTTCTGATAACCCCATGTCGGTATCGATGCGCGAACAACGCCGGGGACAGCCGGCTCTCGACCTTCTCGAAGAGGCCTTTGCAGTCTTGCGCAGCCAGCCTGTCGAAAACCTTTTGCTTTACCTTCTCGGCACCACCCCCTTTGCATTATCGCTGATTTATTTCTGGGCCGATATGAGTGGCGGCGCTCTGGCCCACGAGCATTTGGGAAAAGGCTCTCTTGCCCTGGCTCTCGCCTGGGTCTGGATGAAAAGCTGGCAGGCCGTTTTTGCCGAGCGGGTCAAAAGCAGTATCATGAAAGCCCCTCCCCTCCCTCTGACTCCAAACAGGTTGCTGCGACTCGCTGTTTTTCAAGGTATGTCCAGCGCCTGGGCATTGCTGCTGTTGCCGGTTGCTTTTGTGATTACCCTTCCCGCAGCCTGGTGCCTGGCATTTTTCCAGAACCTGACCGTTCTCGACCGGGGTGATGACAGTGCTCCTGCGGCGCAGGTGCGCCAAGCCTGGCAGCAGGCCCGGCTCTGGCCAGGGCAAAACCACCAGATCCTGTTGATGCTGAGCGCTTTTTCCCTGGTGGTCTTCATCAACTTTTTCATCCTCCTCATGCTGCTTCCTCATCTACTCAAAATGTTGTTCGGTATCGAGTCGATTTATGGCATGGGGGATCTCGCCATGGCCAACTCCACGCTCTGGCTGATCGTCTCCGTGCTGACTTTTCTCTGTGTCGACCCGCTGGCAAAAACAGCCTACGTGCTGCGGTGCTACCGGGGACTTTCCCTTCGCAGCGGCGAAGACCTGCTGGCGGAATTGCACCTTTCGCGTAAAACTACGGGTATCCACACCCTTTTCTTCGGTTTTCTTGTCTTCCTGACGCTTTGCGGCACCCCCGGCATTTCACGGGCAGGCAGCGCGCAAACTCCGGTCAGCGGTCGAGCACAGGGGATGGTTGTCGCCTCCGAACTGGACCGGGCGATCGATGCCGAAATGTCGCGGGTCGAATACAGTTGGCGCATGCCCAGGGAGCAGATTCAGGAAACCAATGAGGAGCCGTCCGGATTCATGCGCACCGTGGCGGAAACCATCCGCTACTGGGGAGAATCGCTGGGCGATGGCATAGAGGCGTTTTTCGATTGGCTGGGGGAGGTCCTGTCAAAGCTGTTTCCAAAAATCGGTCTCGCCAAGCCGGAAGGTCGCAGCGAGCCCGCCGATTTGCGCTTTCTTGCCCTATATATCGGATTGGGATTCGCCATCTGCATTGCCGCCATGATCGCCTGGAGGCACTTGCGGCGCAGAAAAGGTCTTGGGCCGGAAATCGTCCCGACAGATGTTTTGCTGCCGGATATAGAGGCGGAGGTGGTGGATGCCAGCGTCCTGCCGGTCAACGAATGGCTTGCCCTTGCCGAGAAACTGCTCGAACAAGGGCAGCGGCGCCTGGCCGTTCGCGCCTTGTATCTGGCCGATCTCGCCGGACTCGCAGGAGCCGACCTGCTCAACATCGGCAAGGCAAAATCGGACCACGATTACTGTAAAGAGCTGCAACGAAACATCCTCACCGAAAAGGACGTGGTCCAGGCATTTTTCCAGAACATCATTGTTTTTCAGCAGATCTGGTACGGGATGCGGGAGGTCAGTGAAGAGATGCTGGAGCAGTTTCAAGGCAACCATCGAAGGATCATGAGCCATGTCGGCGCGGCGTAGAATCGTTCTGCTCGGCTTTTGCCTGCTCCTGGTCTGCTTCTGTCTCGGGCTCTACAGACTGATGGCGCTGCGGTTCGATGCGGGCGATGTCTTTCCCCCCTATTCGACCTTGCGCAGCGACCCGCTGGGGAGCAAGGTCTTCTATCGCTCCCTGGAACGCATGGAAGGGGTGACGGTACAACGCCATTACCGGAAACTGAAGGACCTGGAAGACACGGAACCCTCGACCATCTTTTTTCTCGGACTCAGCCCCGAAGAACTTCAAATCCTTCCCGATACTATTCACCGTCTTCTCGCCAAGGGGCACCGGATAGTCCTTTCGCTCCACCCGGTTCGCGGCCGGGCCGGAGCGGATGAAGAGAATCCGGCCGAATCAAGCCAACCGGACGGAGATGGAGTTGTTCCCGACCATAAACCGATTGAGGAGAAAGGCCTGGCCCAACTGGGGGTCCGTCTGGAATTCTCCCCGCTTTTCGATGACGGTGAAGCGGGAAAGGCTGAAGCTACCCTGGCGGCGGATGGATACCGGTCCGACTTTCCCGAACATATCCCTGCTCACAGTGAGGTTCGTTTCACCGGGATCGATCGGGATTGGCGGATCCTCTACGGGGTCGAGGGAAAGGCGGTTCTCATGGAGCGCCACGAGACCGGAGGAGGCAGACTGGTGCTGGTTGCCGACTCCTACCTGTTCAGCAACGAGGCAATGCTTCGCGACCGCCATGCCGCCATTCTCGCCTGGATCGCCGGGAACGGGCCCTTCGTCTTCGACGAAACCCACCATGGCCTCCGCAGGCAACCGGGAGTGATGCTTCTGTTGCGGCAGTATCGCCTGGCTCCCTTTCTCGGCATATTGCTGGTGCTGGCCGCTCTCTATGTCTGGAAGCGTTCCGTTCCCTTTGCTCCCCGGCTAGCGGCGGAAAAGACGGATGACGGTGAGGCTTCGGCAATGGACTATCATGCGGGGCTGACCAACCTTTTGCGCCGCAACCTCACCGACAGGAACCTGCTGGCGACCTGCGTCGATGAATGGCAGCGCTCCCTGGGGCGGCAGCATCTGAGTGAAGCGGAGAAGGATCGCATCCGATCGGTAGTGGAAAGCAGAAACACTTCGCCGGCTCGGGGACAGGGCGTGGCCGAAGGCTACAGAAAGATCGCCGCAATTCTAGCAGAGAGGAAAAGGTCATGGAAATAGGGAAGCTTCAGGAGGTTCTGGGGCGCATCAGGGAAGAAACGGCCAAGGTCATCATCGGGCAGGAGGAGGTCGTCGAGCTGGCTTTGGCAACCATCCTTTCGGGACAGCATGCCCTGGTCGAGGGGGTACCCGGCATCGGCAAGACCCTGCTGGTTCGCACTTTGGCGAAGATTCTCGGCGACGGATTCGGCCGCATTCAGTTCACCCCCGACCTGATGCCGGCCGATATTACCGGAACCCATGTATTCAACCTGAAAACCCAGGAGTTCAGCCTGGTCCAGGGTCCTGTTTTTACCGGATTCCTCCTGGCCGACGAAATCAATCGCGCCCCGGCGAAGACCCAGTCGGCCCTGCTGCAGTCGATGCAGGAGCGCACCGTCAGCATCGACCGCAATACCTATCGCCTGTCGCCCAATTTCACCGTTTTCGCAACCCAGAACCCGATCGAGTTCGAAGGGACCTACCCCCTGCCTGAAGCGCAGAAGGACAGGTTCATGGTGAAGATCGCCATGCAGGGTCCCAGCCTTGAAGAAGAACGACGCCTGGCGCGCTCCATGCTCGGGGAAAAGACTCCCGAGCAGGTTCTGAGCAGCGGAGATGTGCAGCGGCAGGTCGATGCCGAGACCCTTCCGGCCATGCGCGCAGCCCTGCAGCAGGTATGCATCAAAGACGAACTGGTTGATTACATCGTCAACATCGTTCGCGCCACCCGTAATGATCCCCGCATCCTGGTAGGCGGAGGCCCCCGCGCCACCCAATCCCTGATCCTCGGAGCACGGGCCATGGCGGTAATCGCCGGACGCGATTTCAGCACGCCGGAGGATATCAAGAGGCTGGCGGTCCCCGTTTTGGAGCATCGGTTGGTGCTGCGCCCCGAGTACGAGATCGAGGGGCTGACTCCGGACGAAGTTGTCTCTTCGCTGCTTGAGGGGGTCACCGTCCCGCGATGATGGTTCCAGCCAACAGGCTCCTGGCGGTTTTCTCGCTTTCTGCCGTACCCTGCAGTTTGGCCTGGGCCCTGCTGCCCGTTGCCGCCCCCTTTGCGGTGATGATTTTGGGGGGGCTTCTGGCGCTCGCGCTGGTCGATGCTCGGCTGGCCGGCAGATCCCTGAGAGGGGTCGGCGCAGAGATGCCCGAAGAGATCACTCTCACCCACGGTCGGGAGGGTGAGTGCCCGTTGGTTTTGACTGGCGGCAGCACCGGAAATAAGGAGGTGCGCGTCGGTCTCGAGCTGCCGGAACAGATCCACTCATCGTGGGACGACTTCCGGACCATCCTGCCGGAAGAAGGTGCAAGGCGAAGTGTCCCGTGGCCGGTGCTGCCGCAGCGAAGGGGACGTTTTTCCGTCAAAAAATGCCATCTCCAGGTCCGCTCTCCCCTCGGCTTCTGGCATTGGCAGGAGGTCCGGCACCTGAAGTCGGAGATCAAGGTTTATCCGAACCTGTTCCCGGAAAAGAAACGGCTGGCTGCCCTTTTCCTGAATCGCGGCTCCCTCGGTTTGCACCTGCACCGCCAGGTCGGCAAAGGGCGCGAATTCGAGAAGCTGCGGGAATACCTGCCGGGTGACAGCCTCAACGACATTCATTGGCGGGGGACAGCCAAGCGTGGTCACCTGGTGACCAAGCAGTACCAGATCGAGCGCACCCAGGAGATCTATGTCGTCATCGACTCCTCCCGACTGAATGCACGCGACAGCGGCAACGGCCAGTCAATGCTCGAGCGCTATATCACCGCCGCCCTGATGCTGAACCTGGTGGCCCGGCAGCAGGGCGATCTTTTCGGGCTGGCTGCCTTCAGCGACCGGGTGCATCAGTTTGTTTCGGCCCGATCCGGCCTGGAACATTTTCGAACCTGTCAGGACGCTTTGATAAACCTGCAGGCCCAGAGCCACAATCCGGACTATGGTGAACTGGCCGCCTTTCTCAGCCTGCGCCTGCGCCGGAGAGCTCTGATCCTCTTCCTCACCTGTCTCGACGAACCGGCCCTGGCCGAGCGATTCGAAAAAGAGATGGCCCTGGTCAGCAGGCGTCATCTGCTCTTGGTCAACATGATCAAGCCGTCCGCCGCCACTCCCCTGTTCAGCACTGACGACGTCGACTCAACCGAGTGTGTCTGCAGGCATCTTGCCGGTCACCTGGTCTGGCAGAGCCTGAGAGAACTCGGCCGCAACCTCAAAATGCAGGGGGTCGACTTCCATCTCCTGGATGAAGAACGGCTCAGTACCGATCTGGTCTCGCAATACATCAATGTCAAGCGGAGGCAGCTGCTTTGATTATCGATCTTGAACGCTTCGTCGGCGAAGAGCGCCCCTTCTGGCAGGAGTTCGAAACGATGCTTGACCTTATCGACAAGGACCCGGGGCAGAAAAGAAGCCTTGAGGAGGTCAAGCGTTTCCACTACCTCTATCAGCGCACTTCGTCGGGGCTGGCGCGTCTGCAGGGACTCGCCCGGGAAGATGAGATCAGGCGCTATCTGGACTCCCTGGTGGCACGCGCTTTCGGCGAAATCCACGAGGTCAGACACCGCCGGCACCGGCTTCACCCCTTAAAATGGTTTTTCCGCAGTTTCCCGAGCACCTTCCGTCGTCATCGCCATGGTTTCCAGGCTGCGCTTCTGATCACCCTGGTCGGCTGCGCATTTGGCGTTTTTGCCCTGGCAATCGATCCGGCCAGCAAAGATGTGCTGCTTCCCTTCGATCATCTGCTGGGCAATCCTTCGGAGCGGGTTGCCGCCGAAGAGAACAGACTGCCGATACACATCGGCGAGGGGAAATCGGCCTTTGCCAGCCAGTTGATGACCCACAATACAAGGGTCGCCATCTTCGCCATGTCGCTGGGCATCACTTGGGGCATCGGCACCATGGTCCTCTTGTTCTACAACGGTGTGATACTTGGAGCCGTTTTTTTCGACTATATCCGTGCCGGGGAAACCGAATTTCTCCTTGGCTGGCTTCTGCCCCACGGTGTCGTGGAGATTCCCGCCATTCTCATTGCCGGCCAAGCCGGGCTGGTATTGGCCAGGACTCTATTCGACCGCCAGAGCGGCCTGCCTCTCGGTGAGAGGTTGCGTGGACAAACCCATGATCTGATGACCCTGATCGGGGGAGTGGCGGTTTTGCTCATTTTTGCCGGCCTGGTCGAGGGGTTTTTCTCCCAATACCATGAGCCTGTTCTGCCCTATCCGCTCAAAATCGGTTTCGGCCTGGTTGAGCTGACCGCCCTGTGTCTCCTTTTAGCCCGGGGAGGCAGATCGGCGGACAAAATACAGCTGGGAGGGAAGTCTCGATGACCGGGAGCAGGGACACGATCCAGGTTATTCGCACGCCGGAGGGAGTGGCCTTTTCCCTGGTCCTGGCCGGACCGATGGTGCGCTTTCTTGCCTGGCTTATCGACTGCCTTTGCATATGGGGACTGCTCAGTATCGCCGGGGGCTTGCTCAAGGCCCTTTCGGCATTCAGTTCGGAAGCCGGCATGGCCTTCTACATCCTCATCAGCTTCGTCGTTTCGATTGGGTACTCCATCTTCCTGGAATGGTTCAACAATGGCCAGACTTTCGGAAAAAAGCTGCTTCGCCTGCGAGTCATGGACCGCAGCGGACTCAAGCTTCAGTTTGGACAGGTGGTGGTCCGCAACCTGTTGCGCACGGTGGACAGCCTGCCCTATTTTTATCTCATCGGCGGTATCGCCTGCCTGCTAAATCGTAAATTTCAACGCCTCGGGGATCTGGCAGCCCACACTATCGTCGTTCGCAATCCAAAGGTCAGCGTACCCGATATTGACCAGCTTTTCCCCGACAAGTACAATTCCTTTCGCGCCTATCCCCATCTGGTTGCCCGGTTTCGCCAACATGTCTCCCCCTCAGATGCTGCCCTCGGACTTGAGGCGCTGATACGCCGCAACCAGCTGGATGCAAAGGCGCGCATCGATCTTTTCGAACAGGTGGCCGATTTCTACCGAACCATAGTCGCTTTTCCTGCCGAGGCGACCGACGGCCTCAGTGACGAAAGGTATGTGCGCAACTTGGTGGACGTCGTTTATCGTCCCAATCAATAAGTCGATCCTGTTCCCCTGGCCGTGAACATCCCGCTGGGTGTTGAAAAGTAAGGCTGATCCACTATTCTTGAAGTAAAGTCAACCAGGGTAACGAGATGTCCGAAACCACTTTTGGGGAGGCACGCATGGAAAAGTCAGCGGTTACACGAATCTCTCCGAGCGAGGCGCACCGTAGAATCGATGCGGGCAAAGCGATTCTGGTCTGCGCTTACGATTCGGATGAAAAGTGCGAGGCGATGCATCTCGAAGGCATGGAAACGTTGCATCATTTCCAGGACAGGCTGCCCACCATTCCAAAGGAACAGGAGGTCATCTTTTATTGCGCCTGACCGGATGAAAACACATCTGCCGGTCGGGCAGCCGAATTTTCAGAAAAGGGATACAAGAAAGCCGAAGCGCTCCAGGGTGGGGTTGATGCCTGGAAAAAAGCCGGTTTCCCCACGCACTAAGTGAACCCTGAGGCTGCAGACAGCCAAAAAACAAAAACGCGCCGACCCCGGAAGGGACGGCGCGTTTTTGTTTCGAGATTTTCCGATCAGCTTTTTCCGATAATCCGGGCCAGGGCCTCCAGATACTTCTCCGAGGTCTTGCGCACGATCTCCTCCGGCAGGGGCGGAGGCGGCGCCTGCTTGTTCCAGTCGAGGGTTTCCAGGTAGTCCCGCAGGAACTGCTTGTCGAAACTTGGCTGGGCACCACCGGGGCGGTAACCGTCCTGGGGCCAGAATCGGGATGAATCGGGGGTAAGGGCCTCGTCGATCCAGATCAGCTTGTCGTGGTAAATGCCGAATTCGAACTTGGTATCGGCGACGATGATGCCCTTGGCGGCCATCTCGTCCCGGGCGCGAACATAGATGGCCAGCGCCACCTCCCGCACCTGCTCCGCCAGGTCGCGGCCGCACAGCTCGGCCGCCTGGTCGAAAGAGATGTTTTCGTCATGGGCGCCCAGCTCGGCTTTGGTCGAAGGGGTGAAGATCGGCTCGGGCAGCCGGTCGCTTTCCCGCAGGCCGGAAGGCAGGGGAATGCCGCAGACGCTGCCCTGGCGGAGATATTCCTTCCAGCCCGATCCGGTGATGTAGCCGCGCACGATGCATTCGATGGGCAGCGGGCGGGCCTTTTTCACCAGCATGCTGCGGCCCTCCAGTTGCTGACGATATTTGTGAGCGGCCGCCGGGAAATCACCGACCTCGGTGGCCACGATATGGTTGGGAATCAGGTCGGCCATGCGGTCGAACCAGAATTTCGAAATCCGGGTCAGCACATAGCCTTTGTCCGGAATGCCTTCATCCATGATGACGTCGAAGGCGGAAATGCGATCGCTGGTGACGATCAGCAGGTGTTCGCCGAGGTCGTAGATGTCCCGGACCTTGCCGCGGTTCACCAGTTTGAGATCGGGCAACTCGGTTTGCAGTACGATGGGTCTCATGATTCGTTTATTCACCTTCCGGGGAAATATCGAGGGAGGGATCGATCCGGATGTCGGCCTTTTCGCGCAATGCCGCCAGGCGGTCTTCCAGGAGTGCCCCTTTTTCCCTTGTCAGCAGCACCTCTGCAAGATCCTGACGGGCCTCATCGGTCAGTTTGCTCATATCGGCCG
>Ga0214472_10006102_pt1 | contig 12639 bp, 8 predicted proteins | sample RVTome_6_FD_207662 | JGI IMG/M metagenome (GOLD analysis project Ga0214472, IMG submission 207662) | Soil microbial communities from uranium-contaminated site in the Upper Colorado River Basin, Wyoming, United States - RVT140D175 | ecosystem: Environmental > Terrestrial > Soil > Contaminated >... | reverse complement strand
CGTCGCCGGGGTGTTTCACGGCGACCCTCATCCCGGCAATCTCTTCGTGCTCGCGGACGGGCGCATCTGCCTGCACGATTTCGGCCTGGTCGGCTACCTCGACCGGCGCACCCGGCTCAACCTGATCGCCTTCATGCTGGCCTTCGTCCAGCGGGACGGCGACTGGCTGCTCGATGCCTACCTCGACCTCGGCATCGTGGCCGGTCCGTTTGACCGGCCGGCGTTCCACGCCGGCATGGACGAACTGATCCGCGAGTATGCGCGCAAGCCCCTCAAGGACTGGTCCTTCGGCGAGGCTTTCGTGCGCGTCGCACGCCTCGGGCGGGGGCGCAACGTGCGCCTTCCCCACCACCTGCTGGTGCTGATGCGCGCGATCTTTCTCATGGAGAGCACCGTGAGGCGGCTCGATCCCGACTTCAACCTGATGGACGGGCTGTTCGCCAAGGCGGGGGACCAACTCGCGGCCGAGACCCCAACGAACGAAGGCGCCGACCCTTCGGCGCGCGTCAGTTACGAGGCACTGGTGTCGTTACGGCAGCTTCCCGCCGACCTGGGCCGGCTGCTCCACCGCGTGCGCACCGGGGGTATCCACCTGTCGATCGACCATCGCGGTCTCGACGCGCTGCGCGGTGAGATCGATCGCGGCAGCGGCCGCATCGCGGTCGCGCTGGTGGCCCTGGGTCTGTACGTGGCCGCCTCACTGCTCATGCAGCACAGCGTGGGACCGCGCTGGGGAGAGACGCCGCTGCTCGCACTGGTCGGCTATGCGGCCGCCCTGGGACTCACCTGGCGCCTGGTGCGGGATCGCTAGAAGACGAGGGGGCCGACAGGCTGAAGCGCTCGGTGCCGGCGCAGGCGACAAACCCGGGCGCGAACACCACGAACGGCGGGAAAGGGACGAGTCTGCGGCACGGTCACACGCGCGACATGAAACGGTTTCGAGCGTGGTCACGTTGATGTGGCGGGTGCCGCGATCGATGACGATCGTGTGCTCGGCTGAGAGGTGGCCAGGGCGACCGTTTCCGTTATCCCGACCCGGAGCAAATCAAGCTCGACCAGGGCAACAGCCGAATCTTCCTGCCCAAGCTCGGCTGGCTGCGCCATCGCAACAGCCGGGAGGTGTTGGGCGAAGTGCGCGACGTCACGGTGAGCGTCGGGCGGCAAGTGGTTCGTGTCGATCCAGACGCAGCGGGAAGTGGCTGAGCCGGAGCACCCTTCTGGCAGCATCATCGCTCAACCCATCCTGCGCGGGCTACCAGCTCGGCCGGACGACGATCATCGCCTCGGCCGCCGCCGCGTCGAGCGGCCTGGCGAAGTAGTAGCCCTGCCCGTAATCGACCTGCAGTGCCCGCAACTGCGCCAATTGCGCGGCATTCTCAACCCCTTCGGCGATGAGGTCCATGCCCAGGGTTTGGGCCAGGGTGACGATGGTCTGAATGATGTCGGCTGCCTTGCGGTCGGTGTCCATGCGGCGCACGAACGACGCGTCGATCTTCAGCGTGTCGACCGGAAATCGGTGCAGATAGGACAGCGACGAATAGCCGGTGCCGAAATCATCCATCAGCAGCTTGATCCCCAACGCGCGCAATTTCTCCAGCACTGCCGCCGCCGCCTCGGCGTGCTCCATGATCACCGTCTCCGTCACTTCAAGCTTGAGGCTCCGGGTGTCGAGGCCGGTCTCGCCCAGCACCGCCTCGATCTGCTGCAGCAGGTCGGGCTGGGCGAACTGCCGCCCGGCGAGGTTCACGCTCATCTGCATCGGCGGATGATCCGGGTAACGCTGCTGCCAGTCGCGCATCTGGCGGCAGGCCTCGGTCAGCACCCAGCGGCCGATGGAAACGATGAGGCCGGTCTCCTCGGTGAGCGGAATGAAGTCGCTCGGCGGCACCAGGCTGCCGTCCGGGCGACGCATGCGCACCAACGCTTCGAACCCTCCCAGCCGGCCCGTCCGCAGCGAGACGACCGGCTGGTAGTAGACGCGGAACTCCTCGCCGCGGATCACCGCCTGGCGCAGCTCGGTTTCCATTTCGAGCAGCGCCACGACGCGCTCGTGCATATCCGCGGCAAACACTTCGTGACACGCGCCGCCGCGCCGTACACCATTGTGGGCGGCGATTTCGGCGTCGCGCAGGATGTCGCGGGGGGCCGCATAGCCCCGGTGGCCGAGGGCAATGCCGACGCTGGCGGAGGTGAATAGTTCGTGCCCTTCGATGTTGAAGCCGGCCGCCAGTTCTCCCTGGAGCCTGTCGGCGAAACGCGCCGCTTCGCCGGTGTCGTTCGCTTCGTCGAGAAGGATGGCGAAGCTCTCACCGCCGACACGGGCGATCGTGTCACCGGGTCGCAGCCCGGCGCCGAGGCGCTGCGCGACGGCGATCAGGAGTTCATCGCCGGCGGCGGCCCCGAGGCTGTCGGTGATCAGGCGAAAGCGGTCGAGGATGAGGAATAGCAACGCAAATCCGCGCCCCGCTTCGAGCCGGCCCCGGTCCAGGGCATCGCCGATCCGCGTCAGCAGCAGTGCGCGGTTGGGCACGCCGGTCAGGCTGTCGCGCAGCAGCTCTTCTTCGACCACCGAGGCGAGCATGACCCGCGCCGATGCGGCGCCGATGACGCCGGCAAGTTGCGCCTCGCAGTAGCGGGCCAGTTCGGCGTCAATCTCCTGTGGCCACTCGAAGCCGCGTCGCCGGGCATAGGCGGAAAACGCCTGCCGCGCACTGCCGGCGCCGAGAAAGCGCGCCATCAGCGCATAAAGATCCGGCAGCGAGCCGCTCGCACGCCAGGCATGCTCGGCGCCGCGATCATGCCTGAAGACGTCGACGAAGAGCGCAGCCTGCGTCTGCTCGACGGCGCTCTGGTCGCTCATGATCGACACTGCCAGGTAGGTCCCGACGTTGGCGAGCATGCTCCACAGCAGGGCATGGGTGATCTCGTCCAGCCCCTCGAGGCCGAACAGGGCGAGCGGCCGCAGTAACGCGATCGCAAACGGCCCTTGCTCGAGGAACTCCAGCGGCAGCCAGCCGGAACGGGCGACGGCCGGCACCATCAGGGTATAGGCCCAGACCAGGAAACCGGCGCCGAGGCCGGCCAGCGCGCCGCTCTTTGTGCCGCCCTTCCAGTAGAGGCCGCCGAGCAGCGCCGGCCCGAACTGCGCGACGGCGGCGAAGGAAATGAGCCCGATCGAGACCAGCGCGTAGGCCTCGCCCGCCACCCGGTAATAGGCGTAGCCGAGCAGCAGTCCGATCACGATGGTGATGCGGCGGATGGCGAGCAGGAGGCCGGAAAGGTCGGCGCGATCGGACAGGCGCAGCGCCTTGATCCGCAGCAGGCAGGGCATCATCAGGTCGTTGCAGGCCATCGTCGACAGCGCGATGGTCTCGACGATGACCATGCCGGTGGCGGCCGAGAAGCCGCCCAGGAAGACGAACAGCGCCAACGCCTGCTGCAGCCCCGACATGGGCAGGGTCAGGACGAAGGTATCGGGGTTCACGCTGTCGGCACCGAAATGCAGCAGGCCCCCGAAAGCGATGGGCAGGACGAACAGGTTGAACAGGAAGAGATAGAGCGGAAAGAGCCAGATCGCCTTGTTCAGGTGCGCCTCGTCGACGTTCTCGATCACCGCCACCTGGAACTGGCGCGGCAGGAACATGATCGCCAGCATGCTGAGAAAGGCCACCGAGAAGAGTGAAGCCCAGTTGTGATAGACGTCGGTCGAACCGCCGCCGATGGTGAACACTTCGACGATCCGCGGCTCTGCCGCGGCCCGGCTGAAGATGTCGGCGATCCCGTCGTACATGCCCCAGGTGACGAAGGCGCCGACGGCAAGGAAGGCCAGCAGCTTGACCAGCGATTCGAACGCGATCGCCGCGACCATGCCCTCGTGGCGCTCGGCCGCGTCCAGCTTGCGGGTACCGAAAACGATGGTGAACGCCGCCAGGATCAGGGCCACGTAAAACGCCGTGTCGCGCCAGACGCTTTCCGGCTCGGGCGCGATCGGCAGGATCTCGGGGTAGCCGCGCAGGACGTTGAAGCTTGTGGAGATCGCTTTCAGCTGCAGGGAGATGTAGGGCGTGACGCCAACCACCGCAATCACGGTCACCAGTCCGGCCAGCGCCGCGCTCTTGCCGTAGCGCGAGGAAATGAAGTCGGCCAGCGAGGTGATGCGGTTGTCCTTGGCGATGCGGATGATCTTGCGCAGCACCACCCACCACAGCGCGATCATCACGGTCGGGCCGAGATACACGGGCAGGAAACCGATACCGCTTTCGGCGGCGCGCCCGACGCTGCCGTAGAAGGTCCAGGCCGTGGCATAGACGCCGAGCGAGAGCGCATAGACATAGGGGCTGGCGATCAGGCTGCGCCCGGCGTCGGCCGCCTTGTCACCGCGATAGGCGATGAAGAAGAGCAGTCCCAGATAGGCTGCGGCGACGAGAACGATGATCCAGGCCGGCAAGATTCAGTCTCCGAACGCAGGCGGCGGAGTCGGACGTTCCTCGCGCATGGCCGCTACTTCTTCTCGATCACCAGCACCAGGAGGCCGATCAGCAGCGCCCAGGCGGCAAACACATACACATACAGCAGCGGAATGCCGTCCACCAGCGCGGGGCGGTTGAACAGCGCGAGCAGTGGATAGTTGAACAGCAGGCCGCCCAGTACGAACAACGCTGCCAGGCGCTGCGTCTTGATGTTGGGTTTGTTCATGGCCTCCTCGCCCTGAAGGTTCGGCAACGTCCCTCTTTGCTTCATCTGTTTCAAGGATAGACAGCCGAGCTCGCCGCATTGAAAGCCAATGTCGGGCGGCGGGAGGACGAGGCCCCCTCCCCGGGGCTCTCCCCGCGTATCCCGCCGAAACCGTGGCGCGGCTGCTCCCTGCCGGCAACACCCCGGCCGCGGAAAAGCGGCTCTCGCAGCGGCGGCAACTCGATGCGCAGGATGTTGAGGCGGAACTGAGGTGGCGGTGGTGGGCGTGGCCGACCAGCTCACGGGCCAGATGCCGCTCGCCTTCGCGGTGATGAACGATCCGGCCACGATCGCCCCACCCGAGGCGCGCGCGTCGCTGGAGAAGGATGTCATGGGAGTGGTGGACAGCCTGCCCGGTGCGATCGCGCGGCCGAAGAACGTGCGCTTCCGCGAGCCTGAAGCGGCGGATTCGCGCACTAGACCGAGGAGTGCGAAGTCGGCCATCTGCAAATCGCGCCGCCTTCCGGAGGCCACTGAGCCCGCACCCAACGGCCGACCGCAAGGGCGCGTGGCCCGCTACCCCGGGTTGCCGCTGCGCGCGCGGCTTGCGGATGTGCCCGCCTCGCCCAATCCTTCTCGGCTACAATGCCCGCCGGGAGGACGCTATGAATCTGGAATGGTGGCAGTGGGCGCTCGGCGGGATCGTGCTGATGCTGCTGGAACTGGCGATCCCGGCCTTCTTCGTGCTGTGGTTCGGGCTCGGCGCGCTGCTGGTGGCGCTGGTGCTGTTCCTCGCGCCGGGCCTATCGCTCACCGCGCAGATCGCGCTGTGGACCGGCGCGTCGCTCGCGATGGTGGTGCTGTGGTTTCGCGTCTTCCGGCGCGGCGACCACAAGACCCTGTCGGGCACCGCGGGCGGCGAGGTGATCGGCGAGATCGGCCTGCTGGTGGGCGCGGTCGCGCCCTTCGAGCGCGGCCGGGTGCGCTTCCAGCGTCCCGTGCTGGGGGCCGAAGAGTGGGTGTGTCTGGCGGAGACGGCGATTCCCGCCGGCGAGCGGGTCAAGGTCGTCGCCATCGAAGGCAGTTTCCTCAAAGTGGCGAAAGCGTAACAGGGAGAACAAGAGCAAATGAACGCAGGTCTGGTCATCGTCATCGCGGTACTGGTATTCGTCGTCATCACCATCGCCAAGGGCGTGCGCGTGGTCGCGCAGGGCGAGGAATGGATCGTCGAGCGTCTCGGCAAGTACCACGGCACCCTCAAGCCCGGGCTCAACATCCTGATCCCCTACCTCGACCGGGTCGCCTACAAGCTCGTCACCAAGGACCTCATCCTCGACGTGCAGGAGCAGGAGGTGATCACCCGCGACAACGCGGTGATCCTCACCAACGCCATCGCCTTCGTGAAAGTCACCGATCCCGTCAAGGCGGTGTATGGCGTCACCGACTTCTCCGAGGCGATCCGCAACCTCATCATGACCACGCTGCGCTCCATCGTGGGCGAGATGGAGCTCGACGCGGCGCTGTCGTCGCGCGACAAGATCAAGGCGCGCCTGCGCGAGAGCATCGCCGACGAGGCGGTCGACTGGGGCCTCACCGTGAAATCCGTGGAGATCCAGGACATCAAGCCGTCGCAGTCGATGCAGCGCGCGATGGAGTTGCAGGCCGCCGCCGAGCGCGAGCGCAAGGCGGTCGTGACCCGCGCGGAAGGCGCCAAGCAGGCCGCCATCCTGGAAGCGGAGGCGCGCCTGGAGTCGGCCAAGCGCGACGCCAACGCGCAGGTGATGTTGGCGGAAGCCTCGGCAGAGGCGATCCGCCGCGTCACCGGCGCCATCGGCGAGCAGAGCGGCCCGATGCTCTACCTGCTCGGCGAAAAGTACATCGCCGCCCTCGACAAGCTCGGCCAGTCCAACAACGCCAAGATGATCGTGCTGCCCGCCGACTTGCAGGAAACCCTGCGCGGGCTTGTCGGCAAGGTCGCCGCGCGCGCTTGAGCCCGGTCGGATCGCGGAGGGCGCACCAAGCGCGGGGCATTTGCGCCGGACGTTCTTCGGCGCAAGCGCCGGGGACCGCGTTTTACCCATTGCGGCGCGATACGGCCTGCGGTCTGTTGCCCCGACGCCCTTGCGCGGGCCGACTGTCCCGGGCTCGGACGGTCCGCTTCAACCAGGCGCCGCGGCCGCCGCTTGCGGTTGCCTGCCGGGGGCGGCTTCCTCCAGCAACCAGGCGCGAAAGGCGTCGATCGCGGCCTGCCCCGCGGGGTCCGGGCGGGTGACGATGAAATAGGCGAAGTTGCGGCTGATCGCGATGCCGAAGGGCGCCACCAGGCGGCCCGCCGCGATCTCCCCCGCCACCAGCGGGCGTGACAGCAGCGCGATCCCCAGACCATCCACCGCCGCCGCGATGGCCAGCCCCGAGTCGGTGAAATGCGGGCCGGCCGCGGCATCCACGCCGGTGACACCGGCCACCCGCAACCAGTCGTCCCAGCTCGGCCGCTCGCTGACGAGCGGGATGGTGTCGTCGTGGATCAGCAGGTGGTAGCGCAGGTCGTCGGGCCGGCGCAGCGGGCGCTTGACGCGCAACAGCGCGGGGCTGCACACCGCGGTGTATTCGGGCACGAACATGCGCTCCGCGCGAAACCCGGGATAGTGTCCGGTACCGTAACGGATCCACACTTCCGGGTCTTCGCCACGCGGGGCGCGCGGCGCCATCGGGGGCGCGCCGGGCGCCGCGCTGCCGTCGATCATGCGCGCCGAGCCCGAGAGGTGCAGTTCGATGTGCGGCTGCAGGCGCGCGAACCCCTGCAGGCGCGGCACCAGCCAGCGCGACGCAAACGACGGCGGCGCCACCACCACCAGGCGCGCGCTCGGGGCAAGCGCGCGCACACGCCCCACGGCCTCGGCGAAGCAGTCCATGCCTTCGCGCACCTTGGGCAACAGCGCCTCGCCCTGCCCGGTCAGCTCCAGCGCGCGGGTGAGCCGGCGAAACAGCGCGCAGCCCAGGTAGGCCTCGAGACCGCGGATCTGATGGCTGACGGCGGTCGGCGTCACCGACAGTTCCTCGGCCGCGCGCTTGAAGCTCAGGTGGCGGGCGGCCGCCTCGAAGGCGCGCAGGGCGTTGAGCGGTGGCAGACGGTCAGGCATATGGGTGAGTTTTTCTTTCGCGTCGAAAGACAAATGATCGTTTGTTGCAGCGCAGCAAGCTTGCCAACATTAGCACCGTGCCCGCTCGACGGGAACAACGCGAAGGAGCAGCAAACATGGACGAAGACCATTTCCACATCGACGAACGCATTCGTGAGGCCCGCCGCCTACGCGCCGAAGCCGCGGGCGAGTTGTTCGCCGCTGCCTGGCAGAGCTTGCACCGGATCGCGAGCGGCATCTCCCACGCGATCGTCGCCCAACTGCGCTCGCACCACATTCTGCATCACTGACCTGCCCGCTCGCCGCTTTGCGCGGCACGCCCGCGGCCGGGCATGCCGGCTGCGTCGTGCCCGGGCACACGCCCACCGGCGAACGTCCCGGACGGGGCTCCGCCACGAGCGCAAAGGAGGGCAGGATGATGGATGGGATGGCAAACGGCACCGAGATCGGCGCACTGACCTGGTTTCTGCTGGTGCTGGTGGGCGCGCTGCTCATCGGCGGCCTTTTCGGCCTGATGTGGTGGTTCGGCATGCCTTACGGCAACCGGCGCGGGCTGCAGCGCAAGAAGGCGCAGCGGGTCTCGACGAAGGCTGCGCGCGCGGCGAGACTCCGCGTCCGGAATACGAGCGCGCACGCCGCGACCTGGAGGGCTAGCGCCCGGCGCGGCGTGCGAGGCGTGTAAGCGTTTCAGGCCGACGGAAGAATCTGCACGCCGTGCATCATCCGCCGCTGCGCGCCGTGCACGGCTTGCGCCGCGCGACCTGGCGCGCCTTGTGGGGCGCGCGCACGGCCACCGCGGGTTGCCCCGCCGGTGCACCGCGGCGCGGCGGCGTGGCCGGCGGCACGGCCCCGACCGGCTGGTGACGGGGTACCAGATGGCGCGGCCCGCTGCCGATCAGGTCGGCGCGCCCCATGCGCAGCAGCGCCTCGCGGATGAGCGGCCAGTTCTCCGGGTCGTGCCAGCGCAGGAGCGCCTTGTGCAGCCGGCGCAGCTTCCCGGAGCGGGCGGTTTCCACCGCTTCCGAATCGGCCGTCACGCGCCGCAGCGGATTCTTGCGCGTGTGGTACATGGTGGTAGCGAGCGCCATCGGGGTCGGCAGAAAGGTCTGCACCTGATCCAGCCGAAAATTGTTCGCCTTGAGCCACAGCGCGAGATTGAGCATGTCCTCGTCGGTGGTGCCGGGGTGCGCCGCGATGAAGTAGGGAATGAGGTGCTGCTTCTTGCCGGCCTGCGCGGAGAACTTCTCGAACATCGCGCGAAACTGCTCATAGCTGCCGATGCCCGGTTTCATCATCTTGGAAAGCGGCCCGTCCTCGATGTGCTCGGGGGCGATCTTGAGCAGCCCGCTCACATGGTGGGTCACCAGTTCCTTCACGTACTCGGGCGAGCGCACCGCGAGGTCGTAGCGCAGCCCCGAGCCGATGGTGACGCGCTTCACGCCGGGGAGCGCGCGCGCCTTGCGGTACAGCGAAATGAGCGGCGCGTGATCGGTGGCGAGGTTCTCGCAGATGCCCGGATAGACGCACGACAGGCGCCGGCATGAGGACTCGATCTTCGGGTCCTTGCACGCCATGCGGTACATGTTGGCGGTCGGTCCGCCCAGGTCGGTGATGGTGCCGGTGAAGCCCGGCGTCTTGTCGCGGATCTCCTCGATCTCGCGCAGGATCGACGCTTCCGAGCGGCTCTGGATGATGCGCCCCTCGTGCTCGGTGATGGAGCAGAAGGTACAGCCCCCGAAGCAGCCGCGCATGATGTTCACCGAGAACTTGATCATGTCCCACGCCGGGATGCGCGCAGTGCCGTAGGCCGGATGCGGGCGGCGCGCGTACGGGAGGCCGAATACGAAATCCATCTCCTCGGTGGCGAGCGGCACCGGCGGCGGATTGAGCCACACGTCGCGCCGCCCGGGCCCTTCGCCGTGCGCCTGCACCATCGCGCGCGCGTTGCCGGGGTTGGACTCGAGATGGAATACGCGCGAGGCATGCGCGTAGAGCACCGCGTCGTCCTTCACCGCTTCATAGGCGGGCAGGCGCACCACGGTCCGGCCGCGCTGCGCACGGCGCGCCGCGACCCGCTCGGCGGCCGGCACGATGCGCACCGGCTGGGCGCCGTCAGGCAAGGCCGGCGCGGCGGCGGAGGCCTGGTCGGCTTCCATCGCATACGGATCGGGATGCGTGTCGAGCGGGCCCGGCCGGTCGAGCGTCAGCGAGTCCGCCTCGACCCAGTCGGGCCCCGGCAGCCAGCCCGGCTTCGTCATGAAGGCGGTGCCGCGCAGCTCGCGGATCGCCTCGATCGGCTCGCCCGCCGCCAGCCGCCCGGCGAGCGCCACCAGCGCGCGTTCGGCGTTGCCGAACAGCAGCAGGTCGGCCTTGGAGTCGGCCAGCACCGAGCGGCGTACCTTGTCCGACCAGTAGTCGTAGTGGGCGATGCGGCGCAGCGACGCCTCGATGCTGCCGATCACCACGTTGGCCTCGGGGAAGGCTTCACGCGCCCGCTGGGCGTACACGGTGACGGCCCGGTCGGGACGGCGGCCGGCTTCGGCGCCCGGCGTGTAGGCGTCGTCCGAGCGGATCTTGCGGTCCGAGGTGTAGCGGTTCACCAGCGAATCCATGTTGCCCGCGGTGATGCCGAAAAAGAGCCGCGGCTTGCCCAGCGCCCGGAACGGCGCGGCGCTGGTCCAGTCGGGCTGGCTGATGATGCCGACCCGAAAACCCTGGGCCTCCAGCAGGCGCCCCACCAGCGCCATGCCGAAACTCGGATGGTCGATGTAGGCGTCGCCGGTGACGAGCACCACGTCGCACGCGTCCCAGCCGAGCGCGTCCATCTCGCGGCGCGACATGGGCAGGAAGGGAGCGGGTCGGCGCGGGCGCGAAGCCCCGGCGATGAGGGAAGCGGAAGCGGTCATGGTGGCGTGCATTGTACCGGGACCACCGCAGCGGCCCGCGGGTTCCTGTAGCGGACCGCCGGTGCGCGGAAATGGCGTGCCCGGCACCGGCACGGTGCCCGAAATAGTGCACGCCGCACTGCTGCAGTGCGTCAAAGCGCTCGCCATAGCCCGGAAAAATGGCTTTTATACTGTAAATACAGCATGTTGCGCTGCTTGGCACGACACTCGCTCTAGCGTAAGCGACACCGGACCAATGACGGTCCGGAGAATCGAAGCGGTAGCAGACAACGGCGTCTGTCCCCCACCTCCGATCCTCGCGGATCGCACGGGAGACATGCGCCGTTTTTTTCGTCCTCGCCGATTGCCGTGCGCGCACCGATGCGCGCGCCGCTTTCGGACGCGGGCGGAGCCCGGCCCCGTGCCGGATCTGCGTCGCCGCCTCGAACACGCCAAGGGAGGCCAGCGGAATGGATGCGCACGTGGGATTCGTCGCGGAACTGGACGATCCGATCGTGGTGGTCGGCAGCGGCCCGGTCGGCAGCCGGGTGGTTGGCGAACTGGCACGCACCGCCCCCGCCACGCGCATCGTCTGGTACGGCGACGAACCGTGCCAGCCGTACAACCGCGTCAAGCTGTCCTCGCTGCTCGCCGGCGATGCGAGCTGGGACAGCCTCGCCGACACCACGCCGCTGCCGCCCACGGTGGCGTGCCGCTTCGGTTACCGCGTGGTGGCGGTAGACCGCGCCCGCCGCGTCGTCATCGATGCCGCGGGCAACGCGCAAACGTACCGCAAGCTGATTCTTGCCACCGGCTCGCGGCCGCACGTGCCCGCCATCCCGGGCGTCGCCCTGAAGGGCGTGTATACCTTCCGCAATCTCGACGACGCGCAGCGCCTGCAGGCACGCACGGTGCGCAGCCGGGTGTGCGCGGTGATCGGCGGGGGGCTCCTCGGCCTCGAGGCGGCGCGCGCGATGCGCCGCTATCACACCGAAGTGTGGGTGATCGAGCACGCCCCGCGGCTGATGGCGAAGCAGCTCGACGCGGCGGCGGCGACCGTGCTGCGGGCGCAGATCGAGACGATGGGCATCCACGTGAGCGTCGGCCAGGGCGTGCGCGCCCTCCTCGGCGAAACCGAGGTGCACGGCGTGCAACTGCGCGACGGCATGATCCTGCCCTGCGACACCGTGATTATCGCCACCGGCATCCAGCCCAACGTCGAATTGGCGCGCGGGTGCGGCCTGCCGGTCGGGCGCGGGATCAAGGTGGACGACCGGATGCGCACCGCCGACCCCGCGATCAGCGCGGTCGGCGAATGCGCGGAGCATCGCGGCGAAGTGCACGGGCTGGTCGCGCCGGGGCTCGAGCAGGCGGCGGTGGCGGCCAACGTGCTCGGCGGCGGCGACGCGCGCTACCACGGCTCGATCTCGGCCACCAACCTCAAGGTCATCGGCTGCAAGGTCTTCAGCATCGGCGAGACGGAGCGCAGCGGCCCGGCCGATCCGGCGCGCGAGATTGTGTTTCGCGCCGGGGCCGAATCGGGCGCTCCCCGCTATCGCAAGTTGCTGCTGCGCCGCGGCCGGCTCGCCGGCGCCGTCGGTATCGGCCCGTGGCCGGAGACGTCCCGCATCCAGGAGGCGGTGCGCACCGGCCGCCGCCTGTGGCCGTGGCAGCCGTGGCGCTTCGTGCGCGCCGGGCGGCTGTGGCCGGAAGAGGATGGCGGCGCGGTGGGACTGTGGCCGGCCGATGCCACGGTGTGCAATTGCACCGGGGTGACCAAGGGGCGGCTCGAAGGCGCACTGCGCGGGGGCTGCACTTCGGTCGAGGGCCTGTGCGGCGCGACCGGCGCCGGCACCGTGTGCGGCGCCTGTCGACCGCTGCTGGCCGAGCTCGCCGGGGGCGGCGCCACGCTGCCGGCGCTGGCGGGCTGGCGCGCCCTG
>Ga0214472_10006101_pt1 | contig 12639 bp, 14 predicted proteins | sample RVTome_6_FD_207662 | JGI IMG/M metagenome (GOLD analysis project Ga0214472, IMG submission 207662) | Soil microbial communities from uranium-contaminated site in the Upper Colorado River Basin, Wyoming, United States - RVT140D175 | ecosystem: Environmental > Terrestrial > Soil > Contaminated >... | reverse complement strand
TCCCCCGAGCGAGTCGTTGCCGTAGGCGATGGCAGCGCACGCCTTGATGCCCCGGAAGACGCCGAACGCCGTGACGGGTGAGGGATCGCCGGAGCGGCCGAGAAGACCCGTGACGTGCTCCGTCTCCATGGCGACGAACTCCATGTCCTCGGGCGACGTGCCCACGTCCTCGGCGGTGATGTAGCGGCCTTGGAGCGACTCGACGGCGCGGCCATGGGCACGGAAGATCATCTCCCGGTCCTTGGTGCGGTTGTCGCCCCAGATCACGCTCTTGCCGCCGCCCAGGTTCAGGCCGGTGATTGCGGCCTTGTACGTCATTCCGCGCGACAGGCGCAACGCGTCGATCACCGCCTCGCGGTCGCTCTCGTAGTTCCAGAAGCGGGTGCCGCCGAGCGCCGGTCCCATCGTGGTGTCATGGATCGCGATGATCCCCCGGTAGCCTAGATCCGGCTCGCTCCAGATCACGAGCTGCTCGTGCCGGCCCTCGGACATGACGTCGAAGACGTCCCAGCTCGCCCGCTCCTGCTTCGTCATGACCGCCTCTATCTGGCCCATTCGTTCCCGCTCACTCGTTCGTGTCCCCCGCCGGGTCCCCCGCATCGCGCAGCAGCTCGCGGGCGATGACGTGTCTCATGATCTTGCTCGTGCCCTCGAAGATCTCGGTGCCCTTCGCGTCGCGCAGCAGCCGCTCCACCGGGTAGTGCCGCATGTAGCCGTAGCCCCCGAAGATCTGGATGGCCTCGTCGGCGACCCACGTCGCGGCCTCCGAGGCAGAGACCTTCGCCATGGCCGCGCGCGCGGCGACACCGTCCAACCCCGTTCGGGGATGTCCAGCCCCATTGCGCGCAGCCTGCACGGCCGCCCCCGCTTCGCGCGTCAGCGCCCGAGCAGCGGCGAGCCGCTCCGCCATGCGGGCGAGCTTCTCCTGGATGGCGCCGAAGCGCGCGATCGGCCGGTCGAACTGCTCGCGCTCGAGCGCGTAGGTCGCCGCGTGCTCCAGCGCGGCCCGCCCGATTCCCACCGCCAGCGCGGCGCACCCCACCCTGCCCATGTCGAGCGCCTCGAGCGCGCACTGGAGTCCCGAGCCCGCGTCGCCGACCAGCGCGTCCGCCTCGACGGCGAGGTCGTCGAGAGTGACCGACACCGTCTCCGACGCGCGCAACCCGAGCGTCCGCTCGCGCTTGGCGACCGCGTAGCCCTTCGCGCCGGGCGTCACGAGGAACGCACCCACGCCTCCGTCGTCTCCTTCGCCCACGCGCGCAAACATCACCACGACGCCCGCGCGCGCGCCGTTCGTGATCCACCGCTTCTCCCCCATGAGCCGCCAGCCGTCGCCATCCCGGCGCGCGTGAGTCTCCACCGACGCGGCGTCGCTCCCCGCCTCCGGGTCCGAGAGCGCGAAGGCCCCGAGCGCCTCCCCCGACGCGAGCGCGGGCAGCCAGCGCTTCCTCTGCGCCTCGCTCCCGTGCCGCGCGATGAGCGAAGCCACCTGGCCGTTGTGCACCGCGACCGAGAGCGCGACCGACGCATCGCCGGCCGCGAGCTCCTCGAGCACGAGCAGATATGTCGCGAAGTCGAAGGCGAGCCCCCCGTGCTCCTCTGTGACGAGCATCCCCAGGAACCCCAGCTCGGCGAGCTTGTCGAAGACGTACCCGTCGAGCGCGCGCCGCTCGTCCCATCCGGCCGCACGCGGGCGCAGCTCCGTCTCGGCGAACTCCCTCGCGAGAGCCTGGATCTCGAGCTGCTCGGGCGTCGGCATGCGGGCACGCTCAGTCGTACGCATGGAAGCCGCGGCCCGACTTCCGGCCGAGCCATCCAGCAGCGACATACTTCCTGAGGAGCGGACACGGGCGGTACCTGTCGTCGCCCAGCTCCCGGTGCAGCACCTCCAGGATGCTCAGGCACGTGTCGAGACCGATCAGGTCGGCGAGCTCGAGGGGACCCATGGGGTGGTTCATGCCGAGCTTCATGATGGTGTCGATGGCCTCCGGCTCGGCCACGCCCTCCATGAGCGCGAAGATCGCCTCGTTGATCATGGGTAGGAGGACACGGTTCGAGACGAAGCCCGGGTAGTCGTTCACCTCCACCGGCGTCTTGCCCAACTCCTCCGCGAGCGCAACCACCGCGCGCGTGGTCTCGGCGCTCGTGGCGAGCCCACGGATCACCTCCACGAGCTGCATTACGGGCACCGGGTTCATGAAGTGCATGCCAATGACCCTGTCCGGCCGTCCTGTGCGCGCAGCAATCTCGGTGATCGAGATGGACGAGGTGTTCGTCGCGATGATCGTCGTCGGCCCAGCGGCCGCGTCGGCGGCCTCGACCACGCGGTACTTGAGCTCGGCCCTCTCGGGCACCGCCTCGACGACGAGGTCCACCTCTCCGACCGCCGCCTCGAGATCGGAGGCGGTCTCGATGCGCGCGAGCGTCGCGGCCTTGGCCGCCTCGTCGATGACCTCCTTCTTGATCTGCCGGTCGAGGTTCTTGGCGACGGTGGCGAGCGCCCGCTCGAGCTGGGCCTGGTCGACGTCGACGAGGACGACCGACTTGCCATGCTGCGCCGCCACGTGCGCGATGCCGTTCCCCATCGTGCCCGCGCCGATGATCGCGATCCGCTCGAGGCTCATGGCGAAGCCACACCCTCGTCCGGAGCCGCGAACGCGAGCGCTAGTGGCCGGGCCGCGCGGGTCGTCGGGCTCGGTTTGAGCCACCGGGCACGCCAGCAGAGCGTCGTGGCCGTGAGGACGACGACCGTCGTGATGAGGCTCCCCTCCGGGCCGAAGCTCCCGCCGCCCACCCAGGCGGGTCCCTGTGCGAGGCCCTCGTACAACGGAGCGTCGAGGAGCTCGAGCCCACTCACCGGCACGTCGGCGAGATACCCGTGCGCCCAGTTCCAGCCCAGGTGAGCGCCGCTCGCCCACCAGAGGCTCGCAGTGCGCAGGTAGACGACCCCGAGGAAGAGTCCCGCGGCGACGACGTTCAAGGTGCCGATCGCGGTCACGCCCGGGTTCGCACGGTGGAGCGCGCCAAAGACGACGGCGGTGAGCGCCAGCGCCCAAGGCGGCCCCCACGCCTCGGCGAGTGCTTGCAGGGGGTATCCGCGGAGGAGCGCCTCCTCTGCCGCGGCGGGGAGCGCGAGGAAGAAAAGCGCTCCGCCGCTCCCGAGCAGCCAACCCGCGGCCGTACCCTCCTCCGAGGCCCAGCGGAGCCCCCCCGCGGCCGCGATCAGCGCGACGACCGCGAGCGCCACGAGCGACCCGAGCGCGAGCCCGCGCGCGGACTCCGCGACCGCGTCACGGCCGAGATGGAAGCCGAGCGCCGCGGGGGACCGGCCGTCCAACGCGAGCACGAGCGCACCCGCCACCACGGAACCGACGAGGAGCGCGAGCGACCCCGTCAGCACGCCGCCCGGGAGGAGCACGCTCGTGAGCCCCGCCACGGTAATCGTGAGCGCGAGCCAGAGCCCGAGGCGCAGGCCCAGGCGCAGGCGGCCGGCGGCGGACCTCAGCAGGCGATCGAGCTCGGACCTGTGCGCCATCCGCCGAACGGCTTCGCTAAAAGCGGCCGAAGCTCGTGCCGCGCGTGCCGCGTACGATCCAGAGCGCGACGAGGACCTTGAGCGCGTCGCCCGCCACGAACGGGTAGACGCCGAGTGCCAGGACCGCGGTGAGCGGCTCGCCGGTGAGCGCCTGGAGCTGCGCCACACCCCCGACGTACATGGTCAACACGCCGAGCGTGAGCCCGAGGAGCGTCCGCGGCGCGCGGCCCCGCCAGCCGGCCACCGCACCCGCGACGATCGCTGCGAGCGGGGCGGCGAGCAGGTAGCCACCCGTCGGGCCGAAGAGCCACGGCAGCCCGCCGGCGCCATTCGAGAAGACCGGCGCGCCCGCTGCTCCTGCGAGCACATAGGCGCCCGCGGCCAGCGCGCCGAGCCGCGGCCCGAGCACCACGCCCGCGAGCACCACGAAGAGCGTCTGGATCGTGATGGGAACCGGCGTGAAGGGCAGCGGCACCGCGACCTGCGCGCCGAACGTGATCGCGAGCGCGAACGCGAGCACGCCCACCGCGGCGCGCGCCCGGCGGTCGACCACGACGTCCTGCATCATCCACGATCTCACGGTTCCAGCGAGCGTGCTCATCGACTCTCTCCCCGTCTTCTGTCAGTCATGGTTTCACGCCTTCTCGACCGAAAGCGCCACCGCGTTCCCGCCGCCGAGACAGAGCGTGGCGAGCCCCGTGCTCGCCCCCCGTTGCTCCATCGCGTGCAGGAGCGTCACGAGCACCCGCGCCCCGGACGCGCCGATGGGATGGCCCAGCGCCACGGCCCCGCCGTGGACGTTCACTCGCTCCTCGTCCATGCCGAGCGCCCGCATGTCGGCGATGGCCTGGACGGCGAACGCTTCGTTCAGCTCGATGAGCTCGTAGTCGCCGATCGTCTTGCCTTCCTTCGCCATCAGCCCATCGACCGCGGAGATCGGCGCGAAGAAGAGGTCACGCGGCTCGGTCGCGGCCGAAGCGTACGCCGAGATCACCGCGTCGACCTCGAGGCCGTGCGCCTCAGCGTACTCGAGCGAGGCGACCACGACGGCTGCACCGCCGTCGTTCAGCCCGGGAGCATTGCCGGCGGTCACGACCAACTCTTTCACATCCGGCGGAGCATCCCTCGCGAACGCGGGCTCGAGCCGCCCGAGCGCCTCGAGCGACGTATCCGCACGCGGGCCCTCGTCGCAGCTCACGACCTTGGGCCCACTCCTGGCGGGAACCTCGACCGGCACGATCTCGCCCCGGAAGCGGCCCCCCTTGGTCGCGGCCACCGCCCTTTCGTGCGAGCGCAGCGCGAACGCGTCCGCCTCCGCGCGCGTCACGCCGGCCTTGGTCGCCGTGTACTCCGCGTGGCCACCCATGTGGCAGTCGCCGAATGAGCACCAGAGCCCGTCGAGGATCAGGCCGTCCTGAGCCGTCTGGTCGCCGAACTTCACCCCCTCGCGGATGTCGCGAAGGTAGTAGGGCACGTTCGACATCGACTCCATCCCCCCGGCGACCACGAGACGGGCGTCCCCCGCGCGGATCGCCTGCGCCGCGAGCATCACGGCCTTGAGCCCGGAGCCGCAGACCTTGTTGACCGTCAGCGCCGGGATCGTCGGAGGGAGGCCGCCGTTCACCGCTGCCTGGCGGGCGGGCGCCTGGCCGGCGCCAGCCGTCACGACGTGGCCCATGATGACCTCGTCCACCTCGCCCGAATCGATGCCCGAGCGCTCGACGGCGGCTCGCACGGCGATCGCACCGAGCTGAGGCGCCGACAGGGCACTCAGTCCCCCGAGGAAGCGCCCGATCGGCGTGCGCGCGCCCCCCTTCAGGATGACCGCTGTGGCGGGTGGGTGGCTCATGGCCCGTGAAGATATCCTACTCGTGGCGCAGGGCGAACCCGTCCGCATCCGGATCGAGGCGCCCCCAAGGGGTGCGCGGATCGTGCTGGAAGAACAGCAGCCAATCCTGCTCGAGGGCCTGCTTCCAAAGGCCCCGCTTCGACTCGAGTGTCACCAGGGGCTCGAGGTCGTACCCCATGATCCAGGGGAGCGGGAGGTGCGCCGTGGTCGGGCAAACGTCCGCCAGGAAGCAGGCCAGGGCCCCGTCGCTCTCGATGGTCACGGACTGGTGGAAGGGGGTGTGGCCCGGAGTGGGGAGGACACGCACCCCCTTGGTGATCTGCGCGACGCCGTCGACGAGCGTCCAGCGCCCCGCCGCGTCCACGGGCTCGAAGTTGTGCGGGACATAGCTCGCCCGGATGCGCTCGTTCTTACTGCGAGCGAAGCCGAGCTCGCCGCGCTGCACGACGTGACGAGCTTCGGGAAACGACAGCTGCACGTGCCCCTCGCCGTCGCGGAAGGTATCGCCTCCCGCGTGGTCGAAGTGGAGATGCGTATTCAGGACGATGTCCACGTCCGACGGCTCGAAGCCCGCGTGCCGGATCCCGTCCTCGAGACGGGTCGGCTCACCTGCGTTGGAGACCCCGTAGATGTCCTTGAACTTCTTGTCTTCCTTGTTGCCGATGCCGGTATCCACGAGGACGAGCGCCTCGGGGGCCTCGATGAGGAGGCAGCGGAGCGCGAGCGGGATGCGATTGCGCGCGTCGGCGGGGATGCGCCGCTCCCAGAGCGGCTTGGGGACGACGCCGAACATGGCGCCGCCATCGAGCTGCTGCACGCCCGCCTCGATCGCATGCAGCCTGATGGAGCCGACCCGCGTGCTCCGGCTCAGCGGCAGCCCCTCGTGGGAGTGTGTCATCCAGGGAAGCTACGACGGCGCTTGCGGGAGCCGTAGCCCGGAAGCTCGAGAGCGTACTGGTCGGGGTCGAAGCGCTTCCGCTGCCGACGACGCTTCAGGTACCACTCGAGCGTGGAGAGGTCGTCGATTCCCCGTCCGGAGGCCTCGTCCAGGAGCCTCAGGAAGACGCGCGCGGTGGCGAGCGCGTCCCCATACGCTCGGTGGCGAGCGTGGATCTCGATGCCGAAGTACCGGCTGAGCTCGTCGAGGTTGCGGTGGCGCAGCCGCGAGACCAGGCGGCGCGCCATGCGCACCGTGCAAAGGCGTGGCATGTCGGGGGCCTCCCCGCGCGCCGCCACCAGCTCGGAGGAGACGAATGACCAGTCGAAGGTCGCGTTGTGCGCGACGAAGACGCGCCCCTCGAGGCGTCGGTGCACGTCGTCCGCGACGTGCTCGAAGTACGGCGCCTGCGCCGCCATCGCCGAGGTGATTCCGGTGAGCGACGTGATCGCCCCCGGGATCCCCTGTCCCGGGTTGAGGAGCGTCTCGTACTCGCCGACGATCACGCCTCCTCGCACCTCGACGACGGCGATCTCTATCATGCGGCTTCCCGCCCACGGCCCCCTCCCCGTCGTCTCGACGTCCACCACGGCGAAGCCCACGTCGCGCAGCGGCGCGCCGTAGGGAGCCAGGGAGACGTCGAGCCGCCACGTCCCCTCGGCGTCCACCAGGAAGCGGGGGTCGGTGCCCAGCAGCTGGAAGACCGCGGCCGAGGCGGCACCGTCGTGGCCGGTGAGGCCCAAGACGTCCCGGGCCAGGTCGAGCGTGTGCTTGGGGCCGTGGCCGAGCAGCTCGGCCGCGCTACGTACGAGAGAGGCGTCCCCGCCCGGGCTCACGCCCCCGATCCGTGCTGGGTGATCGCGAACGAGAGCGCCTCGAGCTGCATCACGAGGTTGACGTCCTCGACGGGCACGGTCGGCGGCACCTTGAGACGGATCGGCGCGAAGTTGAGGATCCCCTTGACCCCCGCACGCACGACGCGCGTCGCGATGTCCTGTGCGGCCTGCGCGGGCACCGCGAGGATCACGAGCTCCACGCCGAGCTCCGCGACCAACCTCTCGATCTCGTCCGGGCCCTGTACGGTGAGTTCCCCCCAGCGGGCCCCGATCTTCTGCGGATCGGAGTCGACGATCGCCACGCACTCGTAGCCACGCGACTCGAAAGCCGGGTACTCGAAGAGCGCCGAGCCGATCCGACCCGCTCCGACGAGGGCCACCTTCCAGACACGGTCCACGCCCAGGATCTGGCGCAGCCGCTCCCGCAGCTCGTCGATGCGGTAGCCGAGCCCCCGCTTCCCGAAGGACCCGAAGTGGGAGAGGTCCTTGCGAACCTGCGCGGCCGTGGTCTGGCCACGATTCGCCAGCTCCTCGCTGGAGACGGTCTCGCCTCCCTCGCGCCCCAGGTCCTCGAGGGAGCGCAGATAGTGGGATAGACGACGGATTGTGCTTGCGGGGATACGTCTCGTCACGGGGACTCGATCAGGCGCGAACGACGCTACCAGGGCCGCTTGTGAAAATCTTCACAAAACTAGGCGAGCGCCCGGGCTACGGCAACGCGGTGGCAAGGGTCACGAACTGCTCCGGCGTCACCCGCTCAGGGCGCTCGTCGAGGTCGATCGTCGCCGCGGTCGCGGCCGCCTCCGCAACCTCCCGGGTGTAGGCGAGGTCGGGGTGGTCGCGCAGGATCTTCCGGAGCTGCTTGCGGCGCCATTGGAACGCAGCGCGCACCAACCGCCGGAGCGCCTGCTCATGCTCGAGGGAGAGCCGCTCGGGGCGGAAGGGACGGATCCGGATCACGGCCGAGTCGACACCTGGCACCGGTCGAAAGGCGCCCCGTCCCACCTTGAAGAGGCGCTCCACCTCGGCGACGGTTCGGACGCCCACCGAAAGCGCCCCGTAGGCTTTGGTTCCCACGGGACCCACGATGCGGTTGGCCACGTCGTCCTGGACCATGAGCACGATCTGACGCGGGCGCGGCCGCTCGAGAAGCCTGAAGACGATCGGGGTCGTGATGTTGTAGGGGATGTTGCCGACGACGAGCAGCTCGGCCGGATCTTCGGAGAGCCCCGCGAGGTCGACGTCGAGGACGTCGGCGTGCACGACGGCCACGTCGGTGCGCCCCGCGTAGCGCTCCGCGAGGTCATGGGCCAGGTCGTCGTCCAGCTCGACGAGGAGGAGGCGACGCACCGCTCCGGCGAGGTGCCGCGTGAGCGCGCCGCGCCCCGGGCCGATCTCGAGGACCTCGGCCGAAGGGGGCGCTCCCAGCGCGCCGACGATCTTCCTCTGCAGCCTCTCGTCGACCAGGAAGTTCTGGCCCAGGGAGCGCTTGGCGGGCCGGCGCTCCGTCATGCAACGAATGGTGCGCGCTCGATCCTTGGCCGGCACCCGCTCGTCGTCGCTGCCACGAGTGCCACAGGCTCGCTCAGCGGCGCACGACGAGAGCCGTGCGGTCGTCGCCCACGGGCGCTCCCTCGCCTTGCTCCACGGACAGCTCGAAGAGCGCCTCAACGATCTCGGCGGCGGAGCCGAAGCGGTTCCGCACCGCCGTCTCGAGCACCAGCTCCTCGGCCGCGCGGCCGTCCCGCTCGCGCAGCGAGTCCGGAAGGCCGTCCGTGAAGAGGAGCAGGAGGTCCTCCGGCCCGTGCCAACCGATGCTCTCCTCGTGGTACGCGTCGGGTCCCGCGAAGCCCATGGGCGGATCGGTCGCCTGGAGCCGCTCGGTCGCTCCGTCGGAGCGCAGCGCGAACGCGTGCGGATGCCCCGCATTGGAGTACACGAGCACGCCGGCCGCAGGGTCGATGACGCCGTAGAAGATGGTGAGGTACATCTCGGTCGACGCGAGCTCGTCGGCGAGCGCATCGTCGAGCTTGCGCAGGACCTCCGCCGGCGAGTCCGCCTCTCGAGCATAGATGCCCGCGGCGCTCATCGTGAGCGTCATGATGAGCGCGGAGGGAAAGCCGTGCAGGGAGACGTCGCCGAGCATCACGCCGACGCGGTCTCCGGGCAAATGGAAGAGCTGGAAGAAGTCGCCGCCCACCAGCTCCGTGGGCACGACCCGCGCCGCCGCCTCCGCGCCCTCGAACTTGGCCGCGACCGGAAGGAGCTTCATCTGAAGGTCGTGCGCGAGCTCCATCTCCCTGGCCATGCGCTCCTTCGAGACGCTCTCGCGCACCAGCCGGTTGTTCTCGATCGCGGCGCCGACCTGCGACGCGATCGCGGCGAGCAGCTTCTGGTTCGCCCCGCTGAAGCGGCTCCCGTCCTGGCGTCCGATGAGGTTGATGACGCCGACCGTGCGTGACTCGCCCGAGCCGGGAGAGTAGCGAATGGGCACGGACAGGAACGAATCGCCGGAGCTGCCGGCGTCTCGCTCCGCCGACGTCGGCCGCCGGGAGGCGATGATGGCGCGGCCCTCGCGAAAGACCATCGACGTGATCGTATCGGGATCCTGCGACGAGATGGGGCTCGCCCTCCCGTCGTCTCCGACCTCCGCGACCAAGTGGAGCGCGTCGCCCTCCTTGCGATACACCCAGAGCGACCCGCGCTTCGCGCCGAGTACGTCGCGCACCTCGCTCAGGATCTTACGCGCGCCGCCCACCATGTCGAGCGTCGAGCCGAGCGTCTCGCTGATCGAATAGAGGAGGTTGATCTCCTCGAAACGCTCGGATAGCTCCGAGGTGAAGAACTGGATCTCGCGCGCGGCGCCGAAGACCATCTCGAGCTGAGGCGTCAGCACGGCAGACACGGCGGCGGGCGAGGCTCCCTCCGCGCTGAGGACCTGGAGCTCGAGCTCGGGCCCCCCCGGGGGGAGGAAGGTGCTGCCGCACGCGGCCTCACCAGGCCTCTGCTCGGAGCCCGGAGTGGCGTAGACGACTTCGTCGGCGGCGCCCGGCTCTCCCGCGGCCAGGGTGAGCCGCAGGACGGCTCCGAACGCCCGCTCGAACTGCGCCAGAGTCCTGAGGATCGGATCCGGCAGCGCCTCGAGGACGAGCCGGCCCGGAACGCTCACGCCTGGACGCCGCCCTCCAGGATCCCGTCCGACTCGAGCTTGAGGACCAGCGTTACCTGGTTCCCCTGGTCGTTGTACCAGACCTCGTCGAGGAGCTTCCGCATGAGGAAGAGGCCTCGACCGCACGGCTTGGTGAGGTTTTCCGGCGTTGTCGGGTCGGGGACGGAGGCGGGATCGAAGCCCGACCCCTGGTCGGTCACCCGGGCCTGGATGCGCCCGAGCTGGAACGCGATCTCGACGAGTACCCTCTTCGAGGGATCGCGCGAGTTGCCGTACAGCATCGCGTTCGTGAGCGCCTCGGAGAGGCCCACCCTGAAGTTGAGCTGCAGGCGGCGAGCCTCTTCCGCACAGGCCGGACAGCGCCCGATGACGTAGTCGACCGCGTGCTCGATAGTGCGGACGTCCGTCGGGAGCTCGAGGACGAGATCTCGCGGAGCGTTGTGGTAGGGATCGATGGGGTCGATCACAGGGTCAAAACCCCTCTAGAGCTTTTTCCTTGCTGTCCGCGATGCGGAAGAGCGTGTCGAGCTTCGTCAGCTCGAACAGCGTCTGCAGGTCCTCGTTGAGGCTCGAGAGGCGCAACTCGCCTCCCTGCTCGCGAATCTTCTTCGAGAGGCTCACCAGGACGCCGAGTCCCGATGAGTCGATGTAGCCCGTGTTGGCGAAGTCGATCACGAACTTGCGGTCACCCGCCTCCAACTGCTCGAGCACCTGTTGCTTGAGCTCTTGGCGGTTGCCGACGATGAGCTGGCCCTCCACCTCGACCAGGGTCACCCCATTGTTCTGGGACACCTGAAACCCCATGGAATCGCTGCTCCTGCGCAGGTCGAAGGGTGGGCCGGTGAAGCGGGGCAGTCCCCGCAACGACCCGTAGGGCGACAACAATAGTAAGAGAGAAACGTTTGTGTGCACAAGCGATTTTTCCGCGTGGGGACAGCCCGGCCATGGCCCCGGAGGGGGTTACTTCCGCCCCAGCTTCGCCGCGAGCCGCTCCAACACGGGCGGCGAGACGAAGCTCGCCACGTCGCCCCCCAGCGTCGCGACCTCGCGCACCAGCGTCGAGGAGATGAAGGAGTAGCGGGCCTCAGGCACGAGGAAGATCGTCTCGAGCTCGGGCCAGAGCTCCTGGTTCATTTGCGCCATCTGCAGCTCGTACTCGAAGTCCGAGACCGCCCTGAGCCCCCGTACCACGATGTGGGCGCCCTGCTTGCGCGCGAAGTCGACGAGCAGCCCCTGGAACGCCATCACCTCGACGCGCTCCTCGCCGGCGAAGACCTCGCGGATCAGCTCCGTGCGCTCCACGACGTCGAAGAGGGAGCTCTTCACGTGCGTGGACGCGTGCGCCACCGCGATGATCAGGCGATCGGCGACGATCAACGCGCGCCTCGCGATGTCCTCGTGCCCGTAGGTGATGGGGTCGAACGAGCCGGGATACAGCGCGATGGTCGGACGCGGTCGGTTCATGTCAGGACGTCGAAGTCAGCGTCGTGAGCGCGATGTCGCCGTAGCGACGCGTGCGGGCGTCGCTCGGGAGCGGCAGACTCTCGCGCCAAGGATGCTCCAACCAGAGTTCGCGCGCAAACGGCTTGTTCTGGAAGGTTTGGACGAGCCTGGCCGCCTCGCCCTGCCCGTACGGAGGATCGGCCAGCGCCACCTCGAAGGGCTCCGCGAGCGACGCCAGGAAGCGGAAGACGTCGCGGTCCGCGACCGTGCACTCGGAGGCGGCTCCCAAGAGGTCGATGTTGGCCCGCAGCACGCCGAGAGCGCCCCGGGCCCGCTCCACGAACACCACGGACGCGGCTCCCCGGCTGAGGGCCTCGAGGCCGAGTGCCCCGGAGCCGGCGAAGAGGTCGACCACCCGCGCGCCCTCGACGTGTCCCCCGAGGGCGGACATCCAGGCCTCGCGCACGCGATCGGCGGTGGGCCGGACCTCCCGACCACGGAGGGCCTTCAACCGCCGGCCCTTCCAGCGGCCCGCGATGATCCTCACTGGGCTGGACGCAGGTCGACGATTCGGGCCTGGGCGCGCGCCGCCCCCCGCCACTCGTTACGCTCGAGCCGGAAGAGCACATCCCAGCGCGAGCCTGCCAGAGTGTCTGGCGGGTGGCGCTCGGCCATCCCGAAGCCGATCGCCTCGAGGCGGGCTCCTTCGGCCGTCAGCACGGCCTTCAGGTGCTTCTCGCCGACGAGGCGTGCGCCCTCCAGATCTACCCGCCGTGCCAGGAAGAGCGGACCCGGGTTGCCGATGCCGTGGGGCCCCAGGTACGAGAGCCAGTGCGCCAGATCGAGGTCGGCCTCGCCCGGCGCGACCTC
>Ga0214472_10006100_pt1 | contig 12639 bp, 15 predicted proteins | sample RVTome_6_FD_207662 | JGI IMG/M metagenome (GOLD analysis project Ga0214472, IMG submission 207662) | Soil microbial communities from uranium-contaminated site in the Upper Colorado River Basin, Wyoming, United States - RVT140D175 | ecosystem: Environmental > Terrestrial > Soil > Contaminated >... | reverse complement strand
GGGCTTGTCAAGTCGTTTGTGTGAGGTGATGGTCATTGGCTGGTCTCGAGGCGTCCGGGGAAGGCGATGGCGAACGCGTTGAGTGCTTGTTTCCATCCGTGGGTTCCGGTGCCGAGTTCACCTCCTCGGTGGTGTCCGATGTTTCTGATCGCCAGGTAGAGGATCTTCAACGCCGAGTCGTCGGTGGGGAAGTGGCCCCGGGTCTTGGTGACCTTGCGCAGCTGGTAGTTGAGCGACTCGATGGCGTTGGTGGTGTAGATGATCCTGCGGATGGCCGGGTCGAAGTCGAGGAACGGGCTGAAGCGTTCCCAGTTGCGTCGCCACAGCTCGACGATCGCTGGGTAGGTGTCGCCCCATTCGGCTCCGAAGTCGTCGAGGGCCTTGCTGGCGGCGTCGGTGGTCGGGGCCTGATAGATGGGCCGCAGCGCTGCGGTGACCTTCTTGCGGTCCTTCCACGAGCAGTAGCGGATCGAGTTGCGGATCAGATGGACCACACAGGTCTGGACCACCGTCTGGGGCCACACCGCCTCGATGGCGTCGCCGAAGCCTGAGAGCCCGTCGCAGCAGGCGACCAGCACGTCGGTGACTCCCCGGTTGCGGAGCTCGGTCAACACCCCGAGCCAGAACTTGGCGCCCTCGTCGCCGGCGCCGAGCCACAGGCCCAGCACATGCTTGCGGCCCTCCATATCGACGCCCAAGGCGATATAGACCGGACGGTTACGCACCCGGCCGTCGGTGCGGACCTTGACCACAATGGCGTCGAGATACAGGATCGGGTAGATCGGATCCAGGGGCCGGGACTGCCATTCGCGCAGCTCGGGCAGCACCGCGTCGGTGATCCTCGAGACCAGCTCGGCGGAGATGTCCACCTGGTAGACGTCGGCGACATGGGCCCGGACGTCGCGGGTGGTCATGCCCCGGGCGACGAGGCCGATCACCAGGTCGTTGAACCCCGAGATACGCCGCTGGCCCTTGGGAATCAGCTGCGGCTCGAAGCTGCCCTCCCGGTCCCTGGGCACCTGGATCGGTATCCCGCCAGCGTCGGTGAGCACCGTCTTGTCATAGGTGCCGTTGCGGTTGTTGCCCGAACCCCACCCGGCCCGATCACCCCGCTCATACCCCAGATGATCGGTCATCTCCGCCTCGAGGGCACGATTCATGATCCGAGACGTCAACTCGGTCAACACCCCATCGGGGCCCAACAACTCCAGGCCCTCACCCTCGACCCGATCCATCAGCCGATCCAACGCCTCGTCGTCGATCACCGGCCGCGTCGACTCCCGCTCGTGCATCTCACCGTCCGTAGTCATATGAGTGTCTCCTTCATCTACAAACCCCAACCCGGTCAGGGTCGCCGCTCGGACACCTCACACAAAGGATTCAACACCCCCACCGACGCTTGGGACGACTTCCTCGCCGACCTCAAGGCGAGGGGCCTGCGGTCTCCGCTGCTGGTGATCACCGACGGCGGGGCGGGGCTGGTGGCCGCCATCGAGCTGCACTTCGCCAACAGCCTGCGCCAGCGCTGTGTCATCCACCGGCTCAGAAACGCCCTGGCCAAGGTATCCAAGGGCGACCAGGACGAGTTCAAGGCCGACTGGTGGGGCGTCTTCGACGACATCGAGGCCGAACCCGGTGAGCCGGCCCTCGCCGAGGCCCGCCGACGCGCCCAGGTGTTCGCGGTCAAGTGGCAGAACCGCTACCCGGGCGCCGTCGCCTGTCTCACCGGCAACCTGGAGAGCCTCACCGTCCACCTGCGCTTCCCCGCCGAGCACTGGAAGCGTGTTCGCCACTCCAACTTCATCGAGCGCACCTTCGGCGAGACCCGCCGCAGGGTCAAGGTCATCGGGCGCCTACCCGGCGAGGCCAGCTGCGTGTCGCTGGTATGGGCGGTACTCGACCGGGCCAGCGGCGGCTGGCGGGGCGTCACCATGACCCCAGCCGCGATCCGCCGGCTCCAGAACCTGCGCCGGGACCTGTTCGGAACCGACACGTCGACCACAAAAAAGGAGGTGATCGAGGACACCGTCACATCCGCCGCGTAACATCACAACGGAGCCTGCACCCCGAGCCATTTACACCAAGGCTCGGACGCCACCAGGTTCAGCTCGTGCCGACCACCGCACCTACGGCCGCTCTGGGGCACGACGAACGCTTCCTTCGACGCGGTGCTGCTGATGGGCCCGCTCTATCACCTGACCGACCGGGACGACCGCATCGCCACGCGGAGCGAGGGCGCCCGGGTGCTGCGTCCCGGAGGGGTGCTGGCCGCGGCGGCCATCATCTGCTGGTGATCGGCCGGGCATGAGTCAGGCCACCGGCCGTGGCTCCGGCCCCATCAACCGGATTCAGCAGCTTCCTGCTGCGGGAAGTAGATCGTGTTGACCGAGCCAACGCCCTGGTACCCGTAAGGGACAACATCCACCTCTGGTACCTCTGCGCCCTCATCGAGAGCGAGAATCAGACGAGCGACGTAGGGTATTCCGAAGCCACCCTCCAGCGCGGTCAAGGACCGTTCCAGGCTCCACTGGCAATAGGGCGAGCCGACCGGGCTGCAGTACGACGGGTCGTTGTACTGGTCCTCGATCTCCCGGGCCGTCGGCAGCACGAAGTCGCACTCCCCGACGAAACTGCAGTCGCTGAGAAGGATCTCCAGGCCGTACACGGTGCCGGGCTCGAGAATCGATTCAACGAGATCGTCTGCTGGCCTTCTGTCGCAGCCGAGCCCGAACGTGGCTGCAGCCCCAGAGAAGGCCGGGTCCGTGTCGAGCCGAGGGTTGAGTATCGGACAGGACAACCTGGCCTGGAGGATCCCCGGCGCGTGGTTTCCTGCCTCGCCGATAAAGAACGTACTCAGCACCCGGGAACCGTCCTCGGGATGCGGACCGAAGTCGAAGGTCGCCACCCAGAACGCGACCAGCCCCGTCGGTGCCGGCACCTCGACCCGCTCCGTCGAGACCAGACATCCGGCCAGGGTGTAGGTGGCCAGACCCTGCATACCCTCCTGGTCGGTCTCGATGGGGTGCCTCCCCAACAATCCCAGCGGCGCCGGGTTCTGGGTCATCCAGGGGAAGGTCGGTACACAACCCATCCCGGGGGTGCCAGTCGTGGTGGTGGGTGCGACGGTCGTCGTGGTGCTCGTGGTGGTGGTGGTGGACGACATCCTGCTCGACGTCGTTGTGGTGCTCGTAGTGTCAGTGGTCGTGGCAGTCGAGGAGGAACTCACGGCCGATTCGGGGTCGCCGGAGCATCCGCCGAGGACGACCGTCAGCACCCCTAGGGCCAGCAGGACCGTTCGCACGCCGCCGCTTCGACGAACCATCTCGAGGAAGGTGCTCGGACGCCGTGAGGCAGGCACCCGGCGATGATACCCCAACCCGACCTGGCCGGGTCGGGACGTCGCGGATTCCCAGCAGCGGAATCCGAACGCCATGGCCGATGGCCCAGCTCCACGCCGGATGGAGATGATCACGGGTTGCCTCTGATGGCCGTGGAGGTCGTGCTCCACCTATGCTCGCCGCTGCCTTCCTGGGGGGACGAATGTTGGATTCGCTCGAGTGGTGGGAGAGTGGTGCCAGGGTCGCTCCGAGGATCGCCGGACTGAACCCCTCCGAGTTCACAGGAGACTCTGGGGTCCCTTGGGTTCTGTGGAGGCGGGTTTCTGGATCATGCTGCCGTTGTTGGTTGTCGTCGGGTTTCGAACTCGATGGGGGTCATCATGCCAAGCGACGAGTGTCGGCGCTGGCGGTTGTGCCAGATCTCGAGGTATTCGAAGATCGCGGAAGCGAGTTCGACGCGGGTCTTCCATCGCCGGGTGTCGAGTAGTTCGACCTGCATGCGGCTCCAGAACGACTCGATCATGGCGTTGTCGTAGCAGTCACCCACCGATCCCATCGACGGCAGCAGCCCTGAATCGATGGCCCGTTGAGTGAAGGCCCATGACGTGAACTGCGTGCCCTGGTCGCTGTGGATCACGGTGGCACCCGCAACCGGTTGACGCTGGTCGATCGCCATCCCGAGGGCATTGGTGACGAGGGTGGCGGTGGCTGCCGAATCGATGGACCATCCCACCACGCGGCGGCTGAAGGTGTCGAGCACCACAGCGCAGTACAGCTTCCCTTCTCGGGTGCGATGCTCGGTGATGTCGGTCACCCACAACTGGTCTGGTTCGTTCCGGCCGAAGCGCCGGTCAACCAGGTCGGAGGCGGTGGCCATGTTCGGGATCGATCGGTACTTCGGTCGTCCACTGAGGCCCTGGAGCCCGGCACGACGCATCAGCATCGCCACGGCCTCATGCCCAACAGCGATCCCATGGCCGAGCGTCAGCTCCGCGTGGACACGAGCTGCTCCGTAGGTGCCTCGAGAGTCAGAGTGGACCTTGGTGATCAGCTCGGTGAGCCACATATGGCGGATAGCCCGGGCCGAGGGTGGCCGGTCACGCCACGCGTAGTACCCCGACACCGACACCCCCAATACCCCACACGCCTTCTCGACAGCCAGACCCTCTGCGGCCATCACTCGGATCGCCGCGAACCGACTTTTGGGGACGCCTCCGTCTTCAGGAGTTCCATGGCACGGCGATGAATCGCGACCTCGGCCTCGAGTTCACGGATCCGTCGGCGGGCCGCCACCAGTTCCGCCTTCTCGGCTGACGTCAAACCGGGCTCGGTGCCGGCATCGATACGTGCCTGACTTCGCCACACATAGACCGACTGCTCACTGATCCCCAGATCCGCAGCCACATCGGCCACACGGCGGCCGCTCTCGACGAGCTCGACGACCCTGCGCCTGAACTCGGGTGGATATCCCTTCCGTGCCATTGGTCCTCCTCGCGACCATGACAGCAGAATCCACTATTCCGCCTCCACGAAACCCAGGGCACACCACTCCATTCCTTGAGAGGATGGAGTCATGACTAGATCGACCAAGTATCCGCCTGAGGTGCGTGAGCGTGCGGTGCGGATGCTGAGCGAGCATCTCGGAGATCACGATTCGCAGTTGGCGGCAATCACCTCGATCGCCGCCAAGATCGGCTGCTCGGCCGAGACGCTGCGGAATTGGGTGCGGTACGCGGAACGTGATAGCGGTGCGCGAGCGGGGTTGACGACCGACCAGCTGGCCGAGTTGCGTGAGCTGCGCCGTGAGGTGGCCGAGCTGCGGCGAGCGAGTGAGATCTTGCGGAAGGCGTCGGCGTATTTCGCTCAGGCGGAGCTCGACCGCCAACCGAGACGATGATCGCCTTCGTCGACGAGCACCGAGACGAGTTCGGGGTCGAACCGATCTGCGATGTCATCGAGATTGCCCCCTCCACCTACTACGAGGCGAAGCGGTGTGTGCGGGACCCGGCGCGGCGGTCAGCCCGCCGCCAACGCGACGAGTTCCTCAAGGTCGAGATCCGCCGGATCTACGACGAGAACCACCAGGTGTATGGGGTGCGCAAGGTGTCGATCCAGGCCAACCGGGAAGGCATCTCGGTGGCCAAGTGCACGGTGCAGCGACCGATGCGCGATACGGGGCTGCTGGGCGCCACCCGAGGCAAGGGGTTCACAAAGACCAGGGTCCAGCATCATGGCCCCTATCCAGTCGCCGAGAATCTGCGACAACACCCGACATAGATCCCTGGGCCCGACGGGATCCGCTTGGTGTCGGTAGGCTCTCGTCCAATGCACCCGCCCACCTCGCTAGGTGTAGCCAATCTGTGCATTGGACGCAGCATGCAACTGACACATGGATGACCGAACCGAGTCCGAAGCCATCGAACTCGAGAGTCCCGACCGCCTCGGATCTGGACACGGCACAACGAGCCAACCAGACCCATCTCCCGAACCACCTGCGTCCGATGGTGACGAGCCGCCAACCGTGGAAGCACTGTTGGCTGAGCGTGCCGCAATCTGGGACCAACTGGATACCGCAGTCTCCATCGACGCCGAGATTCAAGAAGAAGTGGCGAGGATCGCGGGTCAAGGCGCCGTCTCACAGGACGTCCCACCGCCAGAGCCGGGTGACCCTGACCAACGGTCGCGGAGCATCCGCGAGGCAGTTCGTCGGGAGGCGGCGCAGATCGACAGGGTCGAGAAGGAAATCGAACGGCGTAGCCGCGAGATCGCGGCGATAAAGCGACGGCAGCAGCACTTGTTCATCGCCGTCGGGGTGGCTCTCACTATTTTCCTTGTGGTAATGGCCAATGTTCTAGGTGGGGCGGGATGAAAGAGGGAGACAGAGAGCTGTCCTACAGCAGGAGCGGAGGGCGATGGGGTCAATAGCCGAGCATCAAGCGGCCATCGCTGCCCTCAGAGCCGAGAGCGATGAGGCCAAGAAGCGCCTCAGAGGCTTGCGGTCGCTGAGTGCCTCGCTCATGAAAGACGCTCAACGCCTGATCGACCAACGACTCACGACCCACCTCGACGAGCTGTCACGCGCTGAGATGCACCATCGTGGAGGGGCCGCGGCCCCTTGGCTTCCACACCGTTGGGACGATTGGAGACCGCAACCGGCTGACCTCACGACCGGAATCCGCGTCGGACATTTGAGGGAGCAGCGGTCAGGAACGGACCTGCCGGTCAGCTTCCTGCTGCCTCTGATCGGGTCACGGTCGCCGATCGTCATTCGCAGCCGCGGTCCAGATGAAGCTCAAGCAGCGGCGGCCCTGCTCCAGTCATTGGTGATGCGGACCGCGGTGATGTTCCCTCAACGGTCGCGTTATACGCTCATCGACCCCGGTGGGGCCGGGACAGCCTTTCCTATGACCCGCTACTTGATGAGCGTGAGGTCATCCACAAAGGATGTCAGCCGCGATCTCGATGTTGTCCTCGATGAGATCAACCGCATCGTGAGCACCTACCTGGACGCGCGGGTCCGGTTCTTCGAGGAGATACCCGACGAGCTCCGTCTTGCAGAGACGTACCATTTTGTGTTCGCCGCGGACTTTCCCAACAACTACGACGGTCGCGCCGCAGAGAGGCTTCAGGACATCGGAAGGACAGGCCCTACAGCCGGTGTCTACCTCATTGTTCACCACAACACGGACCGGCAACCCGACATCGAGATGTCACGGTACGCCCTCGAGGATCCTCACATCCTCGACGTGGGCAGTCTCGCCCGGACCATGGAAGGGCTCGATCTGGAGGTCATCCTCGACGATCCGCCATCTGCGGACCTCCTGGAGATGCTGCTCAAACGCATCGCTACAGCGCCTCTCCTGGAGAAGCCTGTTCGCTGGCACGATGCCAGCGGGCTGCCCGAAGAGGAGTGGTGGACTCATCGGGCGGACACCATCATCGCAGCCCCACTCGGAAAGCATGGAGCCGATCAGGAGCTCCGCATCTGGTTCGGGGAGCATGAGCGGGAGAAGCGTCCCTGTGCCCATGGAGTCCTTGGTGCCATGACCGGTGCAGGGAAGTCCACCCTCTTCCATACGCTGATCACGGCCCTGGCCATACGCTATAGCCCCGAGGAGTTGCGCTTCTTCCTCATCGACGGCAAGTTCGGCGTGGAGTTCCAGCCGTACAGAGCCCTCCCCCACGCCGAGGTAGTCAGCCTTCGCACTTCACCGGAGTTGGCCAGGAGTGTGCTGCGAGAGCTGCAGGCAGAGATGGAGCGTCGCAACGCGTTATTCACCCGTCACGGTGTCGCTGACTTCACGGCCTATCGGCGAGGGCAGCCAGCCGGCCCTCTTCCCAGGCTGCTCCTCCTAGTGGACGAGTACCAGCAACTGTTTGACGGCGACGGCGAAGGGGAAGCCTCCGCCCTGCTGCTCAGGCTCTCCCAGCAGGGCCGCAGCGCCGGCATCCACATGCTCCTCGCCTCACAGAGATTCGACACTCCCGGGATGCTGCATCGAACCGACACCTTCGGCAACATTCATCTCCGCATGGCGATGCAGATCGCTGAGGCTGACATTGCTGCGCTCACCGACTTCGGTGTCAGAGGCAGAAATCTCATCGGCCGGACCTGCGACCGGCCTGGGCGGATCGTGATCAACGATCAAGCCGGCAACGACGAGTTCAACGTGGCTGGGAGAGTGTCGCTGATCACCCCGGAGCAGCGCGACGAGACCATCGCTGCCCTCAGAGCTCGAGCTTCTGGCCTGCAGCCCAACGTGCTACTCCGCCGAGTGATCTTCAATGGGAGGGCTCAACCGGAGTTACTCGACAATCCACATGTGACCCTTCTCCTCCAGCAGGACTCCTGGGCCAGTCCCGACCAGCTCGAGAAGCTGGCACGCGCCCCGCTTGACGAGGGAGGCCTGGGCGTCTCGGACTGGCTCGCAGCCGACCAGCCTCTACCCATGTTCCTCGGACAAGAGTTCAATGTGCGAGGCCACGCAATGGCGATCATTAGCCGAAGGCCGGGACATCACCTCATCCTGGTTGGCGACCGTCATCAGGAGAGGGTGGCGATGCTCGCCGCGGCGTGTGTCAGCGTGGCTCTGGCCGCAACGCCTGATCGCGCCCAATTCCTCATCAACGACCGGAGCGCCTCCCGGACTCCGTGGGCAGATGTCCTCGAGCACACGGCAGGCGTCCTCCAGGACACCGGGTTCGAGGTGACCTTCGATCGTACCGAGGGGCATGCCGAAGAGCTCATCGCCGGCGCCATCCAAGAGATCGAGACGCGTTTCGGTCTCACCGAGGATGAGCGGGCCTCCCGGCCCTCGTTGGTGATCGTCCTCAACGAGCCAGATCGTGTCACACCGCTGCGTCGAACCGCTGATGACTTCGGTCTTGTCGAGTCTCCCCTTGGAAGCCAGCTGCAGCAGATCCTCGCTGCAGGAGCCGATCTCGGAGTCCATGTCATCATCAGCTCCAGTACGGTCGGCTCAGCCCTCACCGTCCTCTCAGAGGCGACGATCCATCGCGGGTTTGACCACCGGGTTGCCATGCAGATGTCAGAGGATGACTCCTTTCTCTTTGTTCGCTCCAGTCAGGCTGCCCACCTCCAGCCTGACGGTCCCCGACCCACGTCCGGCCTCCTCTTCGACAATCAGCGCCAGCTCGCCAAGCGATTCAAGCCGTACTCCATCGAGATGTCGGAAGACGCCGAGCAGCCAACGCATGGGTCCCTGCTAGACCAGATCTCCGAAATCGGCAACACACTGGAGGGGAGAGATCGATGAGCATGGACGACACCCACCGCAAGCTGAGAAGGTTCAAGAAGGACTTGGAGTCCTTCAACAGTGCACTCCGCAACGGTGTCACCGCTCTGCAGAAGGCTCACGAGGGGGTCTCACCGTTGTGGAGAGACGAGTTCAGAGCAGAGTATGACCGCCGATGGAGAAGCTTCTCCAAAGGAGTGCAGCACTATCTGAATCGCGACATGCACAAATACACGCGGTTCCTGGACACCAAGATCCGCCACATAGCGAGGTATCTGGGCCATGGCCGTTGACATGACGAGACTGCTGCGGGGGTTGGTCGACTACAACAGAACCCTCGTCCGGCACAATGATCGGGTTCAAGAAGCCTTCACCACACTGGAAGGGTCTCTCAAGCGACTGCAGGCTGTCTATGAAGGGGCAGCCGCACGCGCTTTTAAGAGCCGCTTCGACCGCACTCAAAAGGCATTGAATGACTACATCAAGGGAGCGACAGCGATCCACAAGGTACTCGAAGAGCGGATCGAGCACCTCAAGAGGGCCGATCAACAAGAGATCCTCTAGTTAGATGGCAGATCCGGTTCGCCTTGCCGAACTCATCGGGAGAGTGTCCACCGAGCTGGGGAGGTGGGCAATGCACGCCCGGGACGCGATGAGGGATGCGCGAGCTGGCCAGCGCCACGCCTCAGAGGCCGCCCGGAGAGCCGCTCACGCCGCCGCCGCAGAGGGCCATCGAGTCGCCGAGAAGACACAGACCCTCAACCACTCCTTCGGGGAGCTGCGACAGAACGAAATGATGGTTAGCTCCACTCGGAGCCGGGTGTCGCAGATCAGGGATCGGGTAAGTCGAGTCCTTGAAGCAGCCGAGCACACCTACGAGGCCTGGCTGTCGGAGCTGGCGATGGCCCGCGACTGGCTGGCCAGGGCGGAGGAGCGTCTTCGTCAGGCAGCCGCCTGGGTGGATCGCGCTGAGGAGAACGTTCGATCGGCCCGTAGCGAGTTGGGGTCGGCAGAGAGTCGACTGAGCCGATGTCTGCGGGACCCCGACCGGAGCGACTGCTCAGGCGAGGAGCGTCGAGTAGAGGATGCCTCCGATGCGTTAAGTACAGCCGTGGAAGAGTTGCGAGAAGCTCGCGCCGAGTACCAGGCCGCCCAGATCGAGTATCAGGCCGCTCAACGGCGGGTGGACTGCTGTGGTGAGGCTGTGGCCATAGCCGACAAGGCAGTTGCCCGGAGCAGGCAGGCCGAGGCAGCAGGCCTGGCGGCTCATCACCATGCCGAGATGGCCCATGCCCATCACAACAGCGCAGCGCATTCGCTGCAGCTGGCAAGCGGTGCCTGCGACAGACAGCGCAGCGAGGCGGAGGCCATGCACCGGGAAGCCCGTGAGGCCCATGCCGCAGTGACCCGGGGAGCAGGTCATCTGCAACAGGCGGCTTCAGCTCATCAAGACAGTGAACGCCACCTGAGCGACGCACGTCGAGACATGGCAGAGAAGATCCAGCTGCTCAGGGAGTTCGACCGTGCCACCCTTTAGGGGGACCGATGGCTGACTCGGCGCTGTGGCGTCTCCAGATGCAGACAAAGAGGGTGCGCTCGGCGCGGGACGAATCGGTAGGGTTGTGGCGAGACAGCGCATACAAGCAGGTCGCCACCCGTCATCTCGACCCGCACGAGCAGGAGGCGGGTCGGCTCACCGACCATCTCGAGCAGCAGGTCGCCGCTGTCGATGACTCAGAACAGCACCTCTCGTCAGTAAGTGTCCACGGCACCGCCGCTTTCCGTCACACGCAAGCATTCGACGTCGAAGTGGAGCGGTCAGAGCGGGAGTTGGCAGGAAGCCGTGAATTGGTCGGGCAGGCGACCCATTACGAGGACAACGCCCGGGCTACCCTCAAGGAAAGTCTGGACCTTCTCCGAGCGGCGAGTCGGCCCTGTCATGGAATACCTGACGAATACGGTGATCCAGCATCGGCTTTTAGCCTCTACCAGGCCCGGCCTCACTCCACACAACGGGGCGGGCTGAATTTCCTAGACCCAACAGATCTGGCCGGTCGTTACGCTGAGCTGGCAGATCCGCTCAAGGGATACCAGGACGTGATCGTCCACTCTGATGGCGCATCCTTTGAAGCTGAAGGCGAAATGGATCTCAACGCATCAGAGCTTGCTGAGGCGATCGAACAGTCTTCATCATTCGAGAAGGGTTCCAATATTCGGCTCTTGGCGTGTAAAGCGGGTCAAGGTCAAGACAGTCTTGCGCAGCAATTGACCGATGAATTGCAAGTACCGGTACTGGCCGCGACTGACACTGTCTGGGCGTCGCCTGATGGTAGACTCACAGTTGGTCCGACGCCCTATCAGCCGACCGGAGGGTGGAAACGGTTCAAGCCACGGACACTAACATGACACTACAGCGGATAGGATTTTTCTCCGATTTACCCCATGGATTGGCCAACGAGCCACGTCTCCAAGACTCGACAGACATTTTGGAGCCACAGCTGGCTCGACAGTTGGCTCGATATCTGCGCTCCGGCTCGATCCTGTCTCAGACACTCGGCACACACACCTTCGATATCTTGGAATCCGAGGAGGAGATTGACCTGGGGGTGCTTTCTCTCAAGACTGACGGTCAGTACGTGTGGCCCTCCGATCTCGCGTACTACGTTGAAAAATATCGAGTCGACGTACCCGAGGGCGTCGTTAGGAGTGCCAGGCAAGTGCACTGGCGTCCACCCGATCTGAGCGACGAGCAACTGCGCCACATCGCTGCCCAGGTCTTCTAGTTTCTGATTGTGGCAGGAAGTCGGCGATGTGGAAGATACGCGTCTCCTCCTGCCGATTCCTGGACAGATGACATGTGGGGGACCCCCTCCGGCTCGGGCACACTTGTGTGCTGGATAGGCCCTGTTGGGGCGGAGCTTTTCGAAGGAGGTCCCTGATGTCGATCGTAGGCGGCTTGGATGTGCATCGGGCGCAGATCACATACGACTACTTGGATGTGGACACTGGTGAGGTGGAGACGGGTCGGATCATCCCGGCGACCCGAACGGTGTTTTGGGGGCGCTTCGCGTTTGAGCGGGGTGTGAGGGGCTGGGGTTGTGGCGCGGTAACAGGGACTCGACGAATCTTGAGGTGTTCATAGCCGTCGAGATTCGGGAGTCCCTGTTGTTGTCTGATCCTATTGCCATGTGCGAGCTGCTGGTCGGCCTTCCCGAGGTGACGGTCCTCGACGTCTGTGACACCGGGGCCCGGCTTCGGGTCACGGTCGAGACCAGTACTCAACGACCGTCGTGTCCGGGATGCGAAGCCCCGGTGGTGGAGACTGCGCGACAGCGTGGGGAGGTTGGCTTCCGGGCGGGTGGTTGAAATGCCCGGTGGGTGATCGGAGCCCCTCGATACTCGGTGATGAAGGTATCGCCGAGCAGAGGAGGGGCTCCGATGAGTCCGGATGCTATGACGGTTCGCTTGCACCTGCGACGACTGCGGGCGCTCGAAGTGCTTGAGGATCTGCCGGAACGCCTGGAGGTGCTGGTCGAGGACACCCG
>Ga0214472_10006099_pt1 | contig 12640 bp, 13 predicted proteins | sample RVTome_6_FD_207662 | JGI IMG/M metagenome (GOLD analysis project Ga0214472, IMG submission 207662) | Soil microbial communities from uranium-contaminated site in the Upper Colorado River Basin, Wyoming, United States - RVT140D175 | ecosystem: Environmental > Terrestrial > Soil > Contaminated >... | reverse complement strand
CCGGCTCCGCGCTCCCAGGTACGCTGGCGGATTTCACTGGACGAGATGACTTCGACAAATTCCACGTTGATGCGCCGGGGAAACAGTGCGTGGTTTTCAATCGCATAACCGTAGCGTTTAACGGGAAAACTGGCAACATCATCCACAAAGATGACGCAGTGCGGGTTGCCCATGGAGACGCAGGTGATCTGGAAGGTGCGGTCGAGCACCTGCAGATCCATGTTGATGACCTGCTCATCGGCCGGCCCGGTCATCGGCAGTTCGGCGCGTGTCAACCGCGGCAGGCCCATATTGACTTTGACTTTGTCAATGTGTTCCCGTTCATTGGGATACATCGTCAGCGGCAGGATGCCGGCACCTGTTTCAATGGTAATTTCGGTGCGATCGACAAGACCGTGATCAAAAGCGTATTTGGCAACGCAGCGGACGCCGTTGCCGCACATCTCGGCTTCGCTGCCGTCGGCATTGAAGATACGCATTTTTACGTCGGCCTGTTTGGACGGCTCGATCAGGATCATGCCGTCGCCACCGACACCAAAATTGCGATCGCTGATCTCGCGTGCCAGGTTTTCCGGATCTTCGACAGTCTGCCGGAAACAGTCGATATAGACATAGTCATTGCCGGCACCGTGCATCTTGATGAATTTCATAGTGGCCCTCACATGGTTGTTCCGTCCTGGAAGTCTGTTGACGGACTATACGGACCGAAGCTCCTAGCTATTATAGGGGTAAAGGTTTTCCGCTACAACCGCGCATTGCCGATCTGTTTTGCTATGCTATAAATTATTAAGATTAAATTCAAGCCAGGGAGAAACCCATGCCACATCTTCAGTTTGAGCTTAACTTCACTCCGGAGCGTAATGAAAAAGCCGCTTTTGCCGATGCAATTCGCGATCATTTTGCAACGATCATGAGCACCGGTACCGATCATATCGGCATCACCTTCCGCTGCTACCAGCATGGTGACCTGGTTTTTGGCCGCGCCGGCAACGATGGCCAGATCGCGTTTCTCAACGCCGATATCCGTTTGGGGCGCAGCGCCGACCAGAAGCGCCGTCTGGCGTTGGCAATTATGCATGAAATCAGTGTACGATGGGGGCTGCCGAAAGAGCATACCTACATTATCTATACCGAACATGACGGGCCGGACTTCCAGCTCAGCGATCGGGTCCTGCCATCGTGGCAGACGGGAGAGGATCCGCTGAACGATTAGCCTTTTGAGAGTTCCGCCGATCAACAGTCAAACTTCGCGGTCTGCATGGTAAAGGCCATGCGCAGAGTGCTAAGGAAAAAATATTGACCCGGAAGTCCCTTAACTCCTGTCACGGCTGAAGGCTTGCCACAAAAAGAACGCACGGTCATAATGGAAATCAATAGTCCAGACGATTATTAATCAAGGAGAGACTTATATGGCATTTAACCTGAAAACCCGCATCTGGCAGACTGGTTCTCTTGACTGGTGGGCCATGCTTGACAATGAGGACGTTTATCTCGGCAGTCGTGAATTCCCTCTTCCTCCCGAAGAAGGGGATGAATGGCATGTCAAGGAAACCGGCGATCAGTTCAAAATCGTTGATGGCGAAATTCTCAAGATCGGCAACAAACCTTTCCCGATTGAACCGTGGCTGACATGATTCCTGAAATCGTCCAGGTGCCGGTCGCCGGCACCGATAATTTTTCCTATCTGGTGATTTGTCCACAGACCGGCAAGGCACTCGGGGTCGATCCCGGAGTGGTCCCAAAAAGCCTGTTGACAATCATCCAGAGTCGCGGCCTGACCCTGGAGGTGCTGGCCAATACACATGGTCATCGTGACCATATCGCCGGCAATGACGAGATTCTCAAAGCGACCGCCGCAAAGCTGGCGGCCAATCCGCTTGATGTGCCGTCGGCAGAGATTAAGTTGAGCGAAGGAAGCCGCCTGCAGATTGGCTTGATCACAATCGAAGTTTTGCATACACCGGGGCACACGCCAGGCTCTCTGGTCTTTAATCCGCCGGGAGCGCTGATCTCTGGCGACACTCTTTTTGTGACACGCTGCGGTCGGGCTGATTTTCCCGGTAGCGACCCGGCCGCTCTTTATCACAGCCTGCTGCGCCTGGCCGCTTTCCCGCCTGAGACGAAAGTCTACCCGGGGCATGATTACGGCCCTAAGCCGCACTCCACAATTGCTTTTGAACGAGAGCACAACGCGTATATGCAATGTCCTGATCTGGAGAGTTTTCTCAAGCTCCGTATGGGTTGAAAATGACCCGTTCCGCACGGGATGTCGTGAGGTGTAACAGTCAGCTGTCTATGGCTGCCAGCAACCTGTCGGACGATCCATGAGCCGGCTGCAAATCCGGCTGTTTGGCCCATATTTCAGCTCCTTTTTGGAGCATATCTACAGCGATGAACCTGCAAATGAGCTAAAATCTGTTCTCAAACATCCAAATTTCGCTTCGGCCTGTATAATCCGACAAGCTGCTAAAAGACGAATTCTGGGCCTTTGCCCGGTTTGTCGCTGGTGTCACGATCGTCGACCGGAATGGTTTCACTGTCAGCGCCGAAAGGCTGGATGATGTTGACAGCCTGATTATTATCGCCAAGTGAAATGCCGCCGGTAGTCTTCCCGCTTTGGTCTTCTTCCTCATCGAGGAAGTCGAAACCGAAGTCGATAGTGCCGTCATCCGGCGGCTCTTCCTGCTCATCGCTCTCATGGACGACAGGTTCCGCTTCTGTTTTGGCCGGCTTTCCTGGGAAAAAGAAGCCGTGCAGGTTGAATTTCTCTTTGTGCTCGGTTAAGCCCTGGCCGCACTTCTTGCAACTGTCCAGATGATCAAAGCTGTTGTATCCGCATTTTGGACACTTCATGGGGTCTCCTCGTGTTGATTTGCATTGCCGCCGGCAGGGCAAGACTGCCAATCACCATAAAGATACTGCAAGATGGGAGTCACTGCCAAGCCCGCAGTTTCGGTGCGCAGGATTCGTGGGCCAAGATGTATGGGCTGGAATCCTGCCGCAGTAATCATCCTGATTTCTGCCGCGGAGAAACCACCCTCCGGGCCAATCAACAGTCTCACGCCTGCAGGAGGTTGTTCAGGCAAGGCTGCAGCCAGCGGTATTGAGCCGGCCTCCCAAAGCACCAGTTTAAGATCGCCGGTCGCTTCTTCGAGAGCTGTTGCCAGCGGCAGCATCGGCTTTACCTCCGGCAGAAAACTGCGACGACACTGCCGGGCAGCTTCGCTGACAATGCGTTGCCAGCGTTGTTCACGAGTGCGAAGTCGCGCTGTGGTCAGGTTGGGAATGGTGTTGGTCGTCTCGAGCGGCTGAAAGCAACGCACGCCGAGTTCGGTCCCTTTTTGCAGAACCAGCTCCAGTTTGTCGGCTTTCGGCATCGCCTGCAGTAGAGTGATTGGCAGGGTCCGGTCGGTTTCCTGCCAGCGGCGTATCACCCTGGCTGTTGCTTGCTCCGGCTGCAGTTGTTCGAGTTGGACTTCACAGCACTGGCCGAGGCCATCAAGCAGCAGGACTATGGCGCCGGCCTTGATGCGCAGGACTTTGCGCAGGTGATGATAAGGTTCACCGGCGATAACGACCATGTCGCCTTGCAGGCTCTCGGCAGGAACAAAAAAGCGCAGAGGGTCACTCATGATGCTGATAGACGATGCAGGTCCACTCGTCACGGTGGTGTGTGGAGAGCAGGGTCAGCGGGAAATCGGCGAAGCCGGCAATGACCTGCTGCTCCTGCTCGATCAGGATTCCAGAGAGCACCAGGCGGCCTTGAGGTGCGAGGTGTTCCACAAGTGCGGTGGCAAGACGGATGTTTTCCCCGGCCAGAATATTGGCCAGCACCAAGTCATATTGACCCGGAATCGTATCGAGTGGATTGTCTGTTATCGATATCTGGCGAGTGAGTTGGTTTTTTTGTACGTTTTCGGCTGCGACCCGGCAGGCGTCACTGTCGATATCGCAAGCGACCACTGTTGCTGCACCGAGCGCTGCACCGGCCATCGCCAGAATTCCGGAACCGGTTCCGACATCCAGGATTCGTTTTGGCGGGCAGGGGCTTTCGAAATGCTCGGACAGCGCTTCCAGGCAGAGTCCGGTCGTAGCGTGGGTTCCGGTTCCAAAGGCTTGTCCGGGGTCAAGGGTGAGCACCACTTCGTCGCCTGTTGCCGGCCAGTCGATCCACGAAGGATGGATGACGAGACGGTTGCCGACCTTGAAGGGAGGAAAGTGCTGCTGCCAGTCGCTTGCCCAGTCGTGGTCAGCCAACGGCCGATAATCCAGATGGATTTCAGCCAACGCCGGATAAATGTCAGCGAGCTCGTACAGGGCCTGCCGTACAGCCTGGCAGAGCGCATCAACGTTTTCCGGATAGTTGAAATAGGCGCGCAGAACGGGATCGTTGGCGAGTGAATCCGCTGTCGGTACGACAAAAGTATCCAAAATCTTTTCCGCGGCAGTCATTCCGGTGCAGCCAAGATCCATCAAAGCCTGGGCAACCAGGTCGACGGCCTGGTCCGGTACGGCAATACGCATTTCCAGCCATTTGTTTGTCATGAAGGTTGTTTAGCGAAGTTTATGGGGTATTGCAACAGAAAATCTTGACCTGTGAAGGCAGGCTCTGAAATAATAACAGCTAATCTAATGAGAGCAAAAACATATATAGTTGAAAATGCCTTTTTTGGTTTAGCTGGTGTCCGTGGAAGTTGCTGATTTGCCTTTATAAGGCACGCAAGACAGGATTGTTTGCTGTTTGCATTTTCATTAGAATCTGTTAGACTTCTCCGGCGTTTTCATGAGGATAGACAATGTCAACTGCTCAGGTAATTTATCTGCTTTCCGATGCGACCGGTGAGACCGCCGAAAAAATGGTCTTGGCAGCGTTGACTCAGTTTCGCGACAAGCCGGTTCGCTTGACGCGCATCAATAATGTTCGCACCAAGAACCAGGTTTACGAGGCCCTGGATGAAGCTCTGAGACATTGTGGTCTGGTCGTGTATACCATCGTCAATCGAGAGCTTGCGCAACTGGTTCACGATGAATGTGATGGCCTGGGCCTGGTCAATATCGATTTGCTGACGCCACTGCTGTTGAAGGTTGCTCACTGTCTTGGTCGCTCGCCGAAAGAAACGCCCGGACTGCTGCATGGGGTTGACGAGGCTTATTTCCGTCGTATCGAAGCGATCGAATTTACCGTCAAACACGACGATGGTCAGGAGCCGCGCAATCTCTATCTGGCGGATATCGTCCTGGTTGGGATTTCGCGGACCAGCAAAACACCGCTGTCCATCTACCTGGCGCACCGGGGCTGGAAAGTTGCCAATGTACCCCTGATTAACGGGATTGACCTGCCGTCGCAGCTGTTTGAAGTTGACCAGAAAAAAATTGCTGCACTCGTTATTGATCCACAGCGGCTGGTCGAAGTTCGCGCCGCGCGTTTACGCAACCTGGGGCAAGATCCCAGGGCCGCCTACGCTGATTATGAGGAGATTGAAGAAGAGCTGAAGCATGCCAAAAAGCTCTTTCGCCGTCATCCCTGGGTGGTTGTCGATGTTTCGAGCAAGGCTGTTGAGGAAACTGCCAATGAAGTTCTGGTTCGTTTGGGCTTGCAATAGGTTGTTGTCGATTTGTTGATTATTCATTTTGCAGCAATCAACAGGTAAAACTTAGAAAGTAAAGGAGAAATCATTATGCGAATTCTTGTGGTAGAAGATGAAAAGAAGGTTGCAAGTTTTATCCAGCGGGGACTGGAAGGTGAAGGCTTCAGCGTTGATGTTGCCGACGATGGTGAGTCGGGCGTCGAACTCGGAACGCAGAACAGCTATGACCTGATTCTTATGGATATCATGCTGCCGAAGATGGATGGTCTTGCGGCAATCAAGGCCTTGAGAGAGAAGGGTGTCGCCACTCCGGTCTTGTGCTTGACTGCCAAGGATACGGTCGAGGATATTGTCGCCGGACTCGAGTCGGGCAGCGATGACTACCTGACCAAACCATTTGCTTTCGCCGAGCTGCTGGCTCGCGTACGTGCACTGGCTCGTCGCGGCACCCATGAGCGCGGTGCGGAAATCACCTATGCGGATTTGCGCCTTGATCCGGTCGCACATAAAGTCTGGCGCGGCGATGATGAAATTGACCTGACGGCCAAGGAGTATGCCCTGCTCGAATTCTTCATGCGCAATCCCGAGACGACCTTGACGCGGACGATGATTGCCGAGCATGTCTGGGATTACACCTTTGATTCATTTACAAACATCATCGATGTGTACGTCAATTATCTGCGTAAAAAGGTTGACCGTGACTTCTCCAAGAAGTTGATTCATACCGTTCGCGGCATCGGTTACGTTCTTAAGGAGGAGTAGACTTGTCCGCTTCACCACTACGGTCGATCAAGGTTCGCCTGACCTTTTGGTACGCAATGACACTGGCTGTCATCCTGGCAGTCAGTGCGCTGTTTTCGTATCACTATTTTTCCCACAACCTGGGTAAGCAGGTGGATCGCCAGGTCCGGGAAATCGCGCGCACTCTGGAACAACACCGCATTGAAGAACACCGGGGTTCCGACATCCTCGAGAGTTGCGAGCATCTTCAGGATATGGCGCACAGCTATAACTGGACCGCCTTCCTGGTGTTGCGTGATGCCAGCCTGCAGGTCATCTGCGCTACGGACAACCTGGGTGAGCGTGAGCTGCCTTTCGGACCAATCGCCCGCCAGCAGGTACGCTGGCTGCATGAACACATGGAAACCCTTGAAATGGGCGATGAAGGCGTCCTGCGCCTGCTTTCTTTCCCCTTGGTTTCCAGTGAACGACTGATTGGGATTATCCAGGTTGCATTGGAACTCGGCCCTTTGCAGGAGACCGTTGAGGAGCTGCGTCTGATCTATTTGGTGGTCGGGCCATTTGCGATCTTCTGGCTGTGTCTGGGGTGTTGGCTGCTGGCTGATCGTACCATTGCTCCAATCATCGAAGTCACTGACGCCGCGCAGGGGATCACGGCGGATAACCTCTCACGGCGCCTGCCTTCAGGGAATCACCAGGATGAACTCGCGCAGATGGTGGCCCGCCTGAACCAGATGCTCGATCGTTTGGAAAAGTCTTTCCGCCGCGTCCGGCAATTTTCCGGAGACGCCTCCCACGAGCTGCGTACGCCGCTCACCATTTTGCGCGGCGAAACCGAAGTCACGCTGCGATGGGCCAAGACTCCGGACGAATTCCGTGACATGCTGCGTTCCAATATGGAAGAAATCGATCGTATGGAGCGCATCATCGAAAGCTTGCTGACTTTGGCCAAGAGCGAGGTCGGGGAATTGACGCTGGAGATGAAGGAGCTTAGCCTCAGTGATCTGGTGCAGGAGCTTTATCTGCAGAGCAGCCTCCTGTGCGAGGCGAAACATATCAAGATACAGCTGCTTCTCGAGGTTGAGGAAGAAATCCGAATTCGTGGCGACGACTTGCGCCTGCGCCAGATGTTTCTCAACATTATTTCCAATGGCATCAAGTATATGCCTGAAAATGGTCACATGGAGATTACTCTGGCAATGGAAGATGGCTTTGCGCGTGTCGACATCACGGATTCAGGCATCGGCATCCCCGCCGAACATCTGCCGCATATTTTTGATCGTTTTTACCGCGTCGATAAAGCCCGCAATCGCATGGACGGTGGGACCGGTCTTGGCCTGGCTATTGTCAAATGGATTGTCGAGGCGCACGGGGGCAGCATCAAGGTCACATCTGAAGTCAACAAAGGCAGCTCCTTTTCAGTGCGACTGCCCATCGGTGGTCCGGTAGAAGGCAAACATCCCAAATCGACGATTCTGGATTGATTCTCCTCGTGACTCTAAGCCACTTATTCTGGGAGCAACGATTGACAGCTCACCCAAGGGTTATTACATTTAAACAATAACTTCAAGGGAGGAAACCATGAGCATTTTTTGGCGTCTTTATGTCCCCTTTCTGACTGTGTTGCTGGTCTGTTTCCAGATTGTGCCCGCCAGTGCGCAACCCCCTGATTTTGTGGTTTTGGCTGAACAACTCAAACCTTCTGTTGTGAATATCCGTACGGCCAAGACTGTCAAATCGCTTACCCCTTCATTTCCCGGACCCAGAATTCCTGGCAGGAGTGATCCATTTGAGGAATTCTTCGAGCGGTTTTTCAGCGATGCACCGCAGTCACCCCGTACGGAGCGCTCGCTCGGCACAGGTTTTATCATCTCCGCGGATGGCTATATCCTGACCAATGACCACGTGGTCGAGAGTGCCGATGAGATTAAGGTCAAGCTCTCCGATGGCCGGGAGTTTAATGGTGAGGTCCGCGGTCTTGATCCCAAACTTGACCTGGCTCTGATCAAGATTGAGGCTGGTGAGAATCTGCCGGTGGCCAGATTGGGTGAGAGTGACAGTATCAAGATCGGTGAATGGGTCATGGCGATCGGTAACCCATTTGGTTTGGAGCAGACGGTTACCGTCGGCATCGTTTCCGCCAAGGGACGGGTGATCGGTGCCGGGCCCTATGATGATTTCATCCAGACCGATGCATCCATCAATCCCGGCAACTCCGGCGGGCCTCTCTTCAATATGCAAGGTGAGGTTGTCGGCATAAATACCGCAATCGTTGCCGGCGGTCAGGGCATCGGTTTTGCTATCCCGGTCAATATGGCCAAGCAGATTATTCCCCAGTTGCGTGATGAGGGGCATGTCACCCGTGGCTGGCTGGGCGTGACCATACAGGCTCTGAATAAAGAACTGGCGGATTCGTTCGGACTTGAAGAGCCCCAAGGTGCTCTGGTCACCGAGATTGTTAAAGGCTCTCCTGCTGACAGGGCTGGCCTGCAGCGCGGAGATGTTCTTCTGGAATATGATCATCAAAAGATTCTGGAAGTGAACGATCTGCCGCGCCTGGTGGCGGCGACCCCCGTCGACAAGACAGTAAAAGTCAAAATATTCCGTGACGGCAAGGAGCGCGAGGTCAAGATCACAGTCGGCAAAATGGCTGAAGGTGAGCAGGAACTTGCTGCGAGCGACAAAGAAAGCGGCGGGGTCCTTGGCCTCTCTGCGGTCAATGTGACGCCGGAATTGGCAATGCGTTTTTCCCTGGAAGGAACCGAGGGCATTCTGATTGTCAAGATCTCTCCCGATGGCCCGGCCGCGCAGGCCAATCTGCGTGTTGGTGATTTGATTGTTGAAGCTGACGGCAAAGAGATCAAGTCAGTCAAGGATTTCGAAGAAATTGTCGGCAAAAAATTGGCCGGCAAGGTTTTGCGACTGCTGATTCAGCGTAAATCGACCTTGCTCTATACGACGGTGACCCTTAAATAGTTTTCGGACGGAAACGGCAGTCGTGCCATCCAGAGTTTCCGAGTGGAAGCACCGTCCGCGGGTTGATTGACAGGAAATCCCTGTTGATCTGGAAAACTAAAGTGGTCTGCTACGTGGCACTGTGTGTTTGCACAGTGCCACAATATTTTTTCTGTGCTAATTTCTCTGCATGCGACTTGCTCTTAAACATCAGATAATTATGGCCCCTGCTGCAGTGCTTTGCCTGATGACCCTGCTGCTATGCTTTTTGCAGTTCACCTACTGGGACATGTCAGTCAAACGGCAGCAGACCAAAAACCTCAAGACGGCATTTATCGCCTTGGCAGAAGCCGATATGGCGGCTCAACGCATGCACGGTGTCGTGCGCTTACTGGCTGAAGCGGCAGAGCCTGATCACAGGACTTTTGAGCAGATGGCAAGCCTGCATCAGCACCTTGCGATGGCCATTGATCAATTGCAGGAAACTGGGTTGTCAAGCGAATCGTCTATGGGCTTTTTACGGAAAAGCGTTGCCGATCTGAATCCTGAGCAGGGGATCCAATTGCAACGTTTTGATGCAACGTTGCAGCTGCTGCATCCCCACATTACTGAACAGCTTGGTGAATTGAACCAGCGTCGCGAGAACCTGAGCGATGTGCACCGTGAAGACATTGATGCCCTGATTGCCGATACGACTTTTGTTACGATTGTCGTGCTTGGCTTCGCCATCCTGGTGGGGATCCTGCTGTCTCTTGCACTGGCACGCCATATCCTGCGACGCATACAGGTCCTCTCCGACGGTGCTGCACGTATCACTGCCGGCGATTTCACTCCGCCGCCAGCACCGGAGAAGGTCCGCGATGAACTTGATGGATTGGCGGTTTCCATTAATCGTATGACAGATCAGCTGATCCGAGTGGTGGCTGCCGAGAAACTTCTCGAAGGTGCAGAAGAAGAGCGACGACGCATCGCCATGGATATCCATGATCAGACTCTTGCTGATTTGTCGGCTGTCCGCAGAGGGTTGGAGCAATTGCCGCAGGAAACATCAAAAGGTGATGCCGTGGCGTCGATTGAAGCGGATCTCCAGCGGGCAATGACCAATTTGAGGGCGGTGATGGACAATCTGCATCCGCAGACACTCGATATCCTTGGCCTGCCGGCAGCCATAGAATCCCTGCTGGAGAAATCCTGTGAGTCTCCGGGTGCCCCGACGTATCATTTCCTGGCGAACGCCGATGCAGCTGCTCTCGATTTGCCCCGTTTGACCCAGGTAACGATCTACCGGATGGTCGTCGAAGCCATCAACAACGTGATGCGGCACGCCCATGCCAGTCAATTGGAGGTCAGCATGGCGCTGCGTGGTGGAACCCTGGTTGTTGCCGTGGAAGATAACGGTCGAGGTTTTAATCATGCCCCTCAGTTACCGACACTTTCCGGTGGCAGGGGGCTGCACAATATTCAGGAACGAGCCCGGGCGATTGGAGCCCAGGTCCATTGGCGTCATTCCCGCTTTTCTTCAGGAACGCGGTTCGAGTTGATGTTGCCGCTTAAAGGTTAAGGAGGATCGCATGGCACCCTATGCCCTGATTATCGCCGAAGACAACCCCAAGGATTTCGAATTTCTCAAGCAGATGATCGATGAATGGGAGTATGACTGTAAAGTTGAGCATGCGCCGGATGGATTGGTCGCCTTCGAACTGGCACTGGCCCATGATAAGCCTTTGATCATCAGTGACATCCAGATGCCGCAGATGAATGGTGTTGACTTTGCGAGGGCTCTCTGGGAGCGCAAACCTCAGGCGCGGATCGTCTTCTGGAGTCAGTTCAAGGATGAGATGTATGTGCGCACCCTGTCCAAGATTGTTCCGCCGGAAACCGTCTATGGTTATGTGCTTAAATCAAGTCCACGTGACAAGATCTCGGCGGCCATGGCCACGGTACTTTTTGATGATCAATGCTGGATCGACCCGGAAGTTCGCAAGGTTCAGGGGCGTACCGGCCACAGTCAGACAGCACTGTCTGATATCGAATACGAAGCCTTGATTGATATTTCCCTGGGCCTGACCGACAATCTCATCGCTCAACGCCGCTATCTTTCACGCCGGGGTGTGCAGAGCCGGCTCAATTCCCTTTACGGCAAGCTGGGCCTCGACCGGGAACAGTTTCAGAGCGACAAGGTCGGTGATGCATTCAATCTGCGCAACCGTGCCGTTTCTGTCGCATTGCGCCGTGGCTTGATCAATGCCTTTGAGCTCGAACATGAAGAAGAATATTTGCAGGCCTGGCTAAAGCGCTACAAGGGCGGGCTTGGCTGAAGGTCGGAGGCTGGAGGCTGGAGGCTGGAGGCTGGAGGCTGGAGGCTGGAGGCTGGAGGCTGGAGGCTGGAGGCTGGAGCTTTGCGTTGTAATCTTTATGCTGTTGTGATAAAAATTGGTCATACCAAATTACGAGTGGGGTAAAGGCATGACCATTGTTCTTGAGCCGATACGGCCGAAAAAAATATCCGAAGAAATTGTCAGTCAGATCAAACAACTGATCTCCAAAGGTGAACTCAAGCCGGGGGATCGCATCCCGTCGGAACGCGAATTGGCGACCATGCTGGGCGTCAGTCGACCTTCTGTGCGTGAGGCGATCATGGTTCTTGAGGCGATGGGCTTTCTGGATTCACGCCAGGGCGGTGGCACGTTTGTCAAGGCGCTGACCGAAGGCAGCATTATGAATCCTCTGGCCAAACTGGTGGAACAGCGCGATCCGGAACTGCTGAGATCCCTTGCCGAAGTACGCATGGGGCTGGAGAGCTGGTCGGCTTATCTTGCCGCAAAACGAGCCAACGACGAAGACCTGGCTGATCTGCGTCGGCTTTATGCGATCATGGTTAAACAGGCCGCCAAAGGTGGCTGGGATTCCGAGGTTGACGCGGAATTCCATTATGCGATTACCGCGGCAAGTCACAACAGCCTGCAGATGCACGTCCTCGACTCGATCCACTCCCTGTTTAATACAACCATCCAGGTTGCCCTGATGGAATTTTACAGACAGGAAGGTCATGTGCAAAAGCTTCTCAACCATCATCGTGAGATTATGGAAGCGATCGCCGCCCGAGAACCGGAACTGGCTCGTGAGAAGATGATGGAGCATCTTACAATGGTCGAGGAGAAGATGGCACAGCTTCTTAAAGAAAAAGGCAAGTGAGCGAGGAGGCGAAATGCGGAAACTGGAAAATCTGAAAAGCGGGGTCAGGATACATTTCTGACCTCGCTTTTCATGTAGTTCGCCATGCCATATGTTGCTGGGCACAGGGAGGATTGCTGTGAAATTAATGACCTATAAGTCCTTAGGACTTGTGATAATGA
>Ga0214472_10006098_pt1 | contig 12641 bp, 6 predicted proteins | sample RVTome_6_FD_207662 | JGI IMG/M metagenome (GOLD analysis project Ga0214472, IMG submission 207662) | Soil microbial communities from uranium-contaminated site in the Upper Colorado River Basin, Wyoming, United States - RVT140D175 | ecosystem: Environmental > Terrestrial > Soil > Contaminated >... | reverse complement strand
AACTTCTCCGCCATCGTCTTCGTAATCGCCGCCGTCAGCGTCGTCTTCCCATGGTCCACGTGACCAATCGTCCCCACGTTCACATGGGGCTTCTTTCTTTCAAATTTCTCCTTGGACACGACTATTCACCTCTTTATCTTGATTAGTTAAATTTGAATGATCACTTTTTGACGATACCCTCGGCAATATTCGCCGGGACTTCATTATATTTTGCAAATTCCATGGTATAGGTTGCACGGCCTTGAGTCGCAGAACGCAAATCTGTGGCATAACCAAACATTTCAGAAAGCGGCACTTCTGCACGAATGATCTTTCCTGCCGGGGAATCTTCGGTCCCCTGTAATATGCCGCGACGCCGGTTCAGGTCACCATTAACTGTTCCAAGATACTCCTCTGGTGTCACAATTTCGACCTTCATTACCGGTTCCAACAGAACTGGTTTGCCCTGTTTTACACCTTCCTTGAAACCCATGGAGCCAGCGATTTTAAAGGCCATTTCGCTGGAGTCAACATCATGATAAGAACCATCAAAAATCGTGACCTTGACATCTACCACCGGATATCCCGCAATGACACCATTTTTCAAGGCTTCCTGTATCCCTTTGTCAACAGCAGGAATATATTCCTTGGGCACCACGCCACCTACAATCTCATTCACAAATTCATAGCCTGCACCTGACTCCATCGGTTCAATCTTCAGCACGACGTGACCATACTGACCGCGTCCACCGGACTGGCGTACAAACTTTCCTTCAGCCTTTTCAACTGTTTTACGGATAGTTTCACGATAAGCCACCTGTGGTTTACCAACATTGGCTTCCACCTTAAATTCACGCTTCATGCGGTCAACGATAATTTCCAGATGTAATTCACCCATACCTGAAATGATCGTCTGGCCTGATTCTTCATCAGTATGTACACGGAATGACGGGTCTTCCTGGGCCAGCTTGCTGAGTGCCATACCCATTTTTTCCTGGTCAACTTTGGTCTTGGGTTCAACTGCAACCGCAATAACCGGTTCAGGGAATTCCATGCGTTCAAGCGTAATGACATTATTAATGTCACAGAGGGTATCACCGGTGGTGACATCCTTGAGTCCGACTGCGGCTGCAATATCACCGGCACGAACTTCCTTGATTTCTTCGCGGCTGTTCGCGTGCATCTGCAATATACGGCCGACACGTTCTTTTTTGCTCTTGACCGGGTTGTATACCGTATCCCCGGATTTCAATACACCGGAATAAACACGGAAGAAGGTAAGCGTGCCGACAAAAGGATCCGTTGCAATCTTGAACGCGAGCGATGCAAAAGGTTCTTCATCAGAGGAATGGCGTTCTGCTACTGTTTCTTTGGCATCATCCAGGATACCTTTAATCGGAGGGACATCTACCGGGGAGGGAAGATATTCAATAACACCATCCAGCACTGCCTGCACACCTTTGTTCTTGAATGCAGAACCACAGAATACAGGGACAATTTCATTTTTCAGGGTCCGGGCACGTATACCTTTTTTGATTTCTTCTTCAGTCAGTGCTTCACCACCCAGATATTTCTCGGTAAGTTCTTCGGAAGACTCGGCTGCGGTTTCTACCATCTTTTCACGCCACTTGTTACAAATATCTTTAATATTTTCAGGTATATCACGCAATTCATACGTCATACCCTGACTGGCGTCATCCCAATAGATGGCCTTCATTCTTACCAGATCAACAACACCCTCAAATTTTTCTTCTGCGCCAATCGGCAATTGCATTGGTATCGGCATAGCACCAAGGCGGCTGTTAATTTGTTCCACTACCCGCAAAAAATTTGCGCCAGCACGATCCATCTTGTTAACAAAAGCTGCCCTTGGCACACCGTATTTATTGGCCTGGCGCCAGACCGTTTCTGACTGGGGTTCAACACCGCCTACAGCACAGAACAGTACAACAGCGCCATCGAGCACACGCAGACTGCGCTCAACCTCAATGGTGAAATCAACATGCCCGGGTGTATCGATAATATTGATTCGATGTTCCGGAAATTGTTTGTCCATGCCGCTCCAGAAACACGTGGTTGCAGCAGAAGTGATGGTGATACCACGCTCCTGTTCCTGTTCCATCCAGTCCATGGTGGCCGCACCATCGTGTACTTCACCTATTTTGTGTGATTTACCGGTATAAAAAAGGACACGCTCAGTGGTCGTTGTTTTGCCAGCATCAATATGCGCGCTTATACCAATATTACGGTAGCGTTCAATGGATGTAGTCCTTGGCATGTCTGGTTTCGCTCTATATAAGGTATGGGTTAATGGAATTACCAACGGTAATGCGAGAAAGCCTTGTTTGCTTCTGCCATTCTGTGAGTATCTTCTTTCTTTTTAATCGCAGTCCCCTTGCTTTCACAGGCATCCATCAATTCACCTGCCAGTCGCAGACCCATATTTTTTTCACCCCTGTTTTTGGCGGCATCAACCAACCAACGCATGGCTAAAGCTGTGCTGCGGTCATGCCTGACCTCTACCGGGATTTGGTATGTTGCCCCACCGACACGTCTTGATTTCACCTCAACCAGCGGGCGTATGTTTTCAATGGCCTTGGCAAACACCTCGAGGGCATCGCCCTTGTTTTTGGTGCTTATTTCATCAAGAGCGCCATAAATAATCTTTTCTGCAACGGATTTCTTGCCACTGCGCATCACCATATTGATAAACTTTGCCAGTACTTGATCCTTATATTTCGGATCAGGCAGTATTTCCCGTTTTTCGGCAACTCGTCTTCTGGACATGGTGAGTCTCGCTTAGTATCTCTTTAATATTGATCAGGATTTTGGTCGTTTTGCGCCATACTTGGAGCGGCCCTGGCGTCTCTCGGTAACACCAGAGGTATCCAAAGTACCGCGGACAGTATGATAACGGACACCGGGCAAATCCTTTACGCGACCGCCCCGGATCAGGATCACAGAATGTTCTTGCAGATTATGGCCTTCACCACCTATATAAGTGGTAACTTCGTGACCATTGGTTAAACGTACACGGGCAACTTTACGTAAGGCAGAATTTGGTTTCTTCGGGGTAGTGGTATAGACACGAGTACAGACACCGCGCTTTTGCGGACAAGATTCCAGTGCCGGCACAGTACTTTTGGTACGCTGCAGTTTACGGCCTTTTCTGACGAGTTGATTGATCGTTGCCATCTTAAAAATCGTGTCCTGAATTCAAATTCGTATTTCAAATAATTTTCACAAGGCCATAAACACATGCACCGCATATACAATGGATTCAATCCAGAGACACACGGCGCCAAGGTTTTTTGGGTAGCCAGAGTGATAATGTAAGGCCAGGGTAAGCAGTATGAATTCATCATGATTCATCCGTTTTCCAGACCGCAAACTGTGACAGGCTGGAGGTTGCACCCCAGCCTGTCAAAGAGGCGGAATTCTATGCCCTTACTTATAAGCCTGTCAAGGCAGATTGGCAATAAAATTCAGGATGTTGACGTACCTTCCGCTGGCGCCTGTTCTGCTTCCAAATCACCGGAAATTTCCGGCATAGTCTGGTCGCCATCATCGGGGCTGGCTATGGTTTCAACCTGTTGTTTTCGCCTTCTGGAATTATGATAGGCAAGGCCAGTTCCAGCCGGAATCAACCGTCCGACAATCACGTTTTCCTTAAGCCCACGCAAATCATCCCGTTTGCCATTGACACTGGCCTCAGTAAGTACTCTGGTAGTTTCCTGGAAGGATGCAGCTGAGATAAATGATTCCGTAGAAAGGGAAGCCTTGGTTATACCCAACAATACCGGCTCCCACTGGGCTGGTTGTTTGTTTGCGGCCACAACCACTTCATTTTCGTCCATGACCCGTGCCCGCTCGAGTTGTTCACCTTTTAGGAACTGGGTATCACCCGGATCAGTAATTTCAGCCTTGCGCAGCATCTGCCTGACAATTACTTCAATATGCTTGTCATTAATCTTTACACCCTGGAGACGGTAAACTTCCTGGATTTCATTAATGATATAGTTTGTCAGGGCGTGCACACCCATCAAACGCAATATATCGTGTGGGGCAGGAGCACCATCCACAATACTCTCGCCACGTTCAACATGCTCACCTTCAAACACAGTAACATGGCGCCATTTCGGTATAAGTTCTTCATGACGTTCACCCTCCGGATCAGTAATAACCAACCTTTGCTTGCCCTTGGTGTCCTTACCAAAACTGACCGTGCCGGAGATCTCGGCCAGAATAGCCGGTTCCTTCGGTTTGCGTGCTTCAAACAAATCAGCCACACGTGGCAAACCACCGGTAATATCACGGGTCTTGAAAGATTCCTGGGCAAGACGAGCTATCACATCACCCACCTTAACTTCCGCACCATCGGTAACATTAATTACTGCTCTGGGTGGCAACATATAATGTGCGGTCTGGTCCGTACCCGGTATCTTGAGCTCCTTGCCTTTGCTATCCACCAGTTTGACCATGGGACGCATGTCCTTGGCAATTGAACCACGAGTTTTCTGATCTGCAATCACATAGTTGGTAAGACCTGTGATCTCATCAACCACCCGATCAACCGTAACACCTTCCACTATATCGGAAAACTGTACAGTACCAGCCACCTCGGTAATAACCGGGTGTGTATGTGGATCCCATTCTGCAACTATCTGTCCAGGTTGTACTTCCTCGCCATCGGCCGCAGTGACTACAGCGCCATAGGGGATCTTGTAACGCTCACGTTCGCGGCCAACCTCATCCTGAATGGTAAGTTCACCGGAGCGGGAAACCACCACCTGGTTCCCACTTTCCTGTTGCAACAATTTCACATTGTGCAATCTCAGTGTACCGCCTTTCTTGACTTCGATATTGCTGACAGCAGCAGCACGCGATGCAGCACCACCAATGTGGAAGGTACGCATGGTTAACTGTGTTCCCGGTTCACCGATGGATTGTGCAGCAACAACACCTACCGCCTCACCGATACTGACCAGATGGCCGCGTCCCAGATCACGGCCATAGCACTTGGCACAAATACCGTAACGTGTTTCGCAAGTGATTGCTGAACGTACAAGCACTTGATCAATACCTGCCTGGTCCAGAATCTTCACCCAATGCTCATCAAGTAGTGTTCCGGCAGGGATAACTACTTCATTAGTAGCGGGCCGTAAAGCATCAACTGCCAGTACGCGGCCCAGAACGCGATCAGCAAGTGTTTCCACCACATCACCACCTTCAATCAATGATGCCACACTGAAACCATCTGAAGTTCCGCAATCGATTTCAGTGACAACCAGATCCTGGGCCACATCCACCAGACGCCGGGTCAAATAACCGGAGTTTGCTGTCTTTAACGCTGTATCCGCCAGACCCTTACGAGCACCGTGCGTAGAAATAAAATACTGCAACACATTCAGTCCTTCGCGGAAATTGGCTGTGATGGGTGTTTCAATAATAGAACCATCCGGTTTTGCCATCAGACCACGCATACCGGCCAATTGCCTGATTTGCGCAGCAGAACCGCGGGCACCGGAATCTGCCATCATGAAAATGGAATTGAAGGAAGATTGTTTTACTTCTTTGCCGTCACGGTCTTTTACAGTATCGGTACCAAGTTTGTCCATCATGGCCTTCGCCACCTGATCATTGGTATGCGACCAGATATCGACAACCTTGTTGTAACGTTCACCATTGGTAATAAGACCGGAAGAATACTGATCTTCAAAATTCTTCACCTGAATTTCTGCCTTCTGGATAATGGCGCTCTTCTCATCAGGGACTACCATATCCTCTATGCCAATCGAGACACCGGCACGGGTTGAATAGGCAAAGCCGGTGTACATCAGCTTGTCGGCAAAAACAACCGTGGTTTTTAATCCCAGTGTACGATACGCCGTATTGATAAGGGCTGAGATTGCCTTTTTGTTCATCTCCCGGTTGACCAGCGAAAACGGCAATCCGTCCGGCAAGATATTGGACAACAATGCACGGCCAGCTGTTGTGTCATAACGCTTCCTGCTAACCACCTTCTCTCCATTTTCATCAAACATCACTTCCTTGATGCGAACTTTGACTTTCGCATGCAGATTCAGAACACCGGCTTCATAGGCACGATGCACTTCATCAGTGTCTGCCAATAACATACCGGCACCTTTTGCATCCACAGATTCACGGGTCAAATAATAAAGTCCCAGCACGACGTCCTGTGTTGGCACTATAATTGGCTCGCCATTTGCCGGTGACAGAACATTATTGGTCGCCATCATTAATGTGCGAGATTCAAGCTGCGCCTCTATAGACAACGGTATGTGCACGGCCATCTGGTCACCATCAAAGTCAGCATTAAATGCCGTACAGACCAGCGGATGTAATTGAATTGCCTTGCCTTCAATCAGGATCGGTTCAAAGGCCTGGATACCAAGACGATGCAGGGTCGGTGCACGATTCAACAGGACTGGATGTTCACGGATCACATCTTCCAGAACATCCCATACCTCCGGTCCTTCGCGTTCAACCAGTTTCTTCGCGGCCTTGATTGTTGTTGCAAGTCCACGGCGCTCAAGTTTGCTGAAGATGAATGGCTTGAATAATTCCAGTGCCATTTTCTTCGGGATGCCACATTGATGAAGTTTCAGTGTCGGGCCCACCACAATCACTGAACGTCCGGAGTAATCGACACGTTTACCCAGCAAGTTCTGGCGGAAACGTCCCTGCTTGCCCTTGATCATGTCAGCCAGGGATTTCAGCGGCAGTTTGTTGGTACCTGTGATTGCGCGGCCGCGACGGCCATTGTCAAGTAACGCATCAACCGATTCCTGCAACATACGCTTCTCATTGCGGACAATAATATCCGGCGCATTAAGATCCAGCAGACGCTTCAAGCGATTGTTGCGGTTGATGACCCGGCGATAAAGATCATTCAGATCAGAAGTTGCAAAACGTCCGCCATCCAGTGGCACCAGTGGCCGCAATTCCGGAGGCAATACTGGCAGCACTTTCATGACAATCCATTCCGGCTTATTACCTGATCCCAGAAAAGCCTCCAGGAGTTTCAGGCGTTTTGATATCTTCTTGAGTTTGGTTTCAGACTTGGTCTGTGGTATCTCTTCTCGCAGGGTGGTGACTTCCTCAGCCATGTTTATAGTTGTCAGCAATTCATGAATTGCCTCGGCACCCATGCGCGCATCGAACTCATCTCCGTATTGTTCAATCGCCTCGAGATAACTTTCTTCAGTAAGCAAAGTGCCACGCTCCAGCTCAGTCATACCCGGATCGATAACAACATAGGCTTCAAAATACAACACGCGTTCAATTTCACGGAGGGTCATATCCAGTAACAGGCCCATGCGTGAAGGCAACGATTTCAGATACCAGATATGTGCTACCGGGCTGGCCAGTTCGATATGACCCATGCGTTCACGCCGGACCTTTGAAAGGGTGACTTCAACACCGCATTTTTCACAAACCACACCGCGATGTTTCAGGCGTTTGTATTTACCGCACAGACATTCGTAATCCTTGACCGGTCCGAATATCTTGGCACAGAATAGTCCATCGCGTTCCGGCTTGAAGGTACGGTAGTTGATGGTCTCGGGTTTTTTCACTTCGCCATAAGACCAGGACCGGATTTTTTCCGGTGAAGCGAGACCAATGCTTATTGCATCGAATTCCTCAACCTGACCCTGTTGTTTCAGCAATTTTAGTAAGTCTTTCAAAGTGTGCCTCCACAAGACATAGTAGTTACGCCTGTTTGTGATAAATTGATTCTGTTTGCTATCGTGGTCATGATATCCGGTCAGTTCTGGTCCAGTTCAATATCAATGCCAAGTGAACGGATTTCCTTCACCAGTACATTGAACGATTCGGGCATGCCGGCCTCCATGCGGTGATCCCCATCAACGATGTTCTTGTACATCTTGGTGCGTCCATTCACATCGTCGGATTTGACCGTCAACATCTCCTGCAAGGTATAAGCTGCGCCGTAGGCTTCCAGCGCCCACACTTCCATTTCCCCGAAACGCTGACCGCCGAATTGCGCCTTACCACCCAGCGGTTGCTGGGTTACAAGACTGTAAGGCCCGGTAGAACGCGCATGCATCTTGTCATCGACCAGATGATTGAGTTTCAACATGTACATGTAACCAACTGTCACGGGTCTATCAAATGCATTGCCTGTGCGGCCGTCGTATAATTGTGTCTGGCCATTGGTTGGGAGATCGGCGAGCGTTAACATCGCTTTGATTTCACTCTCACCGGCACCATCAAAAACCGGTGTTGCCATAGGTACACCTTGTTTCAGGTTATGTGCCATTACGAGAATCTCATCATCACTCATAGACTTAAGGTTCTCGCGCTTGCCGCTTGAGTTATAAATTTTGTCCAGGAATCCACGAACTTCATTGGCAGTGGCCTGTGCCTGTAACATCCTGCCAATCTTTAATCCCAAGCCTTTGGCCGCCCAACCCAGGTGTGTTTCCAGGATCTGTCCCACGTTCATGCGTGAAGGGACACCTAAAGGACTAAGCACAATATCCACCGGCGTACCGTCTTCCATGTAAGGCATGTCCTCAACTGGAACGATGTTGGAAATGACACCCTTGTTACCATGACGGCCGGCCATCTTGTCACCGGACTGAATACGACGTTTCACAGCGAGATAGACTTTCACCATTTTTAACACGCCGGGCGCCAGATCATCGCCGGAAGTCAGTTTTGCACGCTTTTCTTCATAACGTTGATCAAACTCGGCTTTCAATTTTCCGATCTGTGTGGAAATCTGCTCGAGTTGACGATTGGCATCTTCATTACGCAAACGTATCTCGAACCACTTCTCTCTGGATGTCTCGGTAAGATATGCTTTGGTGATCTTGCTGTCTGCTGCCAGCCCATTGGGACCGCCATCAGCAACCTTGCCCAGCAACATGGATTCAACACGTTGATAGATTCCTTCTTCCATAATACGTAATTGATCATTCAAATCCTTACGTACGCTGTTCAGTTCTGCCTCTTCGATCTCCAGCGCACGGGCGTCTTTTTCAACACCATCACGGATAAACACCTGCACATCAATGACTGTTCCATTCATCCCGGATGGAACACGCAGTGAAGTGTCCTTTACATCCGAAGCCTTTTCACCGAAGATAGCGCGCAGAAGTTTTTCTTCCGGGGTAAGTTGGGTTTCACCTTTCGGCGTCACTTTGCCTACCAGAATATCACCGGTATTTACCTCAGCACCGATATATACAATTCCGGATTCATCCAGTTTATTCAATGCACTTTCACTGACGTTCGGGATATCGGATGAGATTTCTTCCGGCCCGAGCTTGGTGTCACGTGCAACGCAGGTCAGTTCCTCGATATGGATCGTGGTATATCGATCTTCCTGTACCAGACGTTCAGAGATCAGAATCGAATCTTCAAAGTTATAACCATTCCAGGGCATGAACGCGACCAGCATATTCTGTCCCAGCGCCAGTTCGCCCATATCGGTAGACGGTCCATCAGCCAGCACATCATCCCTGGCAATGATGTCACCCGGCTTCACCAGCGGCCGCTGGTTGATACAGGTATTCTGGTTCGAGCGTGTGTATTTAATCAGGTTATAGATATCAACGCCCGGTTCACCCGGGTTGATCTCATCTTCATTGACACGAACGACAATACGGCTGGCATCGACAGAGTCCACTAACCCGCCCCGTTCTGCATTCACTGTTACACCGGAATCCATGGCGACTTTACGCTCAATACCGGTACCCACTAACGGTTTTTCCGAACGCATGGTCGGCACTGCCTGGCGCTGCATGTTGGAACCCATCAGCGCACGGTTCGCATCATCATGTTCCAGAAATGGAATTAACGATGCAGCAACCGAGACGATTTGCATGGGGGAGACATCCATATAGTTCACCTTGTCCGGAGTGGATAAGGTGAATTCATTCTGGTAGCGGCTGGAAATCAGTTCGTCAGTGAAACGTCCCTTCTCATCCAGTGCCGCATTCGCCTGTGCGATGACATAATCGCTTTCTTCAATTGCGGACAGATATTCGATTTCATCCGTAACTGCACCATTAACTACTTTGCGATAAGGAGTTTCCAGAAATCCATAATCATTTGCGCGCGCATAGATAGCAAGTGAATTGATCAAACCAATATTCGGACCTTCCGGTGTTTCAATCGGACACACCCGGCCATAGTGTGTTGGATGTACGTCACGTACTTCAAAACCGGCGCGCTCTCGAGTGAGTCCTCCCGGGCCTAATGCCGAGATTCGGCGCTTGTGTGTAATCTCGGAGAGAGGATTGTTCTGGTCCATGAATTGCGATAACTGACTGGAGCCGAAAAATTCCTTGACGACAGCAGACACAGGTTTTGCATTGATAATTTCCTGCGGCATCAGCCCTTCGGACTCTGCCAGACTGAGGCGTTCTTTAACCGCACGCTCCACACGCACCAGCCCGATGCGGAACTGGTTTTCTGCCATTTCACCTACACTGCGAACACGGCGATTACCCAGATGATCAATGTCATCCACATATCCCTTGCCGTTACGGATATCGATTAATACCTTTAACACAGCAATGATATCCTCTTTAGACAGGACACCTTCACCTTCCACTTCCTTGCGACCCACACGACGATTGAATTTCATACGACCGACTGCGGACAGATCATAACGATCCGGACTGAAAAAGAGGTTTTTGAACAGGTTTTCTGCAGCATCCTTGGTCGGCGGTTCACCCGGACGCATCATACGATAGATCTCAATCTGCGCCTCCAACGGGGAGGTAGTATTGTCAACACGCAGGGTATCTGCAATGTAGGCACCACGATCCAGATCATTGGTATACAGTGTCTCTATATCCAGATTCTGGCCTGCCATTAATTTCTCCAGCATGGCCTCAGTAATTTCTTTATTTGCCTCTGCGATTAATTCACCTGTTTCAGTATCGATTACATCTTTTGCCAGAATCTGGCCGATGAGGTACTCAGGTGGAACAACCAGTTCTTTCAAATTGGCCTTTTCGATCTCCTTGATATGGCGGGCAGTAATGCGTCTTTCCTTTTCAACAATCACATTACCTTTTTTATCTTGAATATCGAAAGATGCAGTTTCGCCACGCAGACGCTCAGGCACCAGATGCAACACAATTCCCTTCTTGCCGAGAGAGATCTTGTGTGTTTCAAAGAAAATATCGAGCATTTCCGCTGTGGAATAACCCAGAGCGCGCAGCAGAATAGTCGCCGGGATCTTGCGGCGGCGATCAATACGGCAATACACCTGATCTTTCGGATCAAACTCAAAATCCAGCCAGGAACCACGGTAAGGAATTACACGGGCCGAATAAAGCAGCTTGCCTGAAGAATGGGTCTTGCCCTTGTCATGTTCAAAAAAGACACCCGGTGAACGATGTAACTGCGAAACGATGACCCGTTCTGTTCCATTGATAACAAACGTACCCGTACGGGTCATTAATGGCATTTCACCCATATAGACTTCCTGTTCCTTGATATCCTTGACGACCTTGTTGTTAACACCGGCCTCCTTGTCATAAAGCACCAGACGTACCTTGACGCGCAGAGAGGCGGCATAGGTTATACCCCTGAGCTGGCATTCCTTGACATCAAACACGGGATTGGAAAGGTTGTAGCTGACATATTCGAGCACAGCATTGCCGGAATAACTTTCTATAGGGAATACCGATTTGAAAGCAGCATGCAAGCCAACATCCTTGCGTTTTTCCGGCTCAACATCCAGTTGCAGAAACTGACGAAAAGAATTTACCTGGGTTGCCAGCAACGGTGGCACATTCAGAATGCTTGGCCGTTTACCGAAATCTTTACGAATTCTTTTCTTTTCAGTGTAGGAGTAGGTCATCGTTATTCCTCACAAATATCATGTGTTACAACATTTCATACGGCTGTATGACGTTTACTGATACAGCCGTAAAAAGCATCAGCAAGTTTTTCCATAATCCCATAACATATTCTTCCCGGCTGGCAGTCAATGCCACCAGCCGTGGAGATATATGGTTTGGTTGCAAACAGCAAAGTTATTTAACTTCGACGCTGGCGCCAGCTTCTTCCAGTTGTTTCTTGACGTCAGCAGCTTCATCCTTGTTAACGCCTTCCTTAACTGTTGAGGGCACACCTTCAACCAGATCCTTGGCTTCCTTGAGCCCCAGACCGGTAAGCGCGCGCACAACCTTGATGACGCCGACCTTGTTTTCGCCAAAGCTTTTCATGATGACATTGAATTCGGTTTGTTCTTCAGCAGCAGGCGCGGCAGCACCGGCAACAGCAACTGGTGCAGCAGCAACAGCAGCGGACACACCGAATTTCTCTTCCATCGCTTCGATAAGACTGACGACTTCGAGAACAGTCATATTGGAAATGGTTTCTAAAATCTCTTCTTTGCTAACAGCCATGATAAATACTCCTAAATTTGAATTATCAGATCATTGATATGTGGTTAATGAGTTATGCAGCTTGTTTCTGATCGCGTACTGCAGCGATTGTCCTGACCAGCTTGCCATGCGGTTCTGCGAGCGTTCTGACCAGCTTGGATATTGGCGCTTTCATCACCGCCATTAACATGCTGATGGCCTGGTCGCGGCTTGGCATACTGGCCAGCGCTTCTATATCAGATGGCTGTAACAATTTGCCATCCA
>Ga0214472_10006097_pt1 | contig 12641 bp, 8 predicted proteins | sample RVTome_6_FD_207662 | JGI IMG/M metagenome (GOLD analysis project Ga0214472, IMG submission 207662) | Soil microbial communities from uranium-contaminated site in the Upper Colorado River Basin, Wyoming, United States - RVT140D175 | ecosystem: Environmental > Terrestrial > Soil > Contaminated >... | reverse complement strand
ATCGAACTGGCCGCCATGAAGACGACCGTCATGTCGCCCCAACAGATACTCATGCGCATCGACGAGCGCCTCGGATTCCTCGCCGACGGCGCCGGCGGACGTCCACCGCATCAGCGAAGCCTGGAGGCGGCGTTGGCGTGGTCGGTCGATCTCTTGTCCGGCGAGGCGAAGGACCTGTTCGGCAGTCTCTCCGTGTTCCGTGGCTCGTTCGATCTGGCGGCTGTCGAGGCGGTCGCCACGGCGGTCGCCGAGGCGGTCGCCGCGGCGCCTGCCGCGAGCATCGTCTCCGCGCTCGCCGAGCTCGCCGATCACTCGTTGCTGGTGACGCAACCCGGCGACCCGCCCCGGTACCGGCTGCTGGAGACGGTCAGGGTCGCAGCCGCTCGCCTGTTGGACCACGAGAGCAGCCGCGCCCTCGTCGAGGCGTACTCGGCGCACTTTCAGGGTGTCGCGGCCCGGGTGCACGCCGCCACGCCGGGTGAGCAGATGTTCGCGGTGCTCCAGAACGTCGATGCCGACGGGGCGAACCTGTCGAACGCCATCGAGTCGGTGATGCTCGAGCGGCCGGAAGTTGCCGCCGCGATCCTCGCCGACGGGTGGCGCTGGTGGCACGTGCGGGGAAGATGGGCAGAAGGCCAGGTGGTCGCCGACCGACTGGCGGCGCACGCCATGCCCGCCGATCGAGTCGCACGACTGCACTTCCTCGACAGGATCACGCGACTCAAGCTGTTCGCCGACCGAGAGGGCCTCGAGGAGCTCCTCGACGACAAGGATGCTCTCGCCGGCTCGATCGGGCAGCGGGCGGACAACGCGGTGCGGGCATTGTTGCTCCGCGAGAACGGAGCATTGGACGAAGCCGCCGCTCTCCACCGGGCGATGGTCGACGATGAGATCGCCAGAGGCGTCTCCGCACGAGCGACGCTGGCGAACCTGGCAGTCATCCTCATCCTCCAGCGGAACATGGCCGAGGCTCGCGCAGCCGTCGAGGGAGCCATCGAGCAGGCACGGCTGCACGGCGAGGCGACCCTCGACACGTCGATGGTCACTCTTGCCGAGATCGAGTTGGCGGACGGCAACGCTTCCGAGGCGTCGGCGATCGCCACAGCCTGGCTGGGGGCTGCCACGAGCGAAGGAGGCGACGCCGGCTTCGCGGCGATGGCACGTCACATCATCGGTCAGAGCGCACTGCGCCTCGGGGATCTCCACGGCGCACGTGAGCAGATTGCCGAGCTGCTCCGCATCAACGTGAAGCTCGGCGACGAGTACTTCGGGTTCACCCTGTGCCTGGCCGCCGCGTACGCAGTGGCCATCGGCGAGATCGCATCGGCTACGAGGCTTGCTGCCGGCGCCAGGCGCCTCACGGCCGAGCGCTCATTGCGCCCTTACCTCGCCGACCTGCTTGCCGAGGTGGACGCGGCGGCGACGGCGGCGGGCCTCGACCCGGCCGGCCCGGGCGGACCCGGCCTCGACATCCGGGCTCTCCTTCGGCTTGGGTTCTCCGTTGTCGCCTGACAAGGCGTTCAACACGATCCCTGCGTACGGTCCGACGTAGCGCATCGTTCCTCCCGTTCGAGCAATGGGGCCAGCTTGGGGGGAGCGATTACCGAACGATTACCACCCAATCGGGGCGTCGGTACACCAACGCGCCGTTGCGGTGTGTCACCGGGCCGTGCTCGTCGTTCGTCCGTATCGATGACAGGGCGGCGACGGGAGGTCTGCGGTGGCAACGCTGGTGGTACGAGGGAGCAGGCTGCGGCTGGGTGCGTTGCCTGCCGTGGCGGCGGGCGTCGGCGTCGGGTTCACGTGGGGAGTCGTCGCCCGCGTCTGGATGCGGCTCATCTCCGAGGATCCGGAGTTCTCGTGGTCCGGGACGATCTACATCGTCGCCGTTCCGACGCTGATCGGCCTGTTCATGGGTGTGGCCTACCACGCCAGGCGAGCACCATGGCGCAGCTGGGCGAGGCGGGCGGCTGCAATCGCCGCCGGGGTGGTGGTCCTCCCGCTCGGCCTCGGCGCAGGCATCCTCACGCTTCCAACGATCGTTCTAGGGGGCGTCGTCATCCGCGGGATCCCCGAGTCGCGGTCGTGGCGCCTCGTCGCGGTGCTCCTGCCGGTGGCGGCGTCGCCTGCCGTCAGAGGCTTTGAGGGCTTCGGATTGCTCGGCATCGCGATCCTGATGGTGGTGCTCGCAGTCGCCGCCGCCGCCATCGTCTCGCGGCGCTTCGCAGGGATCCTGGTTGCAAGCTTTGCGGTCCTGCCCGTGGTGGCCGTCGTCGCCACGGTCGTCGATGCCGACATCGCATTGTGGCGAAAGGGCCTCGGCTCGCTCGTCTACTTGCCTCTCGTCGCCATCGGCGCGGTCGCCTTCGGTTCTATCGTGCTCGCCAAGGACCGGACGGCCGCTCGATGATGGTCGGGGCGCGACCGCTCACACCTGAGGTGGTCACGCCAGGCCGAAGAACTTGAGGTCGAACGTGGCGTCTTTGCTGTCCTTGGCATCCTGGTGGAGCTCGACGGCGACCACGTTCTTGCCCTTACGCAACCTGTCGGCAGGAACCGTGTAGACGTACCACTTCCGCTCGCTCTTCCCCTTGACGGTCGAGGATGCCTTCGTCTTGTGCTTGATCTTCCCGCCCGGCATGTTGCTGCGGGCGATCTCCTCGCCGTTGAGGTAGACGACGGCACCGTCGTCTCGCCGGATCTTGACTCGCACCTTCTGCGTCCGGACGTGGTCGAGGTCCGAGACCTGGAACTCGCGGCGGAAGTACGTCGTCACCGTGCCGTTGCTCGTCACCGTCGACTCGTCGCCGTCCCCGTACCCGAGCTCTGCCGATCCGGCATCCCACGACGAGTCGTCGAAGGCCTTTTTCTTCCACTTGCCATCCTTGTCGCCGTCGTCGTCGTATCGCCACGTCGAACCCTTGGTGACGAACTTGGACGGCGCAACGAGCGAGGCGCGCAGCCCGGCGTCGAAGCTGATGTCGGAACTGCCCGCACTCACCTGGTGGATCTCGACGGCAAGCACGTTCCAGCCGGAGTCGAGCAGAGACGGGTCGAGTGTGTACGTCGTGAATGCCGTCTCGTTGGCGGCGTTGGCCGAGGCGGTCGTGCTCGACGTGATCGTCCCACCTGGCATGTTCTGCCGGACGACCTCGGTTCCGTTCAGATAGACCACGGCTCCGTCGTCGACGACGATGTCGACCTCGAGCGCCAATACGGTTTGCCCGCCGCCCAAGTTGAACGTCCGTCGGAAATACGTCGTGATGTGGTGGTTGCCCGAAGGTCCTGCCGACACGACCGTTGCCTCGTCGCCGTCGCCGTATCCGAGCTCGGAGGGTCCTTGCGACCAGGACGAGTGGTCGAAGCCGACGTCACGCCATGAGGCGCCGAGGCTTGCACCCGTGTCGAGGTAGCGCCACGAGTTCCCAGACGCGATGAGCCCCGTGGTGGTAGGCGGAGGCGTCGCCGCGGTGAGCTTGGCGACCTTGCCCTCGACGGCGTAGATGGTCTCGGCGTTGACCTCGTACTGGTACACGGTGTCGGCTTGAAGGCCTGTGTCGGTGAAGGTCGTCTGGCCGAACAACTCGGCCCGCTGCACACCGTTGCGCTTGACGATGTACGTGAACGGGACGCTGTGCGTTATGGCGTTCCAGTCGAGCGTCAGCGACGATCCCGTTGCCGCTGCCACGTGCAGGTTGGCCGGCTTGGCGGGCGGGGTCTCGTCGTGGGGCACCTCGGAGAAGCGGGCGAAGCCGACGGCAGGATGGTGCGACGCCGAGTTGATGTCGCCCCCGATCCAGAGATGATCCCCGTCGAAGTCGAACGTCCACACTCCGAGGCCCCCGCCGATCCCCGGGGTGAAGGTCGTGCCGTCGATCGAGAGGTCGTCGAGGTCGACGGTGGCCACCCACCTCGCCGACCTGCCTCCGAACTCCTCGGTGAAGTGTCCGCCGTAATACGCCTTGTTGCCGATGACCCTCACTTCCTGCACGTCGCCGTCGGCGAAGAACGACCTCTCCTGCGAGCCGTTCGAAGCCCGGTAGACGACTCCGCGTCCCCCCGGGCCACCCTGGGCTGCGTAGACGCGATCGCCGTGCGTGTCGAGGGCGAACGACTCGTAGCCGGGACTGGCGCTGAACGATCCCACGTCGTTGCCGCTCGAAGCGTCGAACGCCTCGATGAAGCCCCGGAAGACCCATCCGCTCGACGGTCCCGACTGGAAGGTGTAGCCCCCTCCTGCGTAGAGCCGCGAGCCGTCCGGTGACAGCGCCATGCTCTTGACGGGATCGTTCGACGAGAGGTCGGCTTCCCACGAGCGGACGGTGCCCGACGCGGACACCTTGGCGAGGCGGTCGCGGTTCATCCCGCCGACCCGGCCGAAGTAGCCGCCGAGAAAGACGTCGCCTGAGCCCTCGACGACGATGGCCGTCACCGGTCCGAACTGGACCGTCGTCCACGGAACCACGTTGCCGTTGCTCGGGTTGAGCGCCGCGGCGTTGGCGACGCTCTCCCCGTCGATGGTCGTGAAGTTGCCTCCGATGTAGAGGCGTGACCCGTCCGGAGCAGCCCCGAGCGTCCTGACCTGGTCGTTGAGGACCGGATCGAACGACTGGATGATCTCGCCTGTGCTGGCGTCGACGGCCGCCAGGTACCTCTGGTCGATCACCGGCCCGTTGTTCGTCTCACGCAGGCCGGTGAACGATCCTGCGATGTAGACCCTGTTGCCGATCCGAATGGTGTCGCGGACGAGCCCGGCAGTCGTCGTCATCGACGGGATGACGTCGTGGATGTCGATGAACTCCGGGAGGGGCGGTCCTTCCGCCGATGCGGCCTGGGGTGCCAGAGGAACGAGTGCGAGTGACAGGACGAGCAACGCAAGGCTCGTCCGGAGCCGCGACCAAGACATTCCTACCGAACCCCCATTTTGGACCGTGCTGCGGTAGCGCGTGCTGCTGGCAGGTTCTGCGACGTCCCACCCCACCTGGACGGAGAGTAGCGCCGAGCGCGCGCAGTGTCAGTTTCGGCCTAGCGCATAGTGAGCCAGGCACGGCACGGTCACCGGCCGAGAGTGGGCCGGGCCGGGCGCATCATTGTGTCTCAGGCGGGTGCCTCGGCGAGCGGCGCCAGCGTGCCGAGCGACTCGGCGACGACGACGGCGTTGTCCCCTCGCTCGAGGTGGAAGTCCGTTCCCGGGTTCACGAACGTTCGGCCGTTGCGGTTGACGGCGAGCAGCGTCGCTTGATGGTCGGATCTCATCCGTGCCGACAGCTGGTCGATGTCGAAGCCGACGTACTCGTCGGGGAGCTGCACCCGGTACAGCTCCGAGCCCTCTCCGCCGGAGACGATGTCGGTCACGAGGTCCGTGAGGCCCGGGTAGAGAGACGAGCGGGCGAGGAGATGAGATGCGAGGCGCGACGTGACGAGTGTCTCGTCCACGTTCGCCCTCTTGAAGTGGTCGACGTGGGAGGGGTTGTTCACCTCGGCGATCGTGCGAACGGCCGGTGCGATCGCCTCGATCGCCAGGATGACGAGGATCGACCGCATGTCCGATTCGTCGGACGAGTCCCTTGGGCAGACGATCGCCGACTTGGCGTGCTCGATCCCGGCTCGTTTGAGGTCGTCGGAGCTCGTCGTGTCGCCGCGAACGAAGTACACCTTGCTGTCCTCGGCAGGATTGCGCTCCGAGTCGTGCAGGACGACGACACTCGCCTCGTAGTCGTCCGAGCGGAGCTCCTCCACGAGCTCGCGCGCCGTGCCGTTCCATCCACAGATGACGACGTGGCCTTCGTAGCCGGCTGCGCCCATGCCTTGTCCCTCCTTGAGTAGGAAATCGATGACGAACCCGACGAGGGCACCCGTCATCGTGGCGACGATGCCCACTCCGAACAGGACGAGGAGCCAGCTCATGAACCAGCCGGCCCAGGATGTCACGTATGAGGAGTCTCCCTGTCCCATGACGGTGGTGACCGCCCAGTAGAACGTCTCGCCGAAGGCGCGCAGGCTCGGCTCCTGCTCGATGACCATGACGACGATGGCGGCGACGGCCACGACGACAGCCAGCCCTGCGAACAGCGAGATGAAGAAGCTCTTGTCGAGGTTGCGGGCGACCCGTCTCAGGTGCCAGTTGATCCTCTGGATGAGCGGACTCGCGAAGAGGCTTCTCAGCCGTGTCACGCTTCCTCCCTGCTCACGTCCCGCTGCGCTCGTGTGGAACGCAGAAGCTACCGGCAGATACCCATGCCTCGCCACCGGGCGGTTTGACGCCTGGGGGCGCCGGGTATAGGCCGTCGGTCGAATGCAAGGAGAGAACATGGGCTTCGCACCCGCCGGTATGAAACCCGACGTGGCAGAGCGACTTGCCGAGGTGCTCCAGTCGCGTCTCGACTCGCTCATCGATCTCGGCCTCACGTTGAAGCACGTCCACTGGAACGTCGTCGGGCCGGGTTTCATCGGCGTGCACCAGATGCTCGACGATCACGTCGACGGCGTGCGTCTCGCGTCGGACGCGGTGGCGGAACGCATCGCAGCCCTCGGTGGCATCCCGAATGGGCTGGCGGGAGGCCTCGTCGACAGAAGGACCTGGGACGACTACCCGGTCGGGCGCGCCACGGTGCAAGCGCATCTCGGTGCGCTGGACATGGCGTACGACGGTGTGATCGGCGGCCATCGCGATGCGATCACCGAGACGGAGGCGCTCGACGTGGTCACGAACGACTTGCTTATCGGCCAGGCGGCGACCCTCGAGCAGTACCAGTGGCTCGTTCGTGCCCACTTGGAGAACACGTCGGGTGAGCTCGCGACCCACGGCGCCGACACGGCGCTCGTTGCGGCTGCCCAGGCTGCGGCTGCGGATCCGCTGCAATGACCCCCCGATCGCCTTACCAGGACGCCGGCGATCGGCGATCGCCCAATCAGGACGCCGGTGATCGGCCGACGCCCCCCGAGCCGATCACTCGACTGTCCGAAGTCCGTTCCGACCACAACGTCGTCGCCGCCGTCGACGGGTCGGAGAGCGCCAGGACCATGATCCTGCACCTCGAAAGGCTCGGGATCGATTCTGACCACATCTCGCTCCTGGGCGCTCAGCCGGTGCAGGAGGCCGCAGACAACCCACTCACGGGTGTCACTCGCACCTTCGCCGCCAGGACGGCCATCGGCGCCATCGTCGGCGGCGCCGTCGGGGCGGCGATCGGGGTGGTGGCCGGGCTCATGTTCCCGTTCCTCGGCTCGGCGTTGACGGCCGCACTGCTCGCCCCGGCGGGGGCGATGGCCGGGGCGGTCACCGCCGCGATCGCCTCGATGGCCGGGTCCGACGCATGGAACGACTCGTTCGCCATCGACGAGAAAGCCAACGTCGTCGTCGGCGTGCACACCCGCGACGTCGCCGAGGCGGACCACGCCTACGAGTTGATGGTCGAGCTCGAGCCGCTGGCGGTGAATCGCTTCTGACGCTGGGATCCGCGCCGCGTCGGTGTCACCCGTGGATGGGGAGGCTCGCAAGCTGCGACACGAGCTGCCCTCCCGCCTCCCCGAGGGCATCGAACACCGGCTCGGCCCCGCTTGTCGTGTCGGCCTCGATCGCCTCGCGAGCCGTTCGCCCCGCGTCCGTGAGCGCTGCCGGCTCGCCGGCGACCCAGCCGCGCCCCTCGAGGGCATCGAGGCCGGCGCTCCCGTGCGGCTCGTCGTGCCACAGCGCAGTCAATGTGACGATCTGCGCCGGTGACAGGTCACGCGAGCGCCACGCATCGACGTGGGCTTGGGCGCGGACGTAGCGAAGCGTCACGAGGCGATGGTGGAGGCGGAGGCACGGCTCCTCCGGATCAGGCAGTGTGCGATGGGCGGCCGCCACCGGGTAGTCGTCGGTCACGGCTGCGACCGCGGGGGCTGCGAGATGCCACGCCGCGATTACCACGTCGTGCGCATCGGCCCACATGTCGTGTGCGACGGAGCCGCGCAGCGAGATCACGGTCTCGAGCACCGTGCGGGCGGCGTCGTCCGGTCGGTAGATCCCGCCGACGACGGTGACGTGCCCTCGCTCCTCGAGGTCTGCGAAGAGCGAGGCGACGGTACCTGGAGGCAGATAGGGGAAGCGTCGCTCTGCCAGCTCGGGGGTCAGGGTGCCTCCCAGCAGGAAGTCGGCGAACTGGATGAGCGGGCCGAGAGCGTCGAGCCCGACCCGGCGCGCCGCTCGGTGCAGCTCGCCGGCGTAGCGCGGCTCGATGGCCTGGTTGACGCCGAGGACGAGCCTGTCGATCTCAGGTGCGATCAGCCGAGCGGTGTCCATGCGGGCACGTTACCCAAGGGCCTGCCGGCCGGGCGAGGCGGGTCGCACGAGACGCCACAATGATGACATGCCGACGATCGAGGAGCTCGCCGCCGATCCGCACGGGGCCCACGCCGCTCTCCGGCAGGTTGGGCCTGTCGTGCCCGTCGCCTCGCTCGGCGGCTGGCTCGTGACGACGCACGCCGCAGCAGCAGCCGTCCTGAGGGACGAGGAGACGTTCACGGTCGACGACCTACGGTTCTCGACCGCCCAGGTGATCGGGAAGTCGATGCTCTCACTCGACGGTGCCGAGCACGCCAGACACCGGTCGCCATTCGCCCGAGGGTTCGGCCGCAGGGCGCTCGAGGAGTTGTACCAGGGGAGGATCGAGCGGACGGCGACCCGGCTCGTCACAGACATCGCCCCGGCGGGATCCGCAGAGATGCGCACCTCTCTCGCTTCCCCGCTCGCCGTCGATTCGGCGGCGACGGTGCTCGGGTTGCGGGACGTCGATCACGCCGAATTGCGGAGCTGGTACGACGCCATCGTCGCTGCCGTCGACGAGATCTCGGCCGGGCGGGAAGCCGGCGGCTCCGGTCGGGTCGCTTTCGAGGCGCTCTCAGTCGCCGTGACCTCGGCGGGCTCAGGGGCGGCGCTCCAGGAGGCGCGCGCCGTCCTCACACCGGCGGAGCTGGCTTCGAACGCGGCGGTGGTGCTGTTCGGTGCGATCGAGACCGGCGAGGGGATGATCGCCAACCTCCTGTGGCACGTGTTCGGCAACGAGGCCATTGCGCGCGCCGCCAGAACGGACGGGTCCCTCGTGAGCAGATCGGTCGAGGAGTCACTGCGGCTCGAGCCCGCCGCCGGGCGCGTCGATCGATATGCGACGCGGGACACGACCGTCGGTGACGCCAGGATCGCCTCGGGGGACCTCGTGATCGTCTCTCTCGCCGCCGCCAATCGCGATCCGGACGTCTTCCCGGATCCCGACCGATTCGATCCGGATCGTGCGAACGTCCGAGACCATCTCGCATTCGCGGTCGGTCCGCACGCCTGCCCGGGGGCCCATCTCGCCCGCTTCGAGGCTGAGGCGGCGCTCGGCGCAGTGTTGGCGGGCGTGCCGGATGCCCGACTCGTTGGTGGGCGATCCGAGGCCCCGACCGGCCTGGTGTTTCGCAAAGCCAAGCGAGTGACCCTCGAGTGGGGCTCGCCGGAGACACGGCAGCATCATCCCGAGCCGTGAGTGTGGTTCGGGGCGGCCGGCCGGCTCCGACGCGCCCAGGCACCAGGCGGCGGGCGCCGCTTTGATAGCCTGGCTCACCGCGCATCGTCGATGAGGAGTGGCGCCATGGACACGAGGGCACGCGTGGTGATCGTCGGGGGTGGCATCGTCGGTGCCGCCGTGGCGTATCACCTCACCGTCATCCACGGATGGCGCGACGTGGTCCTCATCGACAAGGGCCCCCTTCCGTACAACGACGGCTCGACCTCACACGCTCCGGGCGGCGTCGTGGCCGTCGGCCACAACAAGCTCCTCACCGACATGGCCCATTACTCGTCCGACTTGTACGCCACCCTCGATCCGATCGACGACGAACACCTGGTGTACCAGCGTCTCGGCGGGATCGAGCTGGCGAGAACCGACCCTCGACTCGCCGACCTCGTCAGGCTCCACGGCGAGTGCTCAGGATGGGGATACTCGACTCGCATCCTGTCGCCGGCCGAGACGGTCGAGATGATCCCCTTCCTCGACCCGTCGGCCTTCGTCGGGTCGTTGTTCGCCGATGCCAGCGCCATCGTCCGCGGGTATCACGTCGTGGGGGATCTGCTCGCCAAGGCGGCCACCGGCGGCGCCATGACGTGGTACCCCGGCACACCCTTCGTCGGGATCGAGATCGTCGACGGGGCGGTGAGCGCGGTCGTCACCGGCAATCCGGAGGTCGGGACGATCGAGTGCGAATCGGTCGTCATGGCGGCCAACATCTGGTCTCCCGCCCTCACCGAGCAGTTCGGCCTCCGGATCCCCTTGATGGCCTTCGAGCACCAGTACGCGATCACGCCGCCGCTTCCCGAGTGGGAGCACCTGGCGACGGGCGCCCTCGCCGACGAGGCCTCGTACCCACTGTTACGTGACGTCGACACTGCGATGTACTACCGCAAGCATTGGGACCGGCTCGGCATCGGAAGCTACGCCCATGCCCCTCGCCCGGTGCGCTCGGCGGATGTCGGCAAGACCGCCATGCGTGATTTCACCCCCGGGGACTTCGCCGACCCGTGGAAGACCGCGTTGGAACTCGTCCCCGTGCTGCGCGACAAGGAGCCCGTGTTCGAGAAGGCGTACAACGGGATGTTCGCCTTCTCCGTCGACGGCATGCCCATCATCGGGGAGTCGGCGCACATCAGGGGTCTCTGGTCGGCGAACGCAGCCTGGATCACCCACGCCGGGGGCGTTGCCAAGTCTGTCGCCGAGTGGATGGTGGACGGCGACACCGAGTGGGACATGCGCTCCTGCCATCTGTACCGCTTCCCCGAGCACGCCCTGACAGAGGCCTACGTCGGCGCAGTCACCAGGAAGAACTACCGCGAGATCTACGACATCGTCCACCCCAAGCAGCCGATCACCGAGCCGCGCAACGTGCGCCTGACGGCGTTCCATGCTCGGCACGTCGAGGCACGGGCCGTATTCACGGCGTTCGCCGGCCTCGAGTTGCCGAACTGGTACGAGTCGAACTCGGCCCTCGTCGATGTTGCCGACAATCGCGATCGCATCCCCCGCCGATCAGGGTGGGGCGCCGCCTACTGGTCGCCGATCCAGGGCGCCGAGCATCTGGCGATGCGCCAGGCCGCAGGGATGATGGATCTCACGGGGCTTTCGATCATCGAAGTGGACGGCCCCGGGGCCGTCGCCCTCGTCGATCGCCTTTGCACGAATCGTGTCGACGGTCCGGTCGGTCGGGTGGCGTACACGTGCTGGCTGACGGAGCGCGGCGGTGTCAAGAGAGACCTCACGGTTGCCAATATGGGCGCCGACCGCTACTGGATGTTCGTCGGGGAGGGCACTCTCCCGATCGACCTCGCATGGGTGCGTGGTTTGTCCGGAGCCGACGTCTCCGTGCGCGACATCTCGGGCGCCTACTCGGCCGTCGGGCTCTGGGGTCCGGGCGCCCGGGACATTCTCGCCGGAGTGACGAACGCCGACCTCTCCGACGCGGCGTTCCCGTACTTCACGGGACGCTGGATCGACGTCGGGATGGCCCGGTGTTACGCCATGCGGATCTCCTACGTCGGCGAGCTCGGCTGGGAGATCCACATCCCCGTCGATTCGAGTCTCGAGGTCTGGGACGCTCTCAACGACGCCGGGGAGGGCCGTGGCCTCGTACTGTGCGGTCTGGGAGCCATGGACTCGCTTCGCCTCGAGAAGGGGTACCGCCTGTGGGGGGTCGACGTCCACACCGAGTACGACCCGTACGAGGCGGGTCTCGGCTGGACGGTCAAGCTCGGCAAGGGCGACTTCATCGGCCGGGACGCCGCCGCTGCTGCGCATGGTCGCCCGGCGCAGAAAGTGCTGTCGTGCCTGACGCTCACCGATCCGCGAGCGACGCTGATGGGGTACGAGCCGGTGCTCGACGGGGAGCGGGTCGTCGGTCACGTGACGTCCTCGAACTTCGGCTACAGCGTCGGCCTCCAGATCGCCTACGCCTACCTGCCGCCGTCCCTGGCGGTTCAGGGGAAGGGGCTGGCCATCGAGTACTTCGGCGAGAGGTATGACGCCACGGTCGCACACGATCCGTTGTGGGATCCCGACATGAGCCGGATGCGATCGGCATGACGGAAGGGCGCCGCTCGGGCCGCATGAAGCGCTTGGCGGGACGAGCCGAGGCGATCGGCGAATGGATCGCCCAACCTCGGATGAGGATCCCGTACTACGACCTCGTCGGACCTGAGCAGCTCGACCTCGTCCACGACATGTCGATGCGGATCCTCGAGGAAGCGGGCTTGGCCTTCTACGACGACGAGTCGCTGTCGATCCTCCGTGAGCACGGAGCAGCGGTCGGGGACGACAGCGTCGTCCGGTTCGACAGAGGTTTGATCGAGGAGTACGTCTCCCATGCCCCTGCCGAGTTCATGCACACGGCCAGGAACCCGGTCAAGAGCATCGTCATCGGCGGAGACCACATCGCTTTCGCGCCTGCGGCAGGACCGCCGTTCGTGCTCGACCCGGTGGACGGGAGGAGACAGGCGACCCTCGATGACCTGGTCAACTTCATCAAGCTGACGATGGTCTCGCCGTACCTGCATTCTCAAGGCACGGAGATCGTCGTGCCGAACGACGTCCCGTTCCACGAACGGGCGCTCGACATCACATATGCCCACATCA
>Ga0214472_10006096_pt1 | contig 12642 bp, 8 predicted proteins | sample RVTome_6_FD_207662 | JGI IMG/M metagenome (GOLD analysis project Ga0214472, IMG submission 207662) | Soil microbial communities from uranium-contaminated site in the Upper Colorado River Basin, Wyoming, United States - RVT140D175 | ecosystem: Environmental > Terrestrial > Soil > Contaminated >... | reverse complement strand
CGCCTTGTTCCTGTTCAGTTCGGAACAGGGCCGCGTGTTGCGCAATCTGCGGCGCAGCGCCCAGGTGGAGCGTATCGTCAACCTGGTGCCCGCCCTGAACGCCATGGCGCCGGGCCTGCGCGCCGACGTGGTGCGGGCCATTTCCGGGCGGCGAACCCGCCTCAGCGTCGATCCGGAAGCGCTGGTTTCGGAGGACCAGGCCGGCGATGTCGGTACCGCGGTGGCGGAGGTGATCGGCGACCGGCTGGATCTTCCCGAAGGATTGACGGTGCGCATCGCGATCCGCGAACCCGACCCGGACCGCGCGGTCAAGCGCGCACATCAACGTCCCGGCGAACGAGCCGGCAAACCGGGGCGGTGGCTGCATCATCGCGGCATCCGCATGGATATTTCGATTCCGCTGGCCGACGGATCCTGGCTCAATTCCAGGCAGGTGCCGGCGTCGAGCCGGCCGCCGCTGCCCGGACGCGCCATCCTGATCCTTCTGGGGCTTTCCTTTCTCGCCGTTCTGGCCGTCGGCCTGTGGTTCATCCGCCGGCTGACGACGCCGATCAAGGCGCTCGGCGAGGCGGCGCAACGGGCCGGGCGGGGCGACCGGGAGGCGCGGGTGGCGGAGACCGGCGCCAGCGAAATCCGCGACGCGTCCCGGGCCTTCAACGCCATGCAGGGCGAAATCGCCCGGTTCGAGGCGGAACGGGCCAGAACCGTCGCCGCCATCGGCCACGACCTGCGCACGCCAATCACCAGTCTGCGCATCCGCACCGAAATGCTCGACGACGAGACCCAGCGCGAACCGATGATCCGCACCCTGGACGAGATGCGGGTGATGGCGGACGGCCTGCTTCGCTGGGGACATAACGAAGCCGAGGCCGAACCCGTGGAAACAATCGACCTGGCGGCGCTGCTGCGCGATCTGTGCGGCCAGGACGCGGCAAGCGGCATGCACTTCGTCGGGCCGGCGGGCCTCGCAATCGCCGGCCGCCCGGTGGCGCTGCGCCGGGCCTTTTCAAATCTGATCGAAAACGCCGAACGCTATGCCGGCGGCGCCTCGATCCGGCTCGCCGCCGCCGGGACCAAGGCCGTCGTCACCATCGAAGACGAGGGTCCGGGGTTTCCGCCGGATCAGCTGGACGGCATTTTCGAGCCCTTCGTGCGCGGCGAAACCAGCCGCTCCACGGATACCGGCGGCGCCGGCCTCGGCCTGTCCATCGTGCGCTCGATCGTGCGAAGCCATGGAGGGACGGTGTCGGTCGCAAATCGGGAGGGGCGGAGCGGGTTGGTTGTTGAGGTGAGTTTGCCGATGGAGATGTCGTAGGTCAAAAACCTGACCGGAATGCGTGGATCCAGCCAAAAGCCAGGTACTGTACCGTGCCCGCCGCCGCTGTCGGCGCCGCCATCCGCAATCATAGGGGCATTGAAAATCGAAGCCATTACTTACGCGACGTCAGCTTCTTCGAGGATCACAGCCGCATCAGAACCAAACCCGGACACTTCGCCCGATTCCGAACCTTCGCTCTCAACATCATGCGAGCCAACGGCACCACCAACGTCAGCAGGGAACTCTACATCAACGCCCTAAACCCGCATCACGCATTGGCTTACCGGAGAGCATGACCAGAACTGAACAGCCCAGGACGGCGTAGCCATCAGAAATGCATTCTGCCTGTTCGAAACTCCTGCGCCAATGCCGGCCTCATGCGCCCTGCCCCGCCTCCAACGTCCGCCCCACAGCCTTCAGCCACCCCTTGTATTTTCGCTCCCGCTCGCCCTCCGCCATGCCTGGCTCGAACCGCCGATCCAACGCCCAGGTCTCAGCAAACCCCGCCGCATCCGGCCATACCCCGGCTTTCGACCCGGCAAGCCAGGCCGCGCCGAGCGCGGTGGTCTCCAGCACGGTCGGCCGGTCGACAGGAGCGGCCAGAATGTCGGCGAGGCATTGCATGGTCCAGTCGCTGGCGACCATGCCGCCGTCGACGCGCAGCACGGTTTCGCCGCCGCGCCAGTCGCGCTGCATGGCGTCCAGGAGATCGCGGGTCTGGTAGCAGACGGATTCGAGCGCGGCCCGGGCCAGTTCCTTCGGGCCCGTCGCCCGGGTCAGGCCGAACAAGGCGCCGCGGGCGTCCGCGTCCCACCATGGGGCGCCAAGACCGGTGAAAGCCGGCACCAGGTAGACCTCCTGTTCCGGGTCCGCCTCGGCTGCCAAAACGCCGGACTGGTCGGCCTTTTCGAGGACGCCCAATCCGTCGCGCAGCCATTGCACGGCAGCGCCGGCGATGAAGATCGAGCCTTCCAGCGCATAGGTGCGCTTGCCGTCCAATTGATAGGCGATGGTCGTCAACAGCCGGTTTTGCGAGCGCACCTGGTCGGCGCCGGTGTTGAGCAGGGCAAAACAGCCCGTGCCGTAGGTGGATTTCATCATGCCGGGCGAAAAACAGGCCTGGCCGAGGGTCGCGGCCTGCTGGTCGCCGGCGACGCCGAGAATGGGAAGCGCCGCGCCGAAAATCCCAGAATCCGTCGCGCCGAAATCCGCATTGCTGTCGCGGACTTCGGGCAGCATGGATTTCGGCACCGACAGATGCGCCAGAAGGTCATCGTCCCAGGCGCCCGTCGCGATATCGAACATCAGGCTGCGCGAGGCGTTGGTGGCGTCGGTGGCGTGCACGCGGCCGCCGGTCAGATTCCAGATCAGCCAGGAATCCACCGTGCCGAAAGCCAGTTTGCCGGCCGCGGCCCGCTCGGCGGCGCCATCGACATTTTGCAGGATCCAGGCGACCTTGGTGCCGGAAAAATACGGATCGAGCAGCAGGCCGGTGCGCTCAACGAACAGGGGTTCCAGGCCGCGCTGTTTCATGTCGGCGCAAAAGGCGCTGGTGCGGCGGTCCTGCCAGACGATGGCGTTGTGGACCGGTTCGCCGGTCTCCCGGTCCCAGACCAGGGTGGTTTCGCGCTGGTTGGTGATGCCGATGGCGGCGATCGCTTCCGTCCCGATGCCGGCCCTGGCGATTGCCCCGCGGCAGGTGCTCAAGGTGGTGCGCCAGAGATCCCGCGGGTCGTGCTCGACCCAGCCGGAGGCCGGGAAATGCTGGGCAAATTCCTCCTGGGCGCTGGCGATGATCCGCTGATTCTCGTCGAACAGGATCGCCCGGGACGAGGTCGTCCCCTGATCGATTGCCAAAATCAAGCCCATCGCCGTCTCCCTCGCCTGCGTTTTGCCCTGCGTCTTCTTCGTCTGCGTCTTCGCGCCGGTCGTTGCGGCGCCGCGCTTTTTCGGCTCCGACGCAAAAGCTTGCATAAGGCTTTCGCCTCGTCTATGGAAAAGTCATGAACATTCAGAAGCAAAACACGATCTGGTGGTGGCGGCGCGCAGTCTAGCGGGCGGCCTTGCCTTGTGTGTTTGACATCCGAACCGGCCGCCGATCAGGGATCGTGCGGCCTTTTGTTTGCGCGCTCCCGGTCCGACCCGCGAAACAAAGGATACGACCATGACATCGCCCCGTGTCGACTACGTCACCAAGGGAGGCGTCGGCATTTGCCGGACCGCCCGCTCCTCGTCCTACGAGGCGGGAACATCGGCCTGGATCGCCGGGCTCGACAGCCGCAAGGGCGCGGTGTTTTCGTCCAATTACGAATATCCCGGCCGCTATTCCCGCTGGGACACGGCGATCATCGATCCGCCGCTGGGCATCACCTCGCGCGGTTACGACCTCAGCGTCGAGGCCTTCAACGCCCGCGGCGAAATCCTGCTTGACGCGATCGAGCCCGTCCTGCGCGGCCTGGAGGCCGTCGGCACGGTGGAACGCGGACAGAACCACATCCACGCGACGATCCTGAAATCGGACCGGCGCTTTCCCGAAGAAGAACGCAGCCGTCAGCCTTCGGTGTTCACAATTGTGCGCGCCCTGGTCGATCTGTTCCGCCATGACGACGACGAAACCCTCGGGCTCTACGGTTCCTTCGGCTACGATCTGGTGGCCCAGTTCGAACCGATCGATTTCAAGATCAAACGCCCCGACGACCAGCGCGACATGGTGCTGTATCTTCCCGACGAAGTGCTGGTGGTCGACCATTACGCCCGCAAGGCCACCGTGTTCGATTACGAGTTCACGGTCGAGGGCAAATCCACATTGGGCCTGGAGCGCCGACCCGTTTCGGACCCGTTCGAGCCCGCCGAGCATGAGCCCGGCCGGGGCGACCACGTTCCGGGCGAATACGCCAAGGCGGTCGAGCGGGCCTTTCCCTATTTCAAGCGCGGCGACCTGTTCGAAGTGGTGCCCGGCCAGATGTTCACCGAACGCTGCCGCTCCCTGCCCTCGGCCATCAGCCGCCGGCTCAAGGCCATCAACCCCTCGCCCTATTCCTTCTTCATCAATCTGGGCGAGCAGGAATATCTGATCGGCGCCTCGCCGGAAATGTTCGTGCGCGTCACCGGCGGCCGGCGGGTCGAAACCTGCCCGATTTCCGGCACCATACGGCGCGGCCGCAACGCCATCGAAGACGAGGCACAGATCCGCGCGCTGCTCAATTCGGCCAAGGACGAAGCGGAACTGACCATGTGTTCGGACGTGGACCGCAACGACAAGAGCCGCATCTGCGTGCCCGGCTCGGTGCGGGTGATCGGCCGCCGGCAGATCGAAATGTATTCCCGCCTGATCCACACGGTCGATCATATCGAAGGGCTCTTGCGCGACGGCATGGATGCGCTCGACGCCTTCCTGTCGCACGCCTGGGCGGTGACGGTGACCGGCGCGCCGAAACGCTGGGCCATGCAGTTCATCGAGGAAAACGAAAAGAGCGCGCGGGCCTGGTATGGCGGCGCGGTGGGCATGGTGCATTTCAACGGCGATCTGAACACCGGCCTGACCCTGCGCACCATCCGCGTCAAGAAGGGCATTGCCGAGATCCGCGCCGGCGCAACCCTGTTGTTCGATTCCATCGCCGAGGACGAGGAACAGGAAACCGAATTGAAGGCGTCCGCCATGCTCGCCGCCGTGCGCGAGGCCGGCTCCAATGACGGGCCGGAAACCGTGCAGGCAGCGGCAGAACCCGGCGCGGGCGTCAAGATCCTGCTGCTCGATCACGAAGACAGTTTCGTCCATACCCTGGCGAATTATTTCCGCCAGACCGGCGCACAGGTCACGACCCTGCGCGTGCCGGTGAGCGCGGAGGAAATGGACGCGGCCGATCCCGATTTCGCCGTGCTTTCGCCCGGGCCGGGCGCGCCGAAGGATTTCGACTGCGCCGGCACCATCGCCTTTTTGCGGGCGCGCGGCCTGCCCATTTTCGGCGTCTGTCTCGGCCTGCAGGCCCTGGCGGAGGCGTTCGGCGGCACGCTGGGACAATTGGACGTGCCGGTGCACGGCAAGCCGTCGGTGATTTCCTTCGAACAGGACTGTTTCCTGTTCGACGGCATCGAGGCGCCGCTCGCGGTGGGACGCTATCACTCGCTGTATGCGGACAGAACCAGCCTGCCAAAGGCGTTTCGCGTCACGGCGGAAACCGCGGACGGGGTGATCATGGCGATCGAACACGAGAGCGGCGACATCGCCGCCGTTCAGTTCCATCCGGAATCGATCATGTCGCTCGGCGGCGAATCCGGTCTGAAACTGATTGCAAACGTGGTCAAAAAGATGTCAAAACGACATGTAACGGGACGCGCCGCGGCCGCCGAGCCGGTCGCCTGAGCGCGCCCTTTTCAGGAGATTTTCATGAGCCTAGCCCCCAAAGAATCCACCACATCGCAGCCTTCGGGATTCGATTGGTCCGATCCGTTCCTGCTGAACGATCAATTGAGCGAAGACGAGCGGATGATCACGGACGCCGCGCGGCAATATTCCCAGGAAAAACTGCAGCCGCGGGTGCTGGAAGCCTATCGGTCCGAATCCTTCGACCGCACGATCTTCAACGAAATGGGCGAGATGGGCCTGCTCGGCGTCACCGTGCCGGAGGAATATGGCGGCGTCGGATCGAATTACGTTTCCTACGGCCTGGTGGCGCGGGAAGTCGAGCGGGTCGATTCCGGCTACCGCTCGATGATGAGCGTACAATCGTCCCTGGTCATGTATCCGATCTACGCCTATGGCGACGAGAGCCAGCGCAAGAAATATCTGCCGAAACTGGCATCCGGCGAATGGATCGGCTGTTTCGGCCTGACCGAACCGGATGCCGGGTCCGATCCGGGCGGCATGAAGACGCGGGCGGAAAAGGTCGCCGACGGCTACAAGCTGACGGGCTCGAAAATGTGGATCTCCAATTCGCCGGCGGCCGACGTTTTCGTCGTCTGGGCGAAATCGGCCTCCCACGACAACAAGATCCGCGGCTTCATCCTGGAAAAGGGCATGGCCGGCCTGTCGGCGCCGAAAATCGAAGGCAAGCTGTCGCTGCGCGCCTCCATCACCGGCGAGATCGTCATGGACGGCGTCATCGTGCCGGAAGAAAATCTGCTGCCCAACGTTTCCGGTCTGAAGGGTCCGTTCGGCTGTCTGAACCGGGCGCGCTACGGCATTTCCTGGGGCGCGCTCGGCGCGGCGGAATTCTGCTGGCATGCGGCGCGGCAATATACGCTCGACCGCAAGCAGTTCGGCCGGCCGCTGGCCGCCACCCAATTGGTGCAGAAAAAGCTCGCCGACATGCAGACCGAAATCTCGCTCGGCCTGCAGGCCTCGCTGCGCGTCGGCCGGCTGTTCGACGAGGGCCGCATGGCCCCGGAAATGATTTCCATCGTCAAGCGCAACAATTGCGGCAAGGCGCTCGACATCGCACGGATGGCCCGCGACATGCACGGCGGCAACGGCATTGCCGACGAATTCCACGTCATGCGCCACATGGTCAATCTGGAAACCGTCAACACCTATGAAGGCACCCACGACGTGCACGCGCTCATTCTGGGCCGGGCGCAGACCGGGATTCAGGCGTTCTTTTGAGGAAGACGCGTCAACCGTCTTTCTGAACGATCCGCCGCAACATGTCTGGAATGCGCCATGTCGGGTGTTGTCATTGTCGGTGCGGGCCATGCGGGCGGGATTGCCGCCGACGCGCTGCGGGCGCAGGGTTTTGCCGGTCCGATCACGCTGATCGGCGAGGAAACCGGGCTGCCCTATCAGCGCCCGCCGCTGTCCAAGGGCTATCTGCTGGGCGCCGTCACCGCCGAGCAATTGTTCCTGAAACCGGCCAATTACTATCCGGTCAGCGACATCAGGACCGTGCTCGGCGTTAGGGTGGACGGGATCGACCGGGACGCAAAAACCGTGGCCCTGTCGAACGGCGAGACCGTCGCCTATGACGCGCTCATTCTGGCGACCGGGGCCCGGCCGCGCATGCTGCCCATCGCCGGCGCCGATCTCGGCGGCATTCATGCGCTGCGGACGCTCGCCGATGTCGACGCCATCCGCAAGGATGTGGAGACGGCGCGAACCTGCGCGGTGGTCGGCGGCGGCTTCATCGGCCTGGAAATTGCCGCCGTGCTGGCCAAGCTGGGCAAACAGGTGACGATCGTCGAGGCCATCGACCGGCTGATGGGACGCGCCGTCTCCGTCGAAATATCCGATTATTTCCTCGATCTCCACCGGCAGAAGGCGAGCACGGTGCTCCTGTCCACCGGGGTCACGGGGTTCGCGGGAAAAGACGGCCGGATCGCAAGGGTCGAGACGTCGAACGGCGCCGTCGAGGCGGATATGGCGATCATCGGCATCGGCGTCATCCCCAATGACGAATTGGCGCGCGATTCCGGTCTTGCCATCGACCGCGGCATCGCGGTCGACCGCTGCGGGCGGACCAGCGATCCCACAATCTACGCCATCGGCGATTGCTGCCATCTCGAACATGCCCGCTATGCCGGGCGGATCCGCCTGGAATCCGTGCAGAACGCCATCGACCAGGCCAAACTCGTCGCAGCCTCGATCCTCGGCAGGCCGGCGGACTACGCCGTGATTCCCTGGTTCTGGTCGGACCAGTTCGACGTCAAGCTGCAGATCGCCGGCCTGTCGGCGCCGGAGCATACGCGGCTGAAATATCATGACCTGGCGACCGGCGGGCTGGCGGTCTATCATTTCGACGAGGACCGGCTATGCGCCGCAGAAACCGTCAACCGGGCCGGCGACCACATGAGCGCAAGACGCCTGATCGCGGCGGAACGCCCGACCACGCAGAGCGACGTGGAAAGCGTCGGCGGCGGGCTGAAGGCGCTGTTGAAGCGCTCCTAGCAACGGTACCGGTCAGATCCTGTCCGGATCGGAGATCCAATAGCCAAGCCACAAACGCCACGAAATTGGCGGCGCGCCACTTGCTTGGGGGTCAGGATGCCTTCATGGGCCACGTATCGCTCAATCTGTAGCCTTGCGGCCAGGGATCATCAGGGTCGAGCATGTGCTGATGGGTGCCGGTGATCCAGGCCCTGCCGGTGATTTCCGGAATGATCGCCGGCCTGCCGCCCACTCGGGTTTCGGCAACGATCCTGCCATGGAATTCGGAATCGATGATCGAGCGGGCCGTGAAGGTTTCGCCCACCTGCATCCGGCCGGCGGCGTGCAACAACGCCATGCGGGCGGAGGCCGCGGTTCCAGTGGGCGACCGGTCGATCTTTCCCGGTTGAATGGCGACGGCGGCTTTCGCGGTGAGGTGGCTCCCCGCGCGTTCGATGGGGCCGGCAAACAGACAGAAGGAAAAATGCGTCCAATCGGGATTGTCGGGATGCAGGAATCGCATTTGCGCATTGGCCGCATCGGTGATCCGCACGCCCAGCCCGGCAAGAGCTTTGGCTTCCGAGGATTGCAGCTTGAAACCAAGCGCTTCAGCATCGACGACCACGAAACTGTCTCCGCCATAGGCTGTATCGACGCTGATCTTTCCAAGCCCGGGCACGTCCAGATCCGCAGCGACTTCTCCAGCGAACGAAGGCAGGTTTTGCACCGAGATGCGCCGGGCCTTGCCGTCGTGACAGTCGGCGCGAACCCGGACCAGGCCGCCGGGCGCTTCCAGAACCATTTCGGTTATCGGCGATTGCATCGGGATAATGCCCGTGTCGAGCAGCACGGTCGCGACGCAAATGGAGTTCGATCCCGACATCGGCGGCGTGTCTTCGGGCTCCATGATGATAAAGCCCATCTGCGCATCCGGATGCTTCGGGGGAACCAGGAGATTGACGTGGCGAAACACCCCGCCCCGCGGCTCGTTCAACAGGAAATCGCGCAGGGTCTGATCCCGGGCAATCCATGTTCTTTGCTCCCACAGCGTATCCCCGGGGGGTGGCGCGACGCCGCCGACGATCACATCGCCGACTTCGCCCTCGGCGTGGCACGAAACCACATGGATTGTTCTGGAACTGCGCATGGGGTTTCACATATCCTTGACCAGCCGCAAGGCATCGTAGATCGCCGCATGGGTGTTGCGCGCGGAAACCGCATCGCCGATGCGGAACAATTGAAAGACGCCGTCGGCATTGCGCCGCAGGGTTTGCGGGCGCCCTGCGATCAGCGCATCGTGGTCGACGGCGCCGCCATTCGACGACAGCGGTTTGAGAGCGAAATACAGGTCGTCCAGCGGCAAGGTGCCGTAATTGACGACGACCTGATCATATTGCGCCTCATGGGTGTGATCGCTGTAATCCGTACCGATGATCGCGGTTATCCTGTTGCCCCGGCGGACCACGTCCAGCAACCGGCGGGTGACCGTGAAGGTCACGTCCCTGTTCTGCAGCGAGCGCATATAGGGCACGAGATTCATCGCCATGACTTCCGGGGAAAAGCTGCGATCGGGTGTCATGATCTCGACTTTCGCGCCGGCATCCGCCGCGATCTCGGCGGCCTGCAGAGCCGGGTGATCGCCGGACTCGTCATAGATCAGGATGTGGCCTGCGGGCTTGACGTCGCCGGAAATGATATCCCAGGCGGTCACAACATTGGCCTGCTCGCCCTTGGTCTCGAACAATTCGGTGTTCGGCATGCCGCCGGTGGCGACGATGACGATATCGGGGTTCAGGGCCACCACGTCGTCCGCCTCGGCCCATGTGCCGAAGCGGAATTCGACGCCGCGCGCCGTGCACTGAGCCATGCGCCAGTCGATGATGGACATCATCTCCCTCCGCCTGGGAGACCGTGCGGTCAGTCTGACCTGACCGCCCGGGTCGGCCGCAGCTTCGAAAACCGTTACCGCGTGGCCGCGCTCGGCCGCGACCCGCGCGGCTTCCATGCCGCCCGGTCCGGCCCCCACGATGACCAATGTCTTCTTCGTATCCGCCGGTGAAATTTCGTGGGGCATCGTCAATTCGCGGCCCGTCGCGGCGTTGTGAATGCACAGCGCCTCGCCGGCCTGATAAATGCGGTCGAGGCAATAGGTGGCGCCGACGCAGGGGCGGATGTCGTGTTCGCGCCCCTCGATGATTTTCCGCACGATATGCGGGTCGGCGATATGAGCGCGGGTCATGCCGACCATGTCCAGAAGACCTGTGGCAACCGCATGCCGGGCCGTTGCGACATCGGGAATCCTCGCGGCGTGGAAGACCGGCATGCCCGTGGCTTTTCGAACGGCTCCGGCAAAATCCAGATGCGGCGCGGCGGGCATGCCCTGGACGGGGATCACGTCGGTCATCGCCGGGTCCGTATGAATACGGCCGCGAATGACGTTGAGAAAATCCACCATGCCGGTGGCCGCGAGGCGTTTGGATATGACGATGCCTTCCTCCGGCGTAATCCCGCCCTTCTGGGCCTCGTCCGCCGTGTAGCGCAGACCCACGATGAAATCGTCGCCCACCCGTTTGCGGATCGCATTCAGCACATCCATGGGAAAGCGCAGGCGGTTTTCCAGCGTATCGGCGCCGTATGGCCCAACCAGATCATTCGTCAGGGGCGACCAGAACTGATCCAGCAGGTGGCCGTAGACCTGGAGTTCGATCCCATCCATACCGCCCGCCCGCATGCGTTCGGCGGCATCGGCGAAATCCTCGATGATGCGTTCGATATCCCAATCCTCGATCAGCTTGGGGAAGGCTCTGTGGGCCGGCTCGCGATGCTTCGACGAGGATACGGACGGCAGCCAGTCACCCTTGTTCCAGGTCGTCCGCCGGCCCAGATGCGTCAATTGGATCATCACGGCGCAACCATGGTCGTGGCAGGTATCCGTGAGGTTTTGTATCCATGGCACCACCTCGTCCTTATAGACGAGGATGTTGTTGAAGACCGGCGGGCTGTCTCTGCTGACGGAAGCGGAGCCCGCCGTCATGGCCAGCGCGACGCCCGCCTTGGCGCGTTCGGCGTGATAAGCCGCATAGCGTTCCTTCGGCATGCCGTCCTGCGGATAGGCTGGTTCGTGACTGGTCGTCATGATCCGGTTGCGCAGGGTCAGATGTTTGAGCTGAAACGGCTGGAGGAGCGGATCTTTCGACATCGGGTGTCCCTCAATTATCGACATGAGTGTCAATTAAATCGATGTCCTGTCAATGCTCCCAATCCGTCTCGTATGGGCGGACGGAAAGCAGGAAGGCAACCGGGATCAAAAGACGTCTGATCCGATGCAGCCTGTGCCCAATTGACGAAAGGCTGAGCCGACGCGGTCAAGTTCACGGCCAGATCCGCACCGTGCCCGTCAGCGCGGCGCCATGCGGATGGCGCCGTCGAGGCGGATCGTGTAGCCGTTCAGCATGCTGTTTTCACAGATATGGACGGCAAGGTCCGCATATTCGTGTGGTTTTCCCAGGCGCGAGGGAAACGGCACCTGCTGGCCGAGGGAAGCGCGGACGGTGTCCGGCAGGCCCATGAGCATGGGCGTTTCGAAAATGCCCGGCGCGATGGTCATCGCGCGAATGCCCAGATTGGCCAGATCGCGGGCGACCGGCAGGGTCATGCCGGAGACACCGGCTTTCGAGGCGGCATAGGCCACCTGGCCGATCTGGCCGTCGAAGGCGGCAACGGAGGCGGTGGAAATCAGCACGCCGCGTTCGCCGTCTTCGGTGATCGGCTCGAGCGTCGACATGGCGGCGGCGGATTGGGCGATGCAGCGGAACGAACCGATCAGATTGACCCGGATGACGGTTTCGAACATGTCGAGCGAGTGGGGCTGACCTTTCGAAACGGTCTTGGCGACCGGCGCAATGCCGGCGCAATTGATGAGAATGCGCTCGACGCCATGGGCGGCACGGGCCGATTCGAACCCCGCCGCGACGCTGTCGTCGCTGGTCACGTCGACAGTGACGAAATGGCCGCCGATCTCGGCGGCGACCGCCTGTCCGTGCTCCGCGTCCCTGTCGAACAGGGCAACCTTGACGCCGGACGAAGCCAGACGACGGGCTGTGGCCGCGCCCAGGCCCGACGCACCGCCGGTTACGACCGCGCTGATCGATGAATCCAGTTTCATTGGGAAATCCTCGTTCCGTTCCGGCCTGCCGGCAAACCGGGGCCGCGCTTCTGCGTGAGGTCGCCTTATACCAAGGTAGAGTACCCGGGCCAGGGAAAATCGTCAGCGACAGACCTGCGGGCCAGGACGGGCGGATTTTGCTCCACACTCGGGAACACAATGCCAGCATCGGCGTTTTGTCCTTACCGGCTCGGTGAATACCAACGCAACAACTGCCGAGTGGAACAAGGAAACTCAAATGGCAAGCCAAACACACCCGACCACTTTGATTTCGAGCGAAGACGTCGAAGGCACCGATGT